>Ga0228710_1000180_pt1 | contig 62848 bp, 40 predicted proteins | sample MedpolnodulmetaG_FD_177995 | JGI IMG/M metagenome (GOLD analysis project Ga0228710, IMG submission 177995) | Root nodule microbial communities from Medicago polymorpha collected in Santa Monica, California, United States - pink nodules | ecosystem: Host-associated > Plants > Roots > Nodule... | reverse complement strand
CATGACATGTATACTTGGAGATGTATAATTTTATATCCGCTGCGACTGTTGAGAATTATATACGCATGCTATCATTTTGTTATTTGTTGATGACGTGACGTCTATTTCTTGAATAAATGTTTTATTCACGTATTTTATCGCTTTAATAGAAATAGGGTGTTACAGAGGCCATCCAGATATTTGTGTTTGTTTGCAGTTATCAATCTCCGTAGCCATCTTGAGAATCACATCAATTGGATTGAAAGGGCGATGGAACTCCTCTTCAAAAATGCTCTTATTCCTCCACATCCACAAGTGCCAACATGTTACCATAAATATAGTTTGCCACTCAATCTTGTGTGATGCCATCTTCTTGTTGTTGAGATTGTCAAAGATCCAATCCCTGCAATTCAAAGAAAAGAAATTAGTCATGTGATTAGAAGATACTAACCTAAGCCAAACTCGGGTTGATTGCACACAATCTCTCAGAGCATGGATGATTGTTTCATCTCCATTTCCACAGGTTGGACACAAAGGGGATATTCCACTTCCCCATCTACTTCTGCGATAATTCGTTAAAAGGCGCTCATGAGCAGCAATCCACATGAAAGTTTAAATTCTGTGAGGTCCTTTCCAACTCCACAAACTCTTCCAATTTCCTTCAATAGAACAATATCTCTCTCGTTGCAGGTTATAAGCACTTTGCTTAGTAAAATGACGGGTATTTGTTCCAGTCCAACCAATGGAGTCCGACCCATCTGTTTCTTTAGGAGCTGGGATAGCCACCAGCTGATTGACAGTAATGTGGGGAAGATTAGTGGTGAGAAAATGTAAGTCCCATTCACCTGTCTCTGTTAAAGTGTCCTTCAAAGTAAGCGTCGTATCAATGGTTTGCTGAGTACATATATTCATTAGAGAACGACCATCAGGCATCCAATTATCAAGCCAAAAGTTTATTTTTTGACCATCTCCCAACTGCCAAACCGTATGTCTTTGGAATTGGTCTCAAATACCTGCTAAGGCTTTCCATAAGGGGGAGTCATAAGGATGAGAAGTAATAGCAACTCGAAGATCTTTATTTCTACCATACTTACTATAAAGGACCTTGCACCAAAGATCATCAGGTTTATTGATCATGTTCCATAACATTTTCATAAGGAAAGCTTCATTCATTTGTTTTTGGTTCCTAATACCAAGACCCCCATCCCCTTTAGGCAAGCAACAAACTTCCCAATTAATCAAATGAGGTTTTCGAATTTGATTTGTATCTCCCCATAAAAAGCCTCTTTGGATTTTCTCTATCTCATCACACAAAGTATTTGGGAGTTTGGCATATTGCATGTGATAGTAAGGGATAGAGCTAAGAACAGACTTAGATAGAGTAAGTCTTCCGGCCAAGCTAAGACACTGATGTTTCCATCCGCTCAATTTGCCTTGGATTTTCTCAATAATATGATTAAATTTTCCTCTTGTGGTCCTCCTAGGATCAATATTGGCCCCCAAATATTTTCCCAAGCTAATAACTGGAGTGTATCCTGTGTGTTGTAAGATATCATCCCTAAGTTGTTGATCAACATTCTTGGAGAAGAAAATTTGAGTCTTTTGGTTGTTAATCTTTTGACCTGAAGCTTCTCAAAATAGATTCAAACAATGCATAATACAATGTGCTTGCTCAATAGAAGCCTCTGCAAAAAGAAGAAGATCATCAGCAAAGAGAAGATGAGATATTAGAGGTCCCGATTTACCTGCACGCATAGGTTTCCAGTAATTAGCTTCCACCTGATTAGCAATTATATGAGATAGCCTTTCCATACAAATGACAAAAAGGTAAGGAGACAAAGGGTCCCCTTGTCGAATGCCTCTTGAAGGAGAGAACTCCTCAGTTTTATTACCATTCCATAAAATCTTAAAAGAAGGTGAAGTGATGCAATGATGAATAATATTAATAATATTAGGAGGAAACTTGCACTCAACAAGGCAGTTTTCAACAAAATTCCAATTAAGACGGTCATAAGCTTTTTCAAGATCAATCTTAATGGACATAAACATTTTGTTACCTTTCATTCTAGCCATAGCGTGCACCATCTCCTGAGCTACAACAATATTATGATGAATGGTACGACCCGGAATAAAGCTAGATTGGTAAGGGGAAATTATTTCATTCAAAAAAGGCTTAATTCTATTAACAATCACCTTAGTAATAATTTTATAGATAACATTACACAAAGCAATAGGACGGAATTGAGAAGTAAACTCAAGCTTATCAATTTTAGGAATTAAAACAATCAAAGTATCCCCTTATTTGAGACGGTGATGCATTTTTTTTTATCAATTAACCAACATTGAGTTTAAAATATGACGTCCGGTCCACTATGTGTATTGAGTGCAATTACAAAGAACTTTTCATGCTAGAGTAGTGCTAGGAGCACTCTCTTTTGAACATTTTCTCTAATATTCACTCTCCTATTGCTTAAATCATTGTGGGTCTACACTTTGAAACTAGAACTCACACAAAATGGTGGGACATTCATTGATTTCATCCAATAAAATAGTGAGTGTTAGAAAAAGTGTTCAAATGTGAGTGCTGGTAGCATTCATATTCATGCTATCACTATCTATTTTGAATTTCAACAACATCAAATGACAATTTTGTTAATTTGTAACATCAAAAGTGAGTGTTGGTAGCATAAATATTCATTTCTTCTTGGGAAAATAAAATTATGGTTAGAAGAAATCAGAATAAAAAAATCATATATGATGGATGCAAAAGAGATTATGTGATGTAAACCATAATTTACAATATATATGATGCAAACTATTAAAAGCAACCATTATTGGAAGAAAAAAAAAATAACATAGTCAATCAATAATTTAACCTTTTATCTATAAAAAATAACAACTTAACATTTTTTGGTAGTGATAAGTGGTTTTGTTTTTTTATGGTGGTCAGGGTTCGAACCTCAAACCTTGCATATATTATGCATTGTTCTTATCAACTGAGTTAATCTCATCAGAACAAAAGTGGTTTTGTTTACCAAGACATGGAAAGAGTTAGTACTGTGTTATCTAATAAAAGTTTGATTTCAAAATTTAGTTTTTTAGTGGATGAAATTGATATAAATATAATCAATTTGTAAGTGTTTACACAAAAGCAAATTCCAATTAAGTTTTTAAAACTATCATTTTGTGTAACCACTTTCTTTTTTTTTTGACACAAAGTTTTGACCATATTTTTTTAACTGGAAATTTTGGCCTCATTTAACTCTACACACACAAACATAAAACATTTTCTCTTTTTGATATATCCCTAAAAAAATTCTTAATAATTATATTGCATATTCAATGATACCATTTAATTAATCATACCAAGGGTCATGTTAACTTGTATCCTAAAAGCACATGTTAAGCATTAATTTGGTAAGAATTTAATGAAAAAAATTAGTATTAAAATTTTTTTTAACAATAAATTAACACAATTTCCAATATATAATTTCTATTAGTGAAATTCTTAACATGTGTCCTAAGGGTCCAAGTTAACATTTTCCAAAAAATAATTTACCTTGTTTTGTCCAATTCTCCATATCAGTATGATTTTTTGGTTGCAACAGGAAATTATGTGGCAAAGTGAATTGAAAACCAACAATTATTGATTAAAAGTTACATATTTAATATAAAAAACATAAGTTTCAAGTCAAAGTTACTACTTTAAACTTCTTAACATGTGTAAATTTGCACATGATAGAATAACCATTATTATATACAAGGGAACTTGACAAATTTTTCAAGATAGTTTGAAAACATATCAGTCCAGTAATTTATCGTTCCAATTATTTGTTTTTATTGCTTCTTGAAAAAAGAATATCAAAATTACAGTTAGAAGAAGTTAGAATGATATAACGCAAACTATTAAAAGTAATCATTTTGCAAAACAAAAAAAATTGATATAGAACATCATCCATGTTAAAAAGTCAACTTTGTTTCGTGTAATTATTCACAACAACTCGAGATTGTTTTAATTTTTCCATTTTAAAAAATTATTTTAAGTTTTTCCTATAACCAAATAAAATTTACACTCATGTTAAGGTAAATTTATTTATAATTATAAGAAGGAAAAATTACTTTTCGTAATCTACAATTAACTCAAAGTGAAAAGTAAAATAAAACCAAAAATATACGTGATAAAAAAAAGGTCAAATACCACTTTTGATCCTTTTAATTCGAAAGAATTTTCAAGTTAGTTCTTTTATGTTTCGAAAGTTTCAATTAAGTCCTTTTAGTTTGATAGAATTCTCAAGTTAGTCCTTTAAGTTTCAAATAAGTCATTTTAGTTGATAAACTATTTCACCGTTACCCTTGATGTCAGTCTCCGTTTAACTAATGTTAATGTAGCCGTTAAGTTGTTGACTTGAATCAAAATTCTGTCTTTAAAAGCTCCATGCTGTCAAAACGTTCTGTTTAATGGTCACAAATAATCATTTATAGTTATATAAAGGCAGCTATTTGCAGCAACAAATGCCAATCTAGCACTATTAAACGACATTTATAGTGCTAGAATGATCATTTGTGACCATTAAATGTAACTTTTTTACACTTTGAAGCTTTTAAAAAGCAGCATTTTGATCCAAGTCAGCAACTTAATGCCTACATCAACATCAGTTAATTATTAACTGATAGCAAGGGGTAACAGTGAAATAGTTTATCAACTAAAAGGACATATTTGAAACTTTTGAAACTTAAAGGACTAACTTGGAAATTCTGTCAAACTAAAAGGATCTATTTAAAACTTTTGAAACTTAAAGGACTGACTTAAAAATTCTGTCAAATTAAAAGAATCAAACATGGTATTTAGCCAAAAAAATATAGTCAAACTATAATTTATCTTTTTTATATGAAAAATGATGTTTTTTTACAAAGACATGAGAAGTGTTAACACCAAGTTATCTAGTAAGAGTTTATTTCTAATTTTATTATTTTATTGGATGAAGTTCATGTAAGTAAGTATATTATATCTTATATAAACCATTATTTTCACTTGAATAGAAGGTAAGCGGACAACAAGCTACGCTGCTAGGCCTTTTTAGATAGCAAAATCAATTATCGTAAACACAACATTCATGGACCTAGGAGATGTGACATTGCTATGCATGACCTTTTGAACTCTTTGTTGAAGGTCAACAACCTCTGGTGCTAAGAAACCGAAAGTGTCAAAAGCAAATGGTATAAAAGCATGTTGGTTGTCATAACACACTTTTCCATGTTTGGCCACTTTGCTTGACGCAATTTTTAGGGTTGCCTTTCCTAACGTAAAAGGCCCGACACCTAATCCCACAAGTGGTGAAACCTCGGTCAAGGCTACACATGCATGTTTTCATCTGACCCATCTGTACACCATAACATCCATAGGTCTGAGTCTTGATCTTCTATCTTGTGGACTGATACTCCCGTCCGTCAGAATATATAAAAAAGTAAATCCCTAACAAAGTCATGTTTGTACTTAAAGCTGGGAAGCTCCTTATAACGAACGGCATGCTCCCCAAAAGTATCCAGGAAAACCTTACGACAAACAGGGCACACCTCATCAATAGAAAATAGTGAAATCATAAGGTGATATCCTAGGATAGTATGGTACTCCAATGGTGACATATGCTGAACTAACCCATCAATCGGGATAACAAGAAAAAATCTTGAGCATGTGCTGCTTGCAAACATCCTAAAATTGCTTTCTGTCTCGTGGTCATGTCAAACTTAACTTCCATATCTTGAACACTTTTACTAAAAAGAGCACTCGCCAAAACATGTTGTGCTTTAGGAAGGACGTTGTCTTTGCTTGTAAAACTGCTAACGTCAAAATCTGGAATCGTACCACAAAGACAATCCAAAGGATTATCAAAATCCGAGTCCATACCACATATCACACTGTCTCTCAAAATATGATTTTGTAGCACCCAAGACTCTGCCCTAGAATCCACAAAGCGTATGAGGAAGCCTCTACTGCTGAGTACAAACCCAACCCTCCAAACCTAATAGGTAAAGAAACCAACCTCCATTGAAGGTCCCCAAAGAAAGGACCTCTACCAACCACAATGTCCTCAACCGCTCCACACTGCTCTTTATCAAACAACATAGTTGCCTCCTCCATGTGAACGGTTGGCACGTCTTTAAGTCTATTTAATTTGTAAATGTCTATACAAAAGAAAATGACAATTAAATATTTAAGTCTCTAAAAAAAAAAGACAATTAAATATATAATATTTTGATGTTTTATATAACTATTTATAGGGGTGTTCATGGGTTGAGTCGACCCAAAAAATTCGGTCAAACCCACCCAAAAAACCCAAAAAAAATGGGTTGGGTTGGATAATTGGGTGGGTATGGTTTCTAAAAATGGAAAACCCATAAAAATAAATGGGTTTTGGGTAAAACTAGACCCAAATCCAAAAAACCTACTTATCCAATAATGTTAATATTTTTTATCTTTATTTTTATTGGGTAGAAGAAAGTTATATTTCCAAAACATATACATTCTAACCTATATATTGAAAATCAAAACATACTAGAGTTACAAATTAATACGTTGCACTTTTTAGTTATTTTGATATTAATGCAATTTTATGTCATGCAACTTTAATTTGTTACAAGTATTTTATGATGGAGTTTATTATTTGATATTCTATGATGCATAAAGTTATAGTAAAATAAGTGAAACATTTGTTTTAAGAAAATTAAAAAGTAGAGTACTATTTTAAAACAAAATTATGAGAACATGTCATTTAGTCATTTAATATTAAAAAATAGAAAATAAGTGGGGTAACACATTACCCAATCCAACCCAACCCAAAAATTAGTGGGTTTGCCCAAACCCACCCAATAGTATAACGGGTGGTTATTTTACCTCACCCAAACCGGAGTACTCTATTTGGTTTGGTTTTGGGTTTGGCCAAACCCAACCCAAACCCACCCACGAACGCCCCTAACTATTTACACGTGAGTATATTAGGATCGTTTCCGCAAGGAGTTACGCATATCTTAAGTATTTCAACATCATTCTATCATATTAAATGTTTGGGTATAAATGGTTGTTTGTGTAAAACTAGTTTAACTATTCGACATAAAAGTAAATCGAGACGAGATAGGGCTATTTCACTTGGGGTCAGAGTCAATCAACCAAGCGTAACAACTGCAATCTCTCGATCAAATAACATATTCTAGCTCTTTAAACGATATTATCACAATCACTCAACAACATCATTCGTGTCCAAATGATGTCGTGATTTATAATGGATTATTTAAAAGTCGATTTCCCAAACTATTTAAATGATCACAAAGTCGATTGGATCGTTTGTTTAATCGACGATTTCCCAACCTATTAAACGATCCAAAAGCATTAAGTTCTTAATTACAAAGTGATTATCAAAGATTAAATCATATGTCTAGAATGAAAACTTAGATAGATTATTATTCTAATCTTAGATCCAAAAGTATTTGTCAATAACGTTTCAAATCTTAAATAAAGCTTTAAATGCAAGAATAGTAACAATATGGTGAATGCTAACTAGTGCCCTAGGGGCATTGGTTAAGCAACTAAAACAAGTAAGTTTTTAATAAAAAGTTGTGTAATCATTACTTGATCAAATGTAACAGCTTATATTTCCAAGACAAAACTTCTACTTATGGAATTCTTAACCAATGCCCTTAGGACACTAGTTAGCAAGACCCTAACAATATTGAATAAATAAGCTAGAACCATATATTAAAAGATCAAGAGTTTACATAATGGCTTGTTTGAATACCTCAAAACCCACAAGAGTAGATATAACTACATATGTCTATGCAAGCTTGGTAAAGGAGAAAAGAAAGATGAAGATTCCATGCTAAGATTCATGATGTCTCAACAAATCTGGGTAAGAATCTACTCCTAACAATCTTGCTTTGTGTTTCTCTCTCTAAAAAAGCCCTAGTCTCTCTCTAAAATGCAGAAAATTGCAATAAAATAGTAGTAGAATGAATGGACAGAGAAGAGAAAGCTATTTATATGGGCCAAGTCTGCACAACTTCGTTAATAGCCAAATATTTCGCTATTAGCGAAGTGCACAAAATATGCCTCTGCACCAATGAGTTTGCTCCACGTGTCCCTTATCCACTTGAACTTCCTGAACTTCGCCAAAACTTCGCTGATGGCGAAACCTCTCTGGAACATTTTTGCTAATGGCGATTTTCTTGCATTCTGCTTCTGGACTTCGCCAAAACTTTGCTGATGGCGAAACCTCTCTGGAACATTTTCGCTAATGGCGAGTTTCTTGCGAACTTTGGTTATTTTTGATCCTTGCTTGTATTTTCCTGCACAAAAAGGGCTAAGTAAGGCATGTGAAGCATAAATGGCATTAATGCACATAATTGAAGCTTTTCCATCAATAACTTGTAAAATCGTCAAAATGCCTAAACTAACACATGAATTAGATCACTTTTCAGCCCTTATCAGATTTTAATTAGTTTTTTTTTAAGGGATTTAAGATTTAAATTTTTATTATTATGTAGTTTTGACCAATTTCTTATTTTTACATAAAGTTTTTGACCAAAAGTTTTGACAACATTTAACTCTAGATACACAAACATTAAAACATTTTCTCTTTTTGATAGTCAATAAAATAATTTCTTCTTTTGACTAATTTTCTGGCCTAAAATTTGACGCTAAAGACCTAGGCTTAGGTTGCTTCACCCACATATTGATCTTGTTCTTTTTGAAGAGGTACAAACTCATATATGAAATTTGGTTTTATTTTCAACCAAGAGAAATTAATTTCTTGAATTTAGTGTTGGTTAGAAATTATACCTTTTAAGTGTGTACAAGAAAGAGAAGTGTGACTAAAATGCGGAGAAAATAAAGTTGAAGAAGAAGTGTGACCAAAAAGAAAGATAGAAAAAATGATAGGTGTTTTTATCTTTTTAAATTGACATAACTGTTTTTTGTTATTTGAGACGGTGATGCATGTTTATTTATCAATCAACGAACGTAGAGTTTAAAAAATGACGTGGAGTCCACTATGTGAATTGAATGCTTCTAGATTTTTAGATTTTGTGTCATGTATTTCAATGCTGAGAGATTTTTCTTCTATTAGATTTTATGTCGTGTATTTCAGGACATGAAAAGTGTTAGCACTATGTTATCTAGTAAAAGTTTAATTTCAAGATTTAGTTTTTTTAGTGGCCGAAATTGATATAAATCTAATCAATTTCCAATTGTTTACACAAAAGCAAATGCCAATTAAGTTTTTTAAACTGTCATTTTGTGGTATAGTTTTGACCACTTTTTTTTTTTACACAAAGTTTTGACCAAATTTATTTAACTGAAAATTTTGATCACATTTAACTCTATACACAAAACCAACAAACATAAAACATTTTCTCTTTCTGATATAGCCGTTAAAATATTTTCTTAATAATTATATTGCATATTCAATGATACCATTTAATTAGCTATACCAATTACATACACATCATATGTTTCAACCTTAACATTCAATAACCTTATCTTATTAGCTTTCATGCATGAGTGAGAGTATGAATCATCACGTGAAATGTATACCATAATTCTCCATTTGTTTTTAAAAGGCTTAATTACTGATTTGTCTCTTTAAGTATTTAAATGTTGTGATTTTGGCCCCCTAAAAAAAAAAAATTCTTTTTCAGCCCACTATGTTTGCCCCATTTTGCAGTTTTGGTCCCCTAGTCAATTTTGACTCAGTCAATGCATATGTGGCACCTATTGAAATGACACGTGTGTAATTATTAATTAAAAATAAATTAAAAAAGCCAAGTGTGTGTTTATTAAATTTTAAAAAATGGAAAAGGCACAATTGTTTTTCTTTTATCCCATTTTCAATTTTCTTCATCTTTTCACAATTTCCATTATCATCATGGAAGCTACTGTAACTCTACTAAGCTTCTCTCTTGCATCCACCAAAACCCAATCTTTTCATATCTTAACCCGACCAATTAACCCAATCAACCCACTCACGTAGCTGGGCAGCTTATCCACTCTGTTTTTCTTGGTCTCCTTTCTTCATTATATATTGAAATTTACATGTTTAGATTTTTTTTTTTTTGAAGTAGTGTAATGGCTTGAAGAACATCAACAGTGGTAGTGATGTTCTATAGATAAGTTTTCTGGGTTACAAAGAGGTTGATGGGTTTGGATGAGGAGAAAGAGAATGATGAAGGTGCACTGAAGGGTTTGAATGAATGAATGATTCGGGGGGCCAAAACTGCAAAAGGGGGCAAACATAGAGGGCTGGAAAAGAGTTATTTTTTTAGAGGGCCAAAATCACAACATTTGGATACTTAGGGGGCCAAATCAATAATTAAGACTTTTTAAAAAATAATAATTTAGTTTTTGAATAGGTATACCATAATTGATTTGGAAGATTCACCAAATCATCACGATTCGCATGAAATGTACTATACCATAATGCTCTTTTTGAAGAGCTACAAACTCGTATATTTCGAAGATGAATAAATGAACAACAACCTAGTTATGAGATTTCGATTTATTTTCAATTGAAAGAAATTAATTCCTTGAATTTAGTGTGGTTAGAAATTATACCTTTAAGTGTGTAAATGAGAGAGAAGTGTGATGAAAATGCGGAGAAAATAAAGTTGACGAAGAAGAGTGACCAAAAAGAAAGATAGAAAAAAAAGACAGGTGTTTTATCTCTTTAAACTGACATAACTGTTTTCCTTATTTGAGACGGTGATACATGTTTTTTTTTATCAATTAACCAACATTAAGTTTAAAAAATGACGTGCGGTCCACTGTGTGTATTGAGTGCAATTACAAAGAACTTTTCATGATTTTAGTCACAAAAAAAAAAAAAAAACTTTTCATGCTAGAGTAGTGCTAGCGCCTAGCAGTGCTCTCTTTTGAACATTTCCTCTAATACTCATTCTCCTAATGCTTTAAATTATTGTGGGTCTACACTTTGAAAATAGAACCTACACAAAATGGTGGGACATGCATTGATTCTTCTATCCAATAAAAAAGTGAATGTTAGAGAGAATATTCAAAAATGAGTGTTGGTAGCATTGATATTCATGCTATCACTATCTATTTTGAATTTCAACATCAAATGACAATTTTGTTAATTTGTAAGGCATTACATAAATATTCATTTCTTCTCGGAAAAAAAATTATGGTTAGAAGAAATCAGAATAAAAAAACATATATGATGGATGCAAAAGAGATTATGTGATGTACTATTTAACCATGATTTACAATATATATGATGCAAACTATTAAAAGCAACCATTATTGGAAGAAGAAAAATAATAATATAGTACATCATCATCCACATTATAAACTTTGTTTCACCGTACATAGTTAAAAAACAATTATTCACAGTGATTCATTATTATTTTAAGGTTTTCCTTAAAAAAAATGAAATTTTTGTTAAGGTAAATTTTACTCATAATTATCAGAAGGGATTTTTTTTCTTCCCTAATTCTACAATTAAATCAAAGTGAAAAGTAAAAAATAAGTAAAAATACTTGATGAAAAAGATAGTCAATCAATAATTTAACTTTTTATCTATAAAAAATAACAACTAAACATTTTTTAATGAAAAGTGGTTTTGTTTACCAAGACATGGAAAGTGTTAGCACTATGTTATCTAGGAAAAGTTTAATTTCAAAATTTAGTTTTTTTAGTGGATGAAATTGATATAAATATAATCAATTTCTAAGTGTTTACACAAAAGCAAATTCCAATTAAGTTTTTAAAACTATCATTTTGTGGTAACCATTTTGACCCAAAGTTTTGACTTTAACTGAAAATTTTGACCTCATTTAACTCTTCACACACAACCAACAAACATAAAACATTTTCTCTTTTTGGTATATCCATTAAAATATTTTCTTAATAATTATACTGCATATTCAATGATACCATTTAATTAACCATACCAATGACATACTAGGTTTAAGAAGATTTGGATAACCATTAAAGTCACATACATCATATGTTTTAACCTTAACATTCAATAACCTTAGCTTATTAGATTTCATGCATGAGTGAGATTATGAATCATCACGTGAAATGTATACAATAATTCTCCATTTGTTTTTACTAAAAAAATAAAGCAAAGTTACACTAAAAGTCATTTATCTTATTGATTTGTAGCACATTGGTTCTTTATCTTTTTTTTGTCCCATTTAGGGCCTTTATCTATTAAAATGTGCACAAGTTAATCCTTTTGTTCATTTTTCTATTAAAAACCATGAAAATATTAATTTTTTTAATAACTTTATTTTATAAAAAAAATTATAAAAATAAATAAATTCATAAACCATATCAACATCTTCATCATCTTCCTTAAATCAATTTTTTTTTATTCCAATACATGAAAATTAGTGTGTCAAGTGTTTGTTTCTTTAGCGATGTTGGGTGTTATTCATAAGGCTTGAAATTTTCTTTTAAGAGGAAAATATATAATAAATACATAGAAAAACAGATAGTAGAAAAGTCAGATAGTACAAAGGTCCTGCGAACACAAACACAAGAGGGGTACAAGAGATACCCAAAGAGACTGAGTCCAACAAAACAAAAGGAATACACATAAAAAACAGGAAAAAGATAAACAACGCCAACACCAAGAAGAGCCCACCCAAAGGACACCATGACCCACAACCAAACCTCGACAAAAGGCGTCCTTAACTCAGAGAACCTGAGAGAGGGACAAACTCAAAGGGTGGTCAAGGACTAGAAGCCAAACCACACAAAGCACACAAATGTTCCAGGTTTAACACCATAAATACTCTATTGATACCAACGCATGACGAGATTGACCTTATACTTAGGAAAATAGCAGGGGGCTACCAAGATTTTTACCCATAAACCACTTCCACAAGGAAAGCTTCTCCAGATCCACTAGAACCTTAACATAAACAGACCCCCTGCAAATTAATATCATTGCAGAAGCTCCAAATAGCCCACAAAATAGCATTCAAGACAAGAGTCAAACCTAATCTCACCACTCTTACCACATCCAATCTCAAGAAATAACTGAAAAAACAAATTACATCTCGATGAGGATCACAATACCGCCCTAACCCCTAAAAAAAATCCCATACCAATCTAAATGGGTGACTTCACATAAGAAGAATATATGGGACATCGTCTCTAAAAGGTCTCCGCAAAAACTACACCCAGACTTCCCAGTAGTAACCACCCAAGCCTGATGAGGTTCTCTTTGGGTGGTATCTTATCCCAAAGGATCTTCCAAGAGAACACCAACACCTTAGATGGGGCCCATGATTCCACACCTTACTAAGGGCCCCAACCACGTCAGCCGATAAAGCATCAACCGTGTCTTTGCTCCTGGCAAGAACATCATAAGCAAACTTCATTGAGAACAGACTGTTGGTTATAAGGCTTGAAATGATTCCATTTAGAATACAATAGGATTATTGTAGTCCATGTACAAAATCCCTAGTGTCGTAGTTTTTGTATGATCATGTACTTCATATTCTCCAATAATATATTGGTGCGTGATTCAAATTTGATATGCGAGTTGTGCCAAACTAACTTTGTATCAACATTCATTATTAAATGATGTCTTAGATTGTCTGTTGAAGTCAATCCAAAGGGTATGATGACCATACGATCCAAAAGTATCGTTCCCCTGAACACATAGGATCCAAAAATATACTTGAAACACAATTTTGGTTTATTTACAGGATATGGTTGGATGATCTTCTAAAATAACTCAGAAATTTCACCTACACACTTAGCAAACGTCAGAGGATAAATTGCTCTCATGTATGATGTTATCATCAAATCCAATTACAACCCATTGGTCTTTAAACCAAATTTGTAGCAACAATATCCATATTTCACTTTCAACATTGTTCTCTTTCATTTCAAGAACCATCATAACATTTTCTTCTTCTTTGAGTCGCATATTCCCCCTCCTTCCATTTTTTATTTCCATGTTCTCCTACTTGAGTTAAGTGAGTTCCATTTATTCCTCTTGAAGGAAAATCATATATTTAGATATGTGGTCCAACATGCCAATTTATTTTCCTCATTACATAGTCGTATTACTTTCTACTTTCTCTATACTTCATCTTCCACAGTGAACTCAAATCCTTACTCCCTTTCATTCTATTTATTATATTTCGTGGGTCTAAGATGTAGAAGATATTATTTTTCTCTTTCTCTTTCTTTTGTTGATTCAAGGTTTTGTAAGCTTATTGGATGCTAAGGGTGAAAGTTCGAAGACTGAAGAACAAATCATTGGAGTAGATAACCTAAAATACAAATTTTTCTTGACATGGGAGTGGAAGAACTTTCATCAAAGCTATATTGATATAAGTTTGTTAAAAGTGAAATTTTTCTTTAAATTCAATGATTTGTGCTTGTATATTGTGTAGTATTTTCCTTGAATTTTGGTTGTTAATATTGGGTTTGTGAACATGTTGTAAATTGTTTATACATTTAAATATTATTGATGGGATGAGATTATGCTTTTGATTGAAACTTTGATTGATATATGTAAGGTTCAAATGAAAATTTGAAATCTAATTTGAGATTTCAATCACTTTACATTTTTAATATTATATTTTCAATTGATTTATCATATATCAAATTGAATTGTTTTTGTTGATAGCATGTATTTCCATAAGTTTAGGTTTCGTTTGAGATTGAAATTTGGTTTTGTAACTTACTTATGTATTAAGTTTGATTGAGTATTAATAATAATTCAGTTGTAAATTCCTTGTTCAAAGTTGAATTATCCTTTTACCATTGTTTGCTTCGTTACATTGAAGCAATTGCTTAATTTCTAATAGTCAAATTCGATTTTACGAAAAGTTTTTCAAACCGCTTCCGTGTAAAGTTTTCAATAGGGAATCTATTCACCTCCATCCTCTAGATTCATATTATTATCATCATATTGACCAACATTTATCATTAGACTGCACTAGGTTATTTCTAAACTACTATAGGTTGAACAATTATAGTGCAAATCTTACGGCCAGAGTTAATGGTCAGTTCGAATAGATCATGTTATGTAAACACATAAAAAGCATTCAGAACAAGTATAATTGAATAAAACCAACAAAGTAGTTTTATTAAAAGGTACTTCGTCAAGTTACATGGTTCAAGCAATTCCAAAGAAGGTCATGTTCATGACCTAACATAGGAAATCTAGATCTCATAATCAAAAGAGACATGGCAGCAATATTAAGAAATTAAACATGAATATATGAAGAATAGGTTGATGGAATCTTGTTTCCAAGTTTTTCTCTAGCCTCTAACACTTTGAAAACGAGTTTTTGGCCCGTTTCTGTGTATTTTTCGACCCCTAACTCAATTATGGTTTTCGCCTTTTATAGAACCCAAAAATTCCAATTTTTTAGGAATCACACTTGCACGTCACACACTGACCTTTGCGCATCGTACATGAGGTAGTATTCGATTCATTATGGGTCTTCAATCATGAGCATCACACAGCTTTCCCACACATCGCGTAGCTATTCTATGTCTCACGTAAATTGAAATTGCCACTCTCTCTTAAGGAGGAATTGGACTTTTTTTTTTTGAAGGAAGGAGGAATTGGACTTTGATGTCTTCATAATAGTTGTATATATGGATGTTTATATTTCAAATGCCACTGGTGCCATGCTATTCTATTCTGAGACTTAAAACCTCCAGATATGATTAAAATACCCTAGAGAGGTTATGTAATGTTTCAACGATGTCTTAAATCATATGTGTATGTACATGTGAAGTTTTGCATGAATCATCTCAATACTAAAATAAAAATAGTTTTATCCGAGTCTCAAACCAAACATTACTTTTTGTGAACGAAATTAGGTAATAAAGTTTATGCATTTATTTGTTGACTCATGTTACAATCATCTTACAAGTTTAATTAAGCACATACATCATAAATTTAAGGGTGAAATATATTTTTGGTCATTCGAAATATACCAACTTTCATTTTTAGTACCTCTAAAAGTTTCCTTCATACACTGGTCCTCTTAATATTTTGTTAGCAATTTTAGTCTTTGTTTTTTCAACAAAGTTCACGTCATAGACTCCAAGTGACATTTTTTTTATAACATGTCAATGAAAAAACCTTCAAATATCATTAGTTTAATGATTTAATTAATTAACCTTTAATCTTTATTAAATATCTATAACTTTAAAATAAAGATTAAATTTTTAAACTAAAGATGAAATGTTTAAATTATGAACATAATGTTATTTTAAGGTCTTATCAATGACATGTTATTATAAAAGTCACTTGAAACATGTACATTGAACTTTTGTAAAATAAAAATGACTAAAATTTGGTAACATAAAATTTAGAGACACCGAAGGTCAAAGGATTTTTTTTTTGTTAGATAGATGAAAAGACAATATCTATCGAAAACTCAAACACATAAACTGAGGAGTTGAGGTTCTAACCACAATCATGACATTCAACCTAACAATCTCAATATTTTTGCAAGTTGAGTTGGGATTTGTGGAAAGTTTGAAGGAAATTTTTAAAGTGATCAAAAATAAAAGTTGATACATTTATAAGGACAAAAGCTATAGGATTTGACTTCTTAGTCGATGAACCGATGGTGCTCTTTTAAAAAAGGTGCAAACTCTTATTTTTAAAAGATGAATAAATGAACAACACCCTAGTTATGAGATTTGGTGTCAATTGAGGGAAATGAATCCCTTAAATTTAGTGATGGTTAGAAGTTGTATGTTTTTAATGTGTAAAAGAGAGAGAAGTGTTATTAAAAACGGAGATAAAGTTGAAGGAGAAATGTGCGTAGAAATGAAAATAGAAAAAAGATAGGTGTTTTTATTTTCTTAAAATTGGAAAATCTTTTCCATTATTTGAGACGGTGATACATGTTTTTCAACAATTGAATTGAGTCTAAAAGTGATGTGGAGTCCACTACTTTCTATGTGTATTAGGTGTAATTAATTAAAAAAAAAAATTCTCCAAAGATCACCTTTGTTTTTTCTTAATTACATCAAGCTTTTCATACAACATCAGGTGACAATCTTGTTGGGTTGCAAGTCATTAGGAACAAGCAGAAATATTATTGCTTCTTGAAAAAAGAATATCAAAATTATAGTTAGAAGAAGTTAGAATGAACTATCACATATGATGCAAAAATGTTTTTTTTACAAATTATTTTACCAAACTTTATAATACATATGATGCAAACTATTAAAAGTGATCAGCCTGGAAAAAAAAAATTGATCTAGAACATAATCCATGTTAGAAAATCAACTTTGTATTGTGTATTACAGGTAATTCGAGAGCAATTATTCACAACGACTCGTGATTATTTTAATTTTTCCATCTTAATATATTATTTAAGTTTTTCCTACCCCCAAATAAAATTTTACACTCGTGTTAAGGTAAATTTATTTATAATTATAAGAAGGAAACTTTGCCTTTTTAATCTACAATAACTAACTCAAAGTGAAAAGTAAAAAGAAACCAAAATACGTGATGAAAAAGATAGTCAAACTATAATTTATCTTACTTGATATGAAAAATGTTGTTTTTTTTACAAAGACATGAGAAGTTTTAGCACCATGTTATCCAGTAAGAGTTTTTTTTTTCTTTCAAACTTTGTTTTTTTAGTGGATGAAGTTCATATAAGTTTACTTCATTTGTAAGTTTATACAAAAGCAAATGACAATTAAATATTTAAGATTTTAATTTTTTTTTTTTTGGAAGGAATTTAAGATTTTAATTAGTTTTCTTGTAAAAGCTAAGATTTTAATTATTATTATGTAGTTTTGACCAATTTCTTAATTTGACACAAAGTTTTGACCAAATTTAACCCTAGGCACACAAACATTAAAACATTTTCTCTTTTTTCATAGTCAATAAAATATTTTCTCCTTTTGACTAATTTTCTGACTTCAAATTTGACGTCTAAAGACCTACGGTTGGCTTGCTTCCAAATGAACAACAACCTAGTTATGAGATTTGGATTTATTTCAATTGAGAGAAATTAATTCTTTGAATTTAGTGTTGGTTAGAAATTGTACCTTTAAGTGTGTAAAGGAGATAGAAGAGTGATGCAAATGCGGAGAAAATAAAGTTGAAGAAGAAGTGTGACAAAAAAGAAAGATAGAAAAAAAGACAGGGGTTTTTATCCCTTTAAATTGACATAATCGTTTTCCGTTATTTGAGACGGTGATGCATGTTTTTTTTATCAATCAACCAACGTAGAGTTTAAAAAATGACGTCCGGTCCACTATGTGTATTGAGTGCAATTACAAAGAACTTTTCATGCTAGAGTAGGGCTGGAAATGAGTCGAACCGAATCGAACCTAACTCAGCTTGGTTCGACTCGATAGGTTTTTATTCAGCTCAAAATTCGACTCAAGTTCAAAACGAATATTTTTTTAAGCTCGAACCCGACTCGATTAAAGTTCACAAACAATTCGGTTCGACTCATTAGCTCGAATCACATAATTCAGAAAACAAAAGTTTTAACTTTTCTTTACAAAAAAAAAAGTCTTAACTTTTTTCTCAAAGGCTGGCGTTTAATTAATAATTGAAAATCAAACTAAATGAAGATATTATTATCCTCAAACCAAGTGTAGTGAGCTATCCTCCGGGTATAAGTCATCTACTTTATTTTCTAAAACAACCGATGTGGGACAATTTGCTTCAAAGCTTAAACTAGATAATATAGCTCACTTTTATCTTATGATGATGATGATTGATTGATTATTGGTAAGTGTTGAACTTGGGTTTTTTATTTTGTATTTTATAATTGTTAAATTGTTAATAAAATTAGTAATTGTAGTTCCTTTAAATCAACGCAGATAAATGTTAGAGTAAGTTTTATTCCACTTCCAAACCTCTTAATTGACTTAGTATTATGTAACAACTTTTGAATTTAATTGATTATTTTGACTTTATATTCATGTTTGCACTCTTTAATATGTTTTTTTTTAATATTATATGTAATCGAGTCAACTCATGAACCAAACGAGTCGAACTATATATAGCTCAAGTTCGGCACATTAGATTAACAAACTTAATTTTAGGCTCGAGTTCAGCTCCTTTGATTCATGAACCAAAGTTCACGAATCAATTGTCGATTCAAGTCTCGAACTTTATTCGAGTTGGTTCGCTTCATTGCCAGCCCCATGCTACTAGTAGTGCTAGCAGCACTCTCTTTTGAATCAGGGGTGGCAAAAATACTCATACCCATGGGTACCTGTGGGTAAAATCCGTCACAGGCACGGGACGGGTAGCTAAACGGGTATCCACGGGTATAATAAACGGATATTTGACTACCCATTAGTATATGCATACAAACACGGATTTGATTGTACTCATACCCACGGGTACCCATGCCCGACAATAAATTAAGTAAATTACTAAAATATCCTTATATATCTTATCTTATTACTTAAAGTTGTTACCTTATTGAAGGAAATTTTACTGCCCACCTAAGATTACTCATTAATAACCTATTTTTATTTTTAATTCATCTTATTAAGTTCAACATATCCTATGGATTATATATGAATCATGAATTTACTATAGATTATGTATGAATCATGAATTTTCTATAGATTATGTAAGGATCATGAATTTTCTATGGATTATGTATGAATCATGAATTTTTGAATGCATTATGTATGAATGTTTAAAAGATGAAATTTTTTGGTAATTTTTTAAATTATTTGTACAAAAAAATAAATAAAAATAAATTCAAAAATCCATAGGTATCCATAAATACCCATGGATACCTTAATACCCGCATGTACCCGTATTGTGGGTACCCATGAGGGTATGGGGCGGGCATGGGTATCATGTTTATCCAACGGAGCGGGGATGACTATTATACTATCCGTACCCATGGGTATCCATTGACATCCCTATTTTGAACATTTTCTCTAATATTCACTCTCATATTGCTTTAAATTATTGTGGGTCTACATTTTGAAAATAAAATTCACACAAAATGGTGGGACATTCACTGATTCCATCCAATAAAATAGTGAATGTTAGAGAGAGTGTTCAAAAGTGAGTGTTGTTAGCATTCATATTCATGTTATCACTATCTATTTTGAATTTCAACAACAAGGCATTACATAAATATTCATTTCTTCTCGGGAAAAAAAATTATGGTTAGAAGAAATCAGAATAAAAAATCAGATATGATGGATGCAAAAGAGATTATGTGATGTACTATTTAACCATAATTTACAATATATATGATGCAAACTATTAAAAGCAACCATTATTGGAAAAAAAAAAATTAACATAGTCAATCAATAATTTAACCTTTTATCTATTAAAAATAACAACTTAACATTTTTTTGGTAGTGATAAGTGTGTTTTTTTTTGGTCAGGGTTCGAACCTCAAACCTTACATATATCATGCATTGTCCTTACCAACTGAACTAATCTCATGAGAACAAAAGTGGTTTTGTTTACCAAGACATGGAAAGTGTTAGCATTGTGCTATCTAGTAAAAGTTTGATTTCAAAATTTCTTTTACCAACCTCCATTGAAGGTCCCCAAAGAAAGGACCTCCACCAACCACAATGTCCTCAATCGTTCCATGCAGCTCTTTATCAAACAATATAGCCGCCTCCTCCATATGAATCGGTTGACACTTCTTTAAGTCTATTTAATTTGTAAATGTTTATACAAAAGCAAATGACAGTCAAATATTTAAGCCTCTAAAAAAAAGACAATTAAATATATAAGTTTTTATTAGTATTCTTTTTAAGGGATTTTAATTTTCATTATTATGTAGTTTTGACCAATTTCTAATTTTTACACAGTTTTTGACCGAAACTTTTGACCACATTTAACTCTAGATATACACAAACATTAAAACATTTTCTCTTTTTGATAGTCAATAAAATAATTTCTTAGAAATTAATTTCTTGAACTTAACGCTGGTTATAAATTGTACCTTTAAGTGTGTAAAACAAAGAGAAGTGTGACTAAAATGCGGAGAAAATAAAGTTCAAGAAGAAGTGTGACCAAAAAGAAAGATAAAAAAAAAAGACAAGTGTTTTTATTTTTTTAAATTGACATAACTGTTTTTTGTTATTTGAGACGGTGATGCATACGTAGAGTTTAAAAAATGACGTGCAATCTACTATGTGAATTGAATGCAATTACAAAAAACTTTTCATGCTATCACTGTCTATTTTGAATTCCAACAACATCAAATGGCAATTTTGATAATTTGCAAGGCATTACAGAAATATTCATTTCTTCTAGATTTTTAGACTTTGTGTCATGTATTTCAATGCTGAGAGGTTTTTCTTCTATTAGATTTTATGTCATGTATTTCAAGACATGAAAAGTGTTAGCACTATGTTATCTAGTAAAAGTTTAATTTCAAAATTTAGTTTTTTTAGTGGATGGAAATTGATATAAATCTAATCAATTTGTAAGTGTTCACAAAAAAGCAAATTCCAATTAAGTTTTTTAAACTATCATTTTTGTGGTGTAGTTTTTACCACTTTCTTTTTTTCGACACAGAGATATTTTTTTAACTGAAAATTTTGACCTCATTTAACTCTATACACACAACCAGCAAACATAAAACATTTTCTCTTTTTGATATAGCCATTAAAATATTTTCTTAATAATTATATTTCGTATCCAATGATACCATTTAATTAAGAAAACTTGGATAACCATTGAAGTCACATGCATCATATATTTCAACCAACATTTAGTAACCTTAGCTTATTAGCTTTCATGCATGACGAGAGTATGAATCATCACGTGAAATGTATACCATAATTCTCCATTTGTTTTTGCTATAAAAATAATTTACCTTGTTTTGAACAATTCTCCATATTAGTATGATACGTGACACTCAGAAAATTATGGTTGGACTTAACACATACAACCTTACAATACCGGTTTATGAGATGAGGATATCTTCACTTATATACATGTTCAAATCATATTTTATCCGAAGTTTTCCTCTCATTTATAAACACATGTTCAATCCATTTTTTGTCCGATGTGAGACTCTTTAATAGTGACATCAAAGTTTTAATTTACTATGTTTAACTATTTGGTTTTGATTTGTTTAAGATTTTATTGTTAGATGGTTTGAAGGGTGATAAAACATGCTTGATTAATCCTTTTCTTTTTATTCCATGAAATGAACCATTTTGCGTTGATATTGTGTTATGTATGTATGTTTCAATGATGTCTTAAGTCGTATGTCTAAATGCTTGTGAATTTTTTTGGATGAATCATCCCAATACTAAAATAAAATTGCTATGTAAGAGTCTCAATTCTCAAACCAAATATTACTTTAAACGAAATCATATAGTAAAGTTTATGTATTTATTTGTTGACTCTATGGTCACTTTACAAGTTTAACTAAGCATATCATATGCATCATATTTTAAGTTTATTTTTATTACCTCTAAAAATTTCCTTCAAACTTTCTCTTAATCTTCGGTTACTAATTTTAGTCTCTATTTTTTTAAAAAAAGAATTCATATCAAATGCTTAGGGATGTGAATAGATCATGCTAACCTAGACTTTCCTTAATAAGTCGGACCTACTTTATAAAACAAAAACATAAGTTTGGCCTTAAAGCTTGACATAACCTTTTTAAAAACCAAAGATATTAGTGTATTTATTTAAAAGTCTAGTTTGTGATAAGAATTTTAAATACAACATTTAACCTATTTATAAAAAGCTAATAGGGCAATAAGATTTTGCAGACCATGTACATCAATTTTTTTCCAGTTTATAAGTACTAGCGTTTAGATAGTAATTTTGTGTCCGTCTGTCCGCTCTTTTTATTGAAATAAGAGAGTAATACCAAGAGTTTTATAATTCATTGAAAATCTCAAATTGCAAAAAAAACAAAAGTTGCAAAAAATAAATAAATTGTGGTATTAGAAATTTGAAGGAATCGAAAACTTATTAATATAATAGAGTATATGTAATTACTCATATATGGACCAATTTGGTAGACCTAACAAGATTTTATATATGTCTTAGTCCGACCTATTTAAATTAATGAGTTTTAAAAAAAAATTGAGCCAAACCTATTTACTAAACGAGTTAGGTCGGACCAGACTGTAAGTACGTCGGGCCATAGGTCCATGATGGGCGACCTGACCTATTATGACCCTCCACATGCTCCAAGTGACATTTTTTATTATATAGGTAAGACTTTAAAATATCATTAATTTAATAATTTACTAATTAATCTTTAATGAATTTTGAAACGAATTGAATAAGTCAGAGTTGCTGTTTCTGTACTGGTATAAGACCAAAATGAAACATCAATTAACTGCTGCTGGCTTGAACGGACGACAATTAACTACCGTTACAACAGTTAACTACGGTTATGGTAGTTAACCGAAAAAACATCATTTATAGGTGTGTGAGAACAAAGGTTGAGTGCCTAAAAAGAAATTTTCTCTAAATTTACCCATGGTCCAAAATATGATCAAGACCCGAATTAAATTGGAAAACCGGGTCGAGTCGATAGGCGAGAATCGGGTCGGATCGTGAGAAACGGTGCGCGCTTAAACCTATCTACGAAGGTTCCAGAAACTCCAATTTCATTTCATTTCATCTTCACAACCGAAACAAAGAGAACAAGAAAAAAGCGATTATCAAAATAATCGATTATTTCATTCAAATTCTACTACAATGTCTCGTTCATTGGTTCAACCAATAGGTCAAAAGCGATTAACAAACGTAGCAGTTGTTCGTCTCAAGAAACACGGCATGCGTTTCGAAATCGCTTGTTATCCTAACACCGTTCTTTCATGGCGTTCTGGCGTGTACGTAATCTCGAAACCCTAATTTTTTGTGATTATTATGTGATTAATTGAGTTAATTTATGGATTAATCGGTGTTTTTGTAGTGAAAAGGATATTGATGAAGTGTTGCAGTCACATACGGTTTATACAAATGTTTCGAAAGGTGTTCTTGCTAAGTCTAAGGATTTGAATGCTGCGTTTGGTACTGATGATCATTCCAGTATTTGCTTAGAGGTTTGTTGCTCGAAATGCTTAATCGATTCGATATTAGTTGTTTTGTAGCTATGAAACACTGACACACAAACACCGACGCGTTGACACCGGTAATAATTTAAGAAAATGACTTGATTGAATGTTATTACATGTGTTGGTGTTGTGGACATTGACACGTGTAGAATACCTGATCATACTTTCGATTAGAAGTGTCGGTGCTACAGAGTTTTATAGAGTTATACTTTCTTTTTATAGCTATGAAGCACCGACACAAACATGGAAACCAGAACCGGGAATTGATATGTTGATGCTAGTAATAATTTAAGAAAATCACTTAATTGAATGTAATCACATGTGTATGTCTGTCTGTGTCGGTCACTAACATGTGTAGGACACCAGACATGCCTTCAATCAGACGAGTTGGTGCTATAAGGTTTTATAGTGTTATTATATTGACTTTTTATTAAGCTTAGGTGTTAGGAAATAAATTATTAATATTACATAAATTAGGCAAATTGTGAGTTTTTTTAGATGGAGTTTGCTCAAACTGGAAAGTTAGTTTTAATTATTCAAGAAAATGACATAATGAAATTTAATCACATGTGTCAGTGTCGTGTCCATGTTGGACATTGACATGTGTAGGACACCGGACACGCCTTCGATCAGAAGTTGGTTATTTACATAATTTATGCTTAGAGGTTGGTTATTCCTACTTGATCAATTCAATGTTAGTTGTTTTATAGCTATGAAACACTGTCGTGGCCAACGACACATTTAGGACACTGGACACGCCTTCAATCAGAACTCTTAATGCCAAGAGTTATACAGACTTTTTGATATGCTTAGGTGTTCGGAAATGAATTATTTACAAAAATTTGCATATTATCGCTGCATTTTTTTTTTAAAGAAAGTATACTTGAAATGTAAATTAGTGTTGATGTTTCTCTTCTTTAACTTTTCTGTAAACACTTCTTAATTAAGCACTCATGCTTAATTTGGGTTGGCGTATGATTAAAGTATTTGTATTTATCTGCTAAGGTATGCATTTATCAAGTGTGTTTGAAAGAGACTATAAAAAGTGTTTATCAAGTTATCTCATGTCCATAAGCTTAGGAAATGAGTTATTTACAGAAATCATACCAAAAATGGCTGAGTTATCAGTTATGGGCTATACATCAAGGTATTCAGTTAGCAATATCACGTGGCCTTTCCAACTATTGGACAAAGCCTAGTTCATTAGCTGCCTGCGATCAACCTTATCCAACAAGGATGCCCTGCTACACATCAGTTCCATAGGCAGGTTTATGATATCAAAAAGACCGTGACTTAAGTCCCAATTGTGAAGTTCTCCCATGCGGATGCATTGGCGAAGCTTGGTTTAGCTCAACCTTATTATTTGAGGGTTTATGATATTTCCCCTGATTCCATTACCCTACCTAGCCTTCCTAGTTTATTGTGACCGTCCTCTCTTTCTAAGCGGTTTTTAGTTTCTATTTTGGGGTCTAAACCCCTTTTATTCATCAAAAAAGAAAAAATAATTGTGATATTTTTTTTTGTTGAAAATAATGTTCATTCAAAGTTGGCATTAGTTTTTGTTTCTCTCATTTGACTTCTCTGTAAGCACCTTAAGCACTCAAGCTGCAATTGGGTTGGCTTATGAACAGTTATTTGAATTACTGTCAAAATGTTTGAGTGAAACTGTTAAAGTAGCTTATTGTCTATAAGCTTTTTTCATTTTTTTTGGAAAAGTTATTTAGGATAGCTTATGAACACCACATACAACTTATATGAAAGTAGTTTAATCACGATTTTCTCATTGATTATAGCATTACTCGTAGTTTATACATAAGCGTATATGATAAATGTTTAATCAATAAGCGCTTAATTAATTTGTTTATCCAAATGTACCCTAAGTGAGTGTGTTTGGAAGAGAATATTTACAACTTATTTGGGTTTATCTACAGTTGTTTTCAGTAGGCTTTTCAGAGTAGCTTCTGAAAACAACTTATAATTTCTATGAAAACAGTTTAACCACATTGTCTTGATTATAGAAGTAGCTTATATATGTTTAATTGAGTTATTTACCCATGTCCCAAGCATACCCTTATAATCAACTTATATCTTGCAGGAACTTTTTTATTACTGAAGAATCATAAATATATTTTAATTGAAATGTTTTTTGAAGTTAGAAACTAATTTAAACCCAGTTTATGCATAATAATTAGTGATTCAACTGTTAGTTGAGGACATGTTTGTGAATCTTCTGAAATGTTTTTCTGTTGCAGATTTTAAAGAAAGGGGAACTTCAGGTTGCTGGTAAAGAGAGGGAGTCAATGCTGTCTAGTCAGTTCAGGGACATTGCCACCATTGTAATGCACAAGACTTTTAATCCCGAAACTAAGCGCCCTTACACTATCAGCATGATTGAACGCCTCATGAGGGATATCCATTTCGCTGTTGATCCAAACAGCACCTCCAAGAAGCAGGTATCTTGCCTGTCATTCTAAATAATTCCATATAATGATTGTCTCATATAACTGTTATGACAAATTGATGATTATGAAAGTCGTATTACAGGCTCTGGAGTTGATTCAGGAGCTTCAGAAGCACTACCCTATAAAACGGTGTCCATTGAGGGTACGCGCTGCTGCCCCTGAGGAGGAAGTACCTATCCTTTTGGAAAAGCTGAACGAGTGGAAGGCAACCGTTATTTCTAAAGAAGGGACAGCTGCTCAGCTATCTGTTGTAAGTTCTTTGTGTTGCTCAGTTATTTCATGGTTCCATTTTATTCTCTTTAACCCTGGGTTTTCTGTTCTAGAAGCATTGTTATAGTTGATGATTTAATACAACTACAACCTAGCCGTTACATTGTTATGCCACTAAGTGGGGTTGGCTACATAGTTGATGATTTAATGAGTTGCTTACTTTTATCTCATTTTATCCAACACAAAAACGGATCATGTTTTGAACATCTGTGATAGTTACAGGAATATGTTAATAGTCGGTAACTTCCTTTTACCACATTTTATCCAACACATAAAAAAGGGCCATCTTTTGAACATTTGTGATAAGGATTGTCATTTAGTAACTTCCTTTTATCACATTTTATCTGGTTATTGTATGCAAGTTTGAGAAGTTGTTCGTTGGTAAAAATAAAACTAGAAATACAAGGCGCATTTTATCTGGTTTCTCAGGATTGTTTTCATGTCCTTTATAGGCAAGCTTTTGGGTAGAATTTGTTCATAGGCAGGGGTTAATCTTTTGTTCAGGTGCAGTAGTTTTTCTTAGGCTGTTGTTACTTATTTGTTTGTTTTGAAAACTCGGTATCCGGTCCAAGGACCGACTAATCCAAGGGGTCCAATCCCACCACCCACTTGCGGGGCACGGGGGGTGGGTGGGTGGGGGTGGTTAAGGGCTGTTGTTGCTTGTTTTTGTTTTTTGTTGGCACGGTCGGCCTTGTTAGCTGGAAAACACTCTGGTTTGCTTGTTTTAGTTGGGTCTGCTAGGTTACACCTTGTATTTGGAACCAAGTGGTTATAAATAAATTCTGCTGTTTCAAAAAAAAAAAAAAAAAAAAAAAACAGAGATAACATGACCAAATACTCATTTGCGCGCTGTTAGCTGATCATTTCTGATATTTGACATGCATTTTCTGTATGTTGTGGCCACATTCAATCTGCTTATCAAAGAAAAGTACTAACTAACCCATAAAAAAGCTAATGGGAAGTCCATGTCTCTTATAAATGTTCCATGGTTCTTTCATTTCAAATATTATTACTGTTAGCCCCTGTTATTAATTATAATCCTTTCCATAAGTTGTGTCTGGTATATCTGCATTTGCGTATATGGTTAATCTTAATCTTTGATTCTGCTAAAATTTCGGTGATAATTGATCTGATTTCTAATTGGGTTGCAGGTTTTTGAATTGGAGCCTGGTCTGTATAAGGATTGTCATGACTTTGTTATGAATAAGATGCATGGAAGATTTGAAGTTCTTGCCCACTCTCTTTATGTGGATGGTGATACTCATGTGGATTACAATGATCACGAGGACATGCCTGCACCATTGCCCCAAAGAACTCCTGAATCTGTGCTTGAGCTGAATGATAAACTTCAAAAGCAAACAATTTCGTCTGGACCTAAGCCTACTGAGGGACAACAACCAAAGCAAAATAAGTGCAACACATGTGATGCTTGTTTTGAAGATGCTAAGTTGTACAGGGAACACCACAAGAGTGAGTGGCACAAGCACAATATGAAGCGTAAAACAAGGCAACTTCCTCCACTATCTGAAGAAGAGTGCACGGCGGATATGGAATTGTTTGAATCAAAATCTGATTTGAAGGATTATTCATTTTGAGTTGGCAATCAGTGTTTTAGAGATGTTGTACCAAAAAGGTGTTTTAGAGATTTTACTGGTAATCAGTTTATGACAAGTTTTGCGTGTATACGTGTGCCTATTTTGTTAGGACAGTCTGAGTTGTGTAAAATGTTGACATAGAAATCTTTGAAATTACATCGAACATACTTCATTACTAGTGACAACGATTAGTGTACTTATGCTTTCTCTTGGTCTGGCAGTGATGTAATGCACAGTTGTATAAGAAACAATCAAAGACGTTGTTATGCTTAATCAAGTCATTGTGGTTAATGAGAATGAAGCAGCTTGTCAACCATGCACTATGCTCTTTGTATCAGAGCAATTTTTATCCATGATTTTCTGGACTTATCTGCAACGTAACAACTTTTAATCATTAAGGTTTCACTTTGCACCCTACAAATGCAAAAGAAATCCACTTCTCTTACTTTGTATAAAATAGTATTGCAATATATGTTTCCTAGCATGTGTGTCTATATAACTATTTATATTTATATTTTATACACACACAAAGCCTTGAAATTCCAATTCCATTACGAACACTGTCAAAGAAAAGCAAAATTCCAGTATCGATAATCCCAGTGGTTCCTTCAAGTTCTGTTACACAACAATACTATAGTGACGCTATTTGACAACATTTTATACTTCATAGTGTATAATAGAAAGGCAGATATTCGTTCAAGCTCCGCAAAAATATGTCATCCAAACGCACAAAAGTTTGTAAAAATTTATGTCATTTTACAATATCAATGAAGTTATAAACTACTTGTCCTATTATTATTCTCATACTCAACTATATTTTTATGATGTTATATTTTTTATTATCCTCACATTTTTTTCCCCATACAATTTTTCATTTTCCCCTTTTGAGTTTAAAAATTTATTAAAAGTCTTGGTTCATGTGAATTTGTTATGATGACATATTTTGAGATTATTTTATTAAGGAACATATACTATATTTTGAGATAAAGAGAGTGTTATTGATACCTCTCGACAAATTTAAACTAAACAAAATTTGATTTTTTTTTATAAGTCTATTTCTTAAAGGACATTATAAAATTTATTTTAGGTTCTTAGACATGTTAGGTCAACCTTTAAAAAGAGAGGTATACTCTCATAACCTCCAGAAACCGATGTTGCTCTTTTTGAAAAGATACATATGCTCTATTGAGAAGGTGCAAACTCTTATGTTTGGAAGATGAATAAATGAACAACACCCTAGTTATGAGATTTGGACATATTGTCCGTTGAGGGAAATCAATCCCTTAAATTTAGTGATGGTTAGAAGTTGTATCTTTTAAGTTTGTAAAGGAGAAATAAGTGCGGTTAAAAAGCAAAGATAATAAATTTGAAGGAGAAATGCGAGGAAAAAGAAAGATAGAAAAAGTACATGTGTTTCTATCTTCTTAAAATTGAAGAATCTTATTCCATTATTTGAGACACTCAGTGCATTATTTTTTTCAACAATTTAACATAAGGTCCCACAAATGATGAAGTTTTATAGCAAGACCTTTAAGAAATAGACTTATAAAAAAGATTATTTTTTTGGTGTCTATAAATATTCAAAATTTTGTTTTAGTTCATATAAAATAAAATCGCACTATTTAGTCTCTGTAAAATTTTCCATCAGCATTTTTAGACCCTGTAAAAAATTTTGATAAACATTTTTAGGCCCCGTAAAAGTTTTCGCTAGCATTTTTGGTCTCTAAAAATGCTAAAGAAAAATGTTACAGAGATTAAAAAATATGATATTATTTTAGAGACAAAATTATGAATATTTATAGGAATAAAAAACATATTTAACCTTTTTTTCTCTTCATAAGTCTATTTCTTAAAGGTCTTACTATAAAATTTATTTTACTCTTTTAGACATGCTAGGCTGACCTTCAAAAAGAGATATACACTCTCATATCGTTCATGAATCAATGTGTCTCTTTTTAAAAAGGCGCAAACTTTGCGTTTGGAAGCTGAATAAATGAAAAACACTCTAGTTGTGAGATTTGAGCTTATTGTCAATTGAGGAAAATCAATCCCTTAAGTTTAGTGATGGTTAGAAGTTGTATCTCTTAAGTTTGTAAAGGAGAGAGAAGTGCGATTAAAAAGCAAACATAATAAAGTTGAAGGTGAAGTGTAAGCACAAAGAAAGATAGAAAGAGTACGAGTTTTTTATCTCCTTAAAATTGAAGAATCTCTTTCCATTATTTGTGACGGTGATGCATTTTTTTCAACAATTTAACATAGGGTCCTACAAATGACGTGGTTTTATGGTAAGACCTTTAAGAAATAAACTTATAAAAAAAGTTTAAATATATTTTTTATCTCTATAAATATTCAGAATTTTGTTTTAGTTTGTACAAAATCAAATCGCACTATTTAGTCCATGTAAAATTTTCCGTCAGCATTTTTAGGACATGTCAAATTTTCGGTCAATATTTTTGGGCCTAGTAAAATTTTTGATCAACATTTTTAGTCTATGTAAAACTTTTCGTCAACATTTTTGGTCCCTAAAAATACTAAAGGAGAATGTTATAGGGACTAAATATTCGTCGGAATTTTTTATCCCTAAAAATACTAAAAGAAAATGTTACAGAGACTAAACGGTGTTATTTTATTTTGTAGATACTAAATGAAACTGTGAATATTTATAGGGATAAAAAACATATTTAACCCTTTTTCTATAAATCTATTTCTTAAAGGTCTCACTATATAAATTATTGGCTTAATTGCACTTTCCCCCCTATCTTTTGCTAATTGTGCGATTTTGTACCCCCTCCTTTTTTTGAGCGATTTTGCACCCAATCTTTTACCCCCTTTTTGGTTAGATGGACCTTCGTGTGTTTTAATTGAACTTTTGCCCCCTATCTTTTTGCCAATTGTGCGATTTTGAACCCCCACTTTTTTTTTGGTGTGCAATTTTGCACCCCTTCTTTTGCCCCCTTTTCCCTCTTTTAATGATGATTTTGAACCAATCATCATTAAAACACAATTGGCAGAAGATGAGGTGCAAAGTCGCTCAAAAAAAAAGAGGGGGTGCAAAATCGCACAATTGACAAAAAATAGGGGGGGAAAGTGCAATTAAGCCTAAATTATTTTAGGCTTTTAGGCATGCCATGCTGACCTTCAAAGAGAGAGAATACTCTCATATCCTCATGGAACCAATGCTGCTCTTTTTGAAAAGGTGCAAACTCTTATGTTTAGAAGATGAATAAATGAACAACACTCTAGTTATAAGATTTGGACTTATTGTCAATAGAGAAAAATTGACCCCTTAAAATTAGTGACGGTTAGAAGTTGTATCTTTTAAGTGCGTAAATGATAGAGAAGTTTGATTAAAAATCAAAGATAATGAAATTGAAGGAGAAATGTGAGGAAAAAGAAAATAGAAAAAAGACAAGTATTTTTATTTCCATGAAATTGAAGAATCACTTTTCGTTATTTGAGACAGGGATGCATGTTTTTCAATAATCCATTATAGTGTCCCATAAATGATGTGGAGTCCACAATGTAAATTTTACTACCTCGGTCTGTATATATAAGATCATTTTGCCAAAATCACGTGAATTAAGAAAATTGATATTTGTATTAAAGTTGTTTGTAATCACTGTTGTTTTTACAATTTTATCCTTTAAGAGAGAGTTAGTTTATGTTTTCAGGATACTATTTATTACTGATTGAAGAAAAAGATGTATAATAAATAGGGATATGTAGGTAAAATATATTTAATGTTGTTGGAAATAGCAAAGAGGTCTTATAAAAAGGGACAAAAAAATTCTCAAAAGGTCTTATAATTTGGATGATGTGAGTTTGTTTGCATATTCATCACTTACATTTTTAACGATGTTGAATATGCGATTGTATTTGATGTACTCTATCTATTTGCAGTTATATGCTATTAATTTAGATGTGAGTCTGGTTGTTTATTCAATCCATATGTTTTTAACGATGTTGAATATGTGATTTTATTTGATGTACTCTATCAATTTAAATAAATAAATATCATTTTGTTGTTGTGAAAAAATAAAAATTAAGAAAACATTTTGCAAATGAAAAATATAAGACACAAATTAAAATAAATTTTTTTGGGTAAATAATATAAAAGAGTTTCAAATAGGTTTGCATTAACAACGATAACATGTTTATGCATGCCATTTGCAAGACTAAGCACAATAGACCCTTTCAAGTTTATAAACAAAATCACACTACATATTTTGGTCGATGTGGGTCTAATTTTAGTGGCACTTTCTTGCTCAACAGTATATGTATGCCTAACGCAATGCTTAGTGGTATGGTTTATTTTTTGGAAGACAAATGTCAGCTAATAGTTTAATCCTAGTGATCACTATAGATTTTTGGCTAGGACAATTTTATCTTCCCCTCTAATATGTTAAAACCTATCTATTATATCCAACTGGTCCTGCTCCATTATCTCTAAAGGAACTGTAAGATTTTGATATAATTAATTAAACAGTAAAAACAAATTTATTAGTATAGATTACCTTTGAAAAGTAAAAATACATGATAACAAAGATGGTCAATCTTTTTTTTAATCTATCTTTTTTGAAATGTTTACAAAAGGCAAATTACAATTAAATATATAAGAAATTATTTATTTTTCATTATCATTCTTTGGTAGTTTTGACCAAAAAAAATTTCATAAAGTTTTGACAATATCTTTTACTAAAAGTTTTGACAATTTCTTTATATTTGGTCAGATTTTGCATGGAGTGATTATTTAACATAAATATATAATGTTCCAATGAGATCTCAACTAACCAATTCTTGAAGAAAAAAATAATTATCCAAGACAACAATTTTGGAAAATACAATCCAAGAATTAAAGATAATATTGAATAACCATTTTATTATATAGCTTGCCACAAAGTTGAGACCATGCATATAAATATAAAGAAAGAATAACAATAACCAAGATACTCAACATATAAGAATTGTTGGTTCAGTGAATAGTGAAAGCATCATGAGCATTCTCCTATTCTTAAGCTTCTTAGGAGATCCAAATATCCATAATTTTCAGGACTTATGTATCTGCAATATCACAACATATAATCATTAAGGTTTCAATTTGCACCCCAAGAATAACAAAACAAATGCAAAAGAAATTCCCTTCTGTTACTTGTTATTTTGTATGAAGTACTGTTACAATATATGTTTCCTAATATACATTCATAAAGCCTTGAAATTCCAATTCTATTATTATGAATACGGTAATACTAGTTTCCAGAAAAGGACGGTAGCACTAGTGTTGTTAATCACAGATCGGGGAAAAAAGGATTATTCAAATTCCGCTACACAATAGTGTTATAGTTGCTATAGCTGCTTTGACAATTGACAACATTTTATACTAAATAGCGTACCGTGGAACAACAGAGATTTGTTAAAATTCTACAATGCTATAGAGGTACAGTGCCGTTATTTAACACCATTGAGAAGTACACTGCTCAAACACATATTTCATAAGTAGGGAAAACCATATATCTCCCAAAATAGAGTGAGAAATGTATGAAATGACGTGGACAAAGAAAGAAATACCCGTGTCGAAACAGGAAGTCAATGATCACGATAGCGCAATTTGGTTTGAAAAATTGTGTCTTGCGAATGATTTCTGCAACTTGCTTAACAGGGATTAACTTGAAGCTTTCAACTTCACCATCTGTTATTTTATTTAACAAGTTATTACAAAGGGTGATCAAGACATCACAAGAACATAATGACAGTAAAAATGGAGAATTAGTTTAAGAGGCACACCTTCGTTTTTTGGCACGAAGCTTTCAGGAAGTATCAAATCATAGCAGAATAGAACATCCCTTTTGTATCTATACCCGTCGATGTCCATATATGAAACAGCACCAACAGGTTTAGCTCTGCAAGAACGCCAATGAAGAGACATTTAACTGGATTTTTCATTTCTGTAAATGGTTGGATATTTATGGTATATTGAATAAGCAAACAAATTTTGTCGAGCATAGACACAAAAAGAAGTTCAGTTAGCTCCTATGAACTACTGACACAGACACCTATACACCGACACTGGTGTTAATTTGAGAAAATTGAAATAGTTGAATGTAATCACATGTGTCGGTGGTGTGTCAGACACATGACATGTCTATAATCTAAAGTGTCGGTGCTATATAGGTTGACTCATTCATCTCAGAAGAAAAATCAAATTTTGTGCACTAAAGGAGGAGAGGGATGAACGTGTTGCGGTTGTGAACTTACTTAATAGAGATGGACCTTGGGATACCTGCTTCCTCTTCACATTCCTTTACAACATTTTCCTGACAATCAATTCCATGCGGCTGCAACAGTAGCAAATAACTCAGAAACTCCAGATGACAATACATATTACCCTAAAGAAAACACTTAATAGTAAACAGTTCCAATCCGCTGATATGAATTTCATCATTTCAGCGGTTACACATTATCAACACGATTCAGTTCTGAAACAGTCTTCGAAAGAAATGTTTAACATGTCAAGGGTGAGTTTTGAACTTATAATTGGCTTATAATGCTAACAGATACAAATGAGACTACAAACCACTCCTCCTGCAACGAGATGATCAAGCATTCCAGGATATGTGGATTTCGTGTGACTTCTCTTCGCTATCCATAGGTGCTTCTGCCCATCTATCTCAACATAGCCATTCATATGGACTCCATAAGCCTATTCTTCAATCAGAAGAAAAAGGAAGGTTAAAGATAATAATTTATAACAAACGATAGCTTTAGGATTCAATGTGGACTATCAAGTATTTTTGGTACCTTTATGCCAAAATAAGGAGCTGCAGCACGTTCTAACGAAAAGAAAACGGGTTTGTCAAATGAGGACTTCACAGGGTATAGCTGGTAAAAATAGAGAAGAAATGTAGGTTAGGTAGTTAAGTATTATAAAATAGTTCAATAAAAGAGAATGGTGAAATCTAACATATTCTAAACTAATCATAATAATACCTCGTTCCGTATACCTGGAATATGCTCCTCTCCCAGATGTTCGATTACATAGCCAACTGCACTGGTTCTTTCCTCAGCTGTCTTTAGTAATGGATGCAATGAAACACAGTGACCGAAGGGGCTTCCATCATTGGGAAAAACAAACATGTCGTTAAAGCCTCTCAAATGCTCCACAAACCTGAACAAATTCAAAGTTTAACCAAAGAAACATTCATCAATAACAAAACATGATATGGCACAAGCATCTTACAAGAAAAGATGAAGAAACGGAGAAAATTTTACCGATTGTGAATGAATCCAACAACGTCGCCCTCAATGACAAATGGAAGAAATTCAGATTGTTTGTCCTACAAGCAATTCCAAAATCAATAACACAATCTATTTACAAGGAAAATTAACTTTACACCCGCAGCCCGCATGCTTCTCTGACAGTTCAATTTGTATATACCAAAAAAATCTTAGTGAAAGGTAAGAATACAAAGAAACAGTTACATAAATGAAATTGAACATTTTTCAAAATTCAAAAACATAAAGTCATGGCTTCAATTTTCCAAAAATCTATTTTTGAGGTTAATTCTAAACTTGATTCACAATGGTTAATGCGAATGATGTTAAGGCTACAATTATTTTTTGAAAAGACAATTTTATTAGAATCAACAACCCAAGCACAAGGCGTATACGGGAAAGACCAAGCAACAAAGATACAAACAAACCGCAAAGTTACAAGACTTGCGAATAAAGAGTTCACAAATGTGCCAAAAGATAGCAACATGCACCACCCTAACCAAAACCAATTTCCCCAACATCAAAATGAGCAATGCTGATGCTAAAAACTCCCTCATAGAAATACCCGATACACCAAAACTATATAAAAAAACATTTTGCTACTAACAAGAAGCCATCAAATGAAAAACAGCTAGGCACGAGATGTACATGCTACAAAGTCGCTGACAACCAATAAAATTGGTGTGAAAAATTGCAGCAACGAAGAGACCAAAAATCCAAAAAAAGCTCTTAGCTTGCATCCTTAGTCCTTACAATCTGGAGCTTCAGACACTGCTGCCAACCCTTCTCAATAAACTTACGTTGCCCATCAGCAAAAGAAAGTGAAACCATGCCCAAGATAGAAAGCAAATACCCCTAGATGATGTAGATGTCCAAACAAAAGAGCTGAGACGAATCTGAGTACCCAAACAAAAGATCAAACTGCTATCTGTCAAGAGAGCCGAGACGAATCTGCATCAGAAACACCAGCACTGCTGACAAGAAAACTAGACGATGTAGATGTCTAAACTCTAACCACAACAAGGAACAGAACGGGAGAGCGAAAGACAACTCCAACCCGCTCTGACACTCCCACTACTAGAAGCAATCCAACTCAAACCGAAAGTACACGATGAAGCACAACTAACAGCACCAAAACTGCACAGAAACAGAACCAGCAACAACCCAAGAATGACAAAAACAGTAAAATACCACTACCACTCTGCAAAACCTACACATGTGAACCACCTCCCAGACAAGACAAAGGATTCGAGAGCTACTGATTTATTGGATAACTGAACCTTTACATCTATGTTTAAGAATTTTCCAAGCTAAAATTTTAGAGTCTTCTGCGACCTTCTCCCAATTGAAGTCTTTTTGAGAAAAGATAAACACATTTCTAGCTTTCCAAACAACCCTCACATTAGGATACCAAATCACAGCTATTTTCTCTCAATTTTCTACTACCATTCACAAGATATTTAAATTGCATAAGATGGTGAGGGGCCCCTATTTGAAGGACAGTCACTACACCAAGCCATTTTAACGATTGAATCCACACCACCGAAAAAATGGGGCAATTAAGCAAGATACAATTAAGATACTCTCTGGATTACCATGCCCACCTACACAAAAAGATGATGAGTTAAGACTAACCCCTCTTCTCAAGAGATTATCCTTAGTCTGAGAGTCTATTTAGAACCGCTCTCCACACTAATCTACATTTTCAATGGAACCATGGAGCTCCAAATTTCCGAAGTCCCAATCCACCACCTAACTACCATCCTCACTCAACACAGAATACACTAATTTGACTGAGTAGTTCGGGTTGCTCTTACTTCCTCAAATCCAACTATCGTTTTCTTCAGTTAGAACTGCATTCCCTAAAACTACCCCATGACAAACTCCTACCAAGTCTTCTTCTCATTGAAACAATCTCCTTCTCCAACTCCACTTCACTACCTTGGACCTGTCCTTTTCACTAATAATGTTGGCCACCGAAATGTCTTTATTTAGCAACAAATCAGAAAGTCTACTAAATTGTTTCACGTAAGGTTCCCCCTCTAACCACGGATCCCGTTAAAAACTAGAATCCCTACCATTGCCAAATTTCCTTATCAAATTAAATAAGAGTATCTTCTATATAATTAGATTTAGACTTGTATTTTTACAGCGATTCAACAGTTATGTTTACAAATTTGTTCAATCATAAAAAGAATTCGTTAAGCTCAGAAGAATTCGACGTGCAAGCCCTTCAGAAGCAGGGAAAGTAATTGATATTTCAGGCATACTTGTTGAGTTTTTCATAAACCATAGTTATGCTTTACACAGTTCGACAACCTTTGCCCTGGTTCGTTGCAGTTGGCTATATAAATTGAGTTGAAATAGTTGTATATCATTCAAATTTAATAATTAACGCGCTTTTAAAATCTAAATCCAAATGCTGGACATGAACTTGAACTACATAAATCTAAAACCAAGCAAGATTTTTCTACTTTAGAATTTTTTGTTGTTTTATGTGTGGCCATGACCAACAAAAGCTGAAGCTTGTATGCATGGACTTGTTGGATGATTCCTACAAAATAGGTCTGCTGAATTCAAATGGAATATTTTCTAAAGCAGCTATTATGTATTATGATTTTCATAGAATGAATCTTCTGAACAACTTGTCTCTTAAGTTCAGCTGAACTGCAAAGCTAAAACAGGCTCAGCCTGTATTTGATAACAATCGTTTGACCTTTGTTCGGTTGAACATCTGTATTGGAAACAATTTGTCGCGAAGCTCGCCCATATAATGGACTAGTCATTTGGATTAGACTCTCCTCACGGACTTAAGTAATAACAATTGATGATTTTGTTGAGAGTTGGGCTACGGAAAAAGCTACTTATATGCTAAACTAAGGTATGCCACCGAATACTGATAGATGAGTGAAGCCATTAAAAGGGAAATGACTAGCATCAGGTCAGTGCCGATAGAATGAAAGCTCAATGCGGTACTTAAGCCATGAGCCTCTCCATCTAGTGGACTAGTTTTTTAGGATCAACGATCCTAAAAAGCATACTGTTTGTCCTAAAAGCAATTCCAAACTCAATAACACAGTCCATCACTAAACTCAAGTTTGTTAGGATCAACGATACAAATAACAGAAATTGTTTCTAGCTAATATTTCAATTAATTCCCAAATCTATTACATACACACACACAAAACCAATTTTGGTTCAATAGATCCATACAGAAATTGATAAAAATCACTTTTTTCCTTGAATGTACCAAACATAATCAATTCCCTTAAAACCAAGCATACACTCATTGTTTCAAGCTAAAAGCTAATATTTCTAGCTTCTGTGATCAATTCTCAAATTTATTACAAGTATACATACACAAAAGCAATTTTGATTCAAATTATCCAAACAAAAATTGATAAAAATCACTTTTTTTGTATCAGTATCCAAACATAAACCGCTTTACATTCAAATCAATTTGGTCAAAACCAATTTTTGTCAATGCAGAACCAAACACAGACACAAAAGAGAGGTAATTAAGATAAGAACTCACAGAACCACGGTTACAATGATTGACTTTATGGAAGTAACCTTGTAGATAAGAACAAGGGTCATGTTCTTCTATAACAGCTTCAGATTGAAAAACATCATCCCATGTGAGTGTGCACGTGCTGTTACTGGTGGTTGAAGAAGAAAAAGAGGGAAGGGTGTGGTTGTTGATGGAAAATGATGGAGAGAAAGTGTGAGAGGGTTTGAAGGATAAGAGTGAAGAAGAAGAAGAAGAAGAGAAGGGTTTGTAGGAGAAGAAGGGAGTAGTGAAGTTGCATGTGATTTTCATCATTTTGGTTAAGATATGTTGTTTTGTGAGCATAGACATTTTTATTCAATTCATGAAGACAGTATCTTTGTCTTATGATTCATGTAAGAACAGAATCTCTAGTTTCAAATATTCATGTTACTTACACCTTGTATGTCAAAAAATAATTTTAGGAATTTTCAACATTTGTTACATACTGTAAAAAATGACATTGCATAAAGATGTTAACATTTTTTAACAAGAATTAAATCGGGAAAAAAAGTGTTGCTTGAAACAATTCAGTGTTGTTTGAAATTAAGTCAAAAAACTAATTTTATGGTTTTGCATATAATCGTACTTAATTTAATTAGTTTTGTTTAGGGAACTTAATTTAATTAATATGTAACTAATTATTTTTTTTAGAAAAGTATGTAAGTAACTTTTACCTTTCTAATATTTCTCTCTCTTGTAGCCGTATATTTATTTCTTGTATCCATATATAAAACCAATAAATCCTTATTTATTAATTTTATTAGGTCTGACTTAATCTAATAATTTCCTTCTAAAATACTGCATTAGGTTAGCAACAATTTAACCTGACAAAGCACCAATTTTCTATCCATGATCTTACGGGATAAAGATTATTCATTGGTCTCTATTATAGTCGACAAGACCCGTGCGTCGCACGTGTCAAAAGTCTAGTATATCTAAAAACAATAATACCAATCATTAACAAATTCAAATACTCCCTAAAAAAAAAAAAAATTCAATACCTTCCCTAAAAACAAATTCAATACCTTTCTTTCAATACCCTTATTTTACATGATTTATTTAATGATAAGGATTAAGGTAATGATCAACGCATAGCACAAATATCGTGCCACAGCTTCTATGTACTAATTAGATAAGGTACTATATAAGAATGGAATTCATGTTGTGTTGAACATGTGTAACTGAACTGAATAATTCAAAACAACACAGCTTAACTGAAATGATGGGAGTGACATGCAACGTGCACACTCACGTGGGACGATGTTCTTATCTTCAAGGATACTTCCATAAAGTCCAACATTGAAATCGTGGTTCTGTCATGTGAGTTCTTACCTTAATTACATCTCTTTTTTGTCTTGTTTTGCTTCCTTAGAGAAAACAATTAAGGTAAACAACTTAGTACCTAAATGTAAATGTGCAAGTTGGTGTCACTACTTGAATGTATGAAAGTACAAACACATTCTTATGTCTCTTTTAACAATTATTATGGTCCTCAAATTTGTTTTTAGATAGTCCTCAAATGTGTTTTTTTTTTCAATTAAGTTTATAAAATTATTTAAAAAAAAGAAACATTAGCGATGAGCGTGTAATTTCAATATATTTATAAAATATAGCGACGACATTTTATATATTGAAGGACCAAAATGACTTGTTACTATTGTGCCCTATTTCTGCTAACCGAAAGTTTGCTTGAGAAGAGATTTCTTTACTTTAAGGCTTTGTTTGCGAGTTTGGATGGGAAAGGAAGGAAATGTTTGGAAAAAAAGGAATGAGTACGTGGAAGAAATAGAGGACATTGGAATGAGAGACTTTGGAGGACTTATTTTTCTTCAAAATATAAAACCCTCCTCATTTGGGGAACTAAAAAATTGTATTTGAGGAGAGTTTTTTTTTTTGGAGTGAGGGGTGGGTTTATATGAATTCTTCAAATTTAATATATGTTGTTATAATATTCTTAAAAAATAATATTCCCCCCCTCCCCGAGTCTTTCCTTCCCCTCCCCTCAAAACTCTCAAACAAAGCCTGAATAAATTTATATATTTATTTAAAACATTTGAAATTTATTCTAATATCAAATTTGTCACACCATTTTTTAAGATATTGTCCGTTTTGGCTCTTCTATAAGCAATCGCAGTGTTTTTTTCTTAGTTAAAAGGCACCCTAGTAGGTCGAGGATAGTGAAAGTTTATAAACACTCTGAGAGGTATCGTCTATTCTGTGGAAGCCCTCCTAATTTTGCCCTGGATTGAAAAAGGTGTTTGTTAATAAACTATTTCAAACTTAATTTTCAAACAATGTGAGACTTTTTTATGTACAGAAGCAAAATCTATTATTCAGCCATTACGAGTGGCAGAGCCGTGTTAGGGCTCATGTGAAAATTACTAAAATACCCTTGATTTAAAAAAAATTACATTGTGATTCACCATCTTCTCACTCTTAGTACATGTTAGAGCCACACTTTCAAGCTACTTGAAACACGTTGGAGATTGTTTAAATTTTTGAAGTTATTTAGTTCAATTTTGTGATGATCAACCTTGTGCTTAATGCTCATTACAAGATAAATTTTGTGTTTATATATCAGTTTATTTTGGTGATTTATAAAAAAAAAAAATCTAGCTCCGCCACCGGCCATTACAATGTAAACCATGTAAATCTCTACAGATGCTATTAAAGTTTTGTGTGTTATTTCTACTCTACTTCTCTTCTAGAGAAGCATATTAAGTCAAAATTCATTGTTTTCGTCCAAGGCAAATTTTGCCCTCATTCCATGTCAAGATAAATCATTTCATGTTACAAAATAAATTTCATCGTAACAAATTTTAAATAAACTAGTCAAGTATTCATTCATTGTCAAATTAATTGAAAGTTAAAATTGAACATGCTTATTGATGCTATTTTGCTATGATTTAAAACTTCCACAAAAAATATACATTAAAAAATGAAGGCAAGAAAAGCAAGCCTTTTGAAAATGCTATTCTAATTTTAGTCTAGTGTCTTGATCACTCTTTGTTATAACTTGTTAAATAGAAATATCATATGGAGAAGTTGAAAGCTTCAGGTTGATTCTAGTTAAGCAAGTTTTTGAAGTCCATTCGCAAGATGCAATTTTTCAAACTAAATTGTGCTATCGTGATCATTGACTTTTTAGTCGATCTTATTTAGTGGAATAATGGCTTCCTAATCGACCCTATTTAGTGGAATAAACCTGATTGTTGTCACTAATGCATAAAAAGTTCAAAACTTCAAAGAGAGATTATCTTAAGTAGTGGTATATAAAAATGGTTAATTTAATAGTCTTTATCACCATCAACTTCGATACATATTTTTTGGCCTTTTTTGTCAATTGGTGAGAAAGGATCTTATGGAACATTAAATATTTTGTTCAAAGAAGAGCAAAATCTTTGACATTATAGATTTCATGCTATCATAATTAATTACGGCGGTTTGACATTCTAGTTGCAATTTGTAACCACTTTAAAAATGTAGACAAAACTATGGTCCAAATTCCAAATCATTTTTCATATATTTATTTATTTATTTATCATTCCACCAATAACAAATTTCTTGAAAGAAAAATAAAAGATACCAATGTTAAGATTCATGTCCACCTGAAATGGAAAAAAAAAGTACATACAACTATTAATTAACACATACCACTCATCTATGAAGCATTCATACAAACATGGACACCATACACTAATTGATCAACATTGATAATTGAATGTAACCACATATGTTGATGTTAGACATTAACACATGCAGATACCAAACTCACCTTCAATTCGTGTGTCAGTGTGACTATTTTCACAATATAACTAAGAAGCCATAGAATTATACTACACATAAATTTTACAAACAAGTAAAATTAAATGTGACAAAAGGAATGAAATTGAAAACAACTCTACACATACAAAACTAAACATAGCTAAAGTTCAAGGGAAGTGATCAAACCCTAAAACACCCTTAAGCACATCAACTAGCTGAAGTGGAGCAGTTAGTTGAGGAAAATGTCCAAAAGTGTCAATTACCTCCAATGTAACTTTCCCTTTAATTTTCTTCTCCATGTAAAGAGCTACACTATATGGAACAACCATGTCATTAGAGGTTTGAATAATTGTGCATGGAGTTTCAACTTTCTCAAGTATATCTCTATAGTCATGGCAAAACACTGTCTTGGCTAAGGACAATGGAACTTCATTTCTCATTTTTTTCAAACACTCTCTGAATTTGTTCAATGATGGTTCATCATTTGGATCCACTACATTTGTGGAGAAATAAGAAATCCAATTTTCATAGTTGGATTCTATGTTCTTCAATAAATTCTCAATATCTGAGCTTGTAAATCCTCCCTCATAGTCATCTGTATTTATATATCTGTATATTATATTGTCAATATGTTAGAAACATTAAAATTTTATCCTTGAGAATTTAAAAATGTTAAATATTAAAAGTTATTAAACATCTTTGGTTCGAGTAAATTATTGAAAAAATAAATAATATTCCATCACATCATTTTATTTTAACATATAATACTTTATTTAAAAGATGTAATTATCTATCTATTATTAAAACATACAAACAAATATCTAAATTGTTTGAAGTTTTGCATATATGATCATCAACACAATATAAGATGATTCAAAGGTTAGATTAATTGATTTAATTTATCTTCTATAATGAATTATTGAAGATATGAGTATGCTAAATTTATCTTCTGATGTCAAGTGTGAACAGATCCTGACTTAAAAATGAGTATACATACTTTATACATATAAAAATATATAATTTGTACTAAATTAACATTTATAATCATGTGAAATGTGTCTATCTTAGAGAAATCGGTTTTCATGACACCAAAGGTTTTTAATGACACCAAAAGTTGACATCTCTATTTTTAATATTTTTTTTCTCAAATCATACAAGAGAACATGATCTTTCCTAGCTGTACCTAAAAGGTTCTTTTTGTTGGGTATGAAACATAAATAATCATAAATATGTGGAAGAAATCTCTTTGGATTTATACAAGGAAATGTCTTAGCCGTCTAATTGGTGGTTCAAATTTCAAAAGGAGGAATCTTCCAATCAGATTTTATCAAAAGTTTGTGACGAAATAATTATAGTGATGTAAGTGGGGAAATGAAAATGAAGTTTTGTTATTTTTATTTGTTAGTTAGAGCATGTGGAACACTCTATATATTATATTTTTTGTCGGTAGACGAAGTTACAAACATCAAATAAAAACTTTCACACATAAAAATAGATTTTGATTTCGAACTTAGATAACTACGAAAAATCTTTAACCTAACGATCTTAACATTATCTATTGAGTTAGACATTGCAACCACCATTTGCTTATTTTATTCATTAATTGTTATGGATGAGAGAACCAGCCGCATCAAACTCACCTTAAAAAGGAATCACAACATAGAACAAGAGTACATAGACATTTTGTCTCCCCTCTCACCCAATCCCACTGACACCATATGTTTTGGTTGGTTCATTTCAATACAGAAAAGTAACTCTATTAAAAATTTAGCCACTAAAATCACAAGAAGATGTTCAGAACTCGAACTTCGAACACCACCAAAAAGATACTTGATCTTTGAGTTTAATGAAATTTTAAATTACTTTTTAAATAACAATATTTCAGTAACTACCTTTAAAAAAATATTTCAGTGACTAAACTAACTCACTCAAAAGAATTAACTTGAAGAGTATTTTAAATTGTATTAATTTCAGGTATAATAAATTATTTTATACCTATAATTTGAAGATCTAAATTAATGATTTTTTTCCTTAAAAAAATTATGATTTGTTTTTACAGTTGCTAAACTAGAGATTTAGTATAAAGGAAAATACTTTGGTTGGGGTATGATCTATATATATCCTTATCTTATATAGACTATTACAAGTGGCCTAGTTCATTTGGCATGAGGTCTTGTCTTTTCTCCATCACAACTATATACAATATACTAATATTCTTATAGGGATGGAAGTCCTAGGCAGTATTTTGGGAAGAAACTATTCCAATTCCCTAAAATTTAAACTAATATACAATGGTACTACAAGGATTTTTTATTTTATTTATAATACTACAAGGAAGCATTTCATAAATACCATTTCATTTCAATGCTAAATTAAATTAAAATACATAGATAACGAAATTAGTGAGACAAATAATAAGTACAAAAAAAAGGACAAATGTTAAGAAAGGGAATATTATATGCATGTTAGAAAACAACAAAGGAAAAATACTTTGCATAAAATAGAGAAAGAAGGAAAAATCAAGAAAACTATTAAATATTAAAATCATCCTAGAAAACAATAACTGTATATTTCAGAGGAGAAAAGGAGGAACCTTTTTAATCAAATCAAATGAAAAAAAATAATAATTATGTGAATTTTAAATTAACTATCCAAGTAACAATAACAAACAAAGAACACAATTCATGAGGTCTTAATTTAACGATAAAAGTAAACTTTAAGAGACAACTTAAATCTTTCATACGAGACAGTTGTAAAATAAAAATTAGTGTCACCGCTATTAATAATAATTTATCATTCTCCAAATTTTTTTAAAAGTAAAAAAATAACAAAGAACATAGAATTTTATAGAAGAAAAAAAAAACATGAAAAATATATTACTATTTTTAAAAGAGTATATAACAATATACCTTGGGGAAGCACCAACAAGAATAAGCCTCTTGAAAAGTTGAGGTCTTTTAATGGAAGCTAAGCAACTTATCATACCAGACATGGAATGACCAACAAAGGTAACACCTTTAAGCTTCATTTGATCCAATAAACTGATCAAGTCATCTGCAAAAGCTTCTAAAGAAGAATACTTTGAAGGGTCATAAAGATTTTGATCTTTAATAGCACCAGAAAAAGGCCAATCAAATAGAACAACTCTATAGTTTTTTTCAGTAAAATAAGGTGTGATTTTGTCCCATATTGATTGGTCTGTTCCATAACCATGAGCAAAAACTATAGTTTCTGTTCCTGATCCTAGGGTTCTAGCATTCAGAAGAGTTGAAAGATTGTTATGTTGTTCTAACATGTTTGGTTTGGTGTTTGGTTCCATAATTAAAGAAAGAGAAAGAAAGAAAGAAAGAAGAAAAGTGAATGAAGTGGAAGAGAGGTAACTAGAAACAATAGAATGTGTGGTTTTTATTATTAAAAGTGTTGGTTTGGACCCTATTTATTTATATCCATTACAATGGTCTTTTATGTAAAAACATATTGGTGTGAATGCAACCATATCGTGTACAATAAATGTGCACATCTGGTTGGTGTTTAAGCAAATGCGATTTCTTTTTTTCTTTCCATTTTTGGTATTTTATTTTGGCAAAAATGCACCAAGGCTTTTACACTTAATTTAAAGTTGGAAATTGTTTGGTGGATAGTCAAACACACCCAATGACACCATGAGAGAGAGAAAAAAATAGAGACAATAAATGTGATATATATTGATCATATGATAGAAGAGAGAAATAAAACAAAAAAATATATATTAAATAGATGTGGAAAATTTAGAGATGTTCAAGTACAAAAATTATTGAAAGATTAAAATAAATTCTTATTTACTTTTGTCCATATATCAAGTTAGTCCAATCAATTTAAAAAATATTAACGGTATTGGACCAAATATATTTATCTATGTATATTATCAAAAGTCTTGAATGGCGAGGCAAATAAGTTTTGTATGGAAGAATTTATTTGATATTAAGGAAGAGAATGAGGGTGGCGAGGTGATTTGGTTTAAGAAGAGTGTGGGTCGAATAGTTGGCAATGACACGTCTTTTTGGTGTAACCCTTGGTTGGGTGGTGATGCTTGCGTTTTTTATTTAGGCGTCCATTTGAATTATGTATTGATAGAGGGGTTACCATAGCAGAGAAGAGGAGGTAAGGGTGGGGGTGGATGAGTTAGGATGACAGTGGAGAAGGCGTCTTTTTGCTGGGAGGAGGAGCAGTTGGGTGAATGTACATTTCTTTGTCATATAGCATTTCTATTCAGGTTAATGTTGTTGATCGATGAGTTTGGTTGCCTAACTCTCCTGAGTAAAAGATGATTATCACATAATTTCTCGAAATGAACAACCATAATTGGTGCGCATTCTAACATCATGTGGAACAAAGCAGTGCCTATGAAGGTGTCACTTTTTGCTTAAAGACTTTTTAACAATATGATTATAAAGACAATTTATCTTGTCGTGGGGTGGTGATTTCATGGAGGAACTACCTGCGATTGAGGTTGCGGAAAGGAAGAATCAAGTAATCATTTGTTTTTAGGGTGCAAGTTTTTTGGCAGTATTTGACATTTAATTAATCATTGGTTGGGTATTTCAATTCTTAACCCAACTAATATTTTGGAGCATGCGGTCCAATTCGGATGTTCAATTGGTTTCAGGAAAGCAATTTGTGTTGAATTCAAGTTGTATGGTTGGCTACTCTTTGAATTGTTTGGAAGGAGCGCAATGCAAAGATTTTTCAAAACAAAGAGTTAACGTTGGATCAATTATTGAACTATATCAATCTTCCCTCTTAATGATGGCTGAAATTGCAGAACTTTCATTCTTTCAACGACTTTCATTCGCGGTGGTCCAACCCTTTAACTTGTCTTGGTTTTAATACTTTGTAATACATGGTTCTTTTTCTTCTTCTTTAGCTAATTTTCTAACGAGACATGTATTGTTTACTATTTTTAGTTCCATTGCGGCACTACTTATACTACAAAGTGGGTTTATTTTATAATATATTGTTTGGCATCTTAATAAAAAGTAATAATATTTTTTAAATTTTTATACTAGTATTATTCTATCATTTGGCATCTTAACTAAGATGATTTTGCACCCAAAAAATATATCTCAAAATTAAGCTATATTTTAAGAGGTGAGTATATGAACCTTTCACAAATAGTTTAAATGTGAACATTTATCCTTTTTAATAAAAAAAATTCTAACAAAAAACTGAGAACAAAAATATTATTTCATCAAAATTTATTAAAAATAATAGGATCTGCCTATGGATCGGGTTCATACTAGACAACCTCATATCTTAAATCACTAAGACAATTTTTTTTTTAAAAAAAAAAAAAAAACAAAAATATCTTATAAATAAATAAGGACCATATATACTTCCAAACTAACTTTGAAGCCATCCACCATATTTTAAGAGGTGAGTATATTGTGCACAACCATAAACTTCAACATTTTACTCCTAATGAAGACAAGTTACTTTTACTCAATTAACACGATAAAAAAACCTTCAAATTTATTATAAACTTTTTTGGCAGTTGGAGACATTTATTTGCTTCTATAATTATTAGGAAAAATAGTACTATAGGCTACGGTTGCCGCAAAAATATGCAGTATATAAATAGACTACCCACCAAAACAAAAGAAAATTCAAACTTTCATATCTTTTGCAGTTTGAATTTTCCTTTACCATAGCCCCCCTCTATAACCTACACCACATAATATGTAGAGTATACTTTTATTATTTTCAACCCATATTTTTTTCTTCTTTAAAAAAAAACCCCACATTTTTTTCTCAGAAAAAAAGTAAACTTCAGTAATATTTAATAGTGAGCTTATATTTCTAAAACTTGTCTTCTCTATATATTACCTAATTATATTATAGAACATTTTTCTTTGTATATAAATCATTCTTAAATCTCATCAACATCATTTTCTAAGACTTTTTATAGACAAATTTATTAGTGTTAGTACATGAGATACTCAAAACTCATTACAAAATTTTGTTCTCATACACTTACTTTAAAGACAAGCTAATGAATACAAAACTAAACTAAACTAATTACTGCATAATATTATGAAAATCACACGTCATGTAGACGTACCAAGACGTCTTATATTTAAATTGTTAACCTAAAATGCATTAAACAAATCAATTCCAAGTAAAGCAAACCCCACAAGGCCACAACCAAGAAGAAGAAAAAAAGATAAAAAAATGGGAAAACGTAATCGATTGTAGATTATACTATTACATAGTAAAATAAACTGAATTGTCATAACCTAATCCAATAGATTAATAATACCATAATAATATATAATCTAAGGATCATGGTTCACGTAATTAATGGTTTGGTGAGGTGGGGTACTTTATGAAAGAAAATATAAAAGAGAAAAAAAAGATGGTTGGGACCATGATTCCTTCCATTAGGCAGAAAAGGCCCCATTTGTCGTGTTATGTTGATAGCGCCGTGACACATGCATAGTGGCAAGTGAATAACTCCAATCACAACCTTTTTCCTACCACTCAAATTTAATACTATTTATCTATAGCTATTCCTTTAAAAAAATATATGTTAACCGATGTCCTGGATACCGGTTAAGAATGTTAAAAGAAGAAATTATATACTACCTCCGTTCTTAAATATAAGCAAAAATCACTTTTTAGGTTCATTTATTTAATGATGTATGGTTTTAAATATGAACCACATACATCATTAAATGAATGAACCTAAAAAGTGATATTTTTGCTTATATTTAGAAACGGATGGAGTAGTAATTATTGCATTGAAAATGGTGTAATCAATACTAAAAAGTAAAAAATGTGTCATTTTATGGTAATAATTATCTTTTTTGGCATCCTTAATCAGTGTCCGGGGCACCGGTTAGCATGACCCTAAAAAAATAATCTATAGGTATTATTTATTGTAACAATTAAAAATCAAATGATTGAATTCAAATGGTTAATCAACTTTACCAAAGAACGAATTATTTTGTACTAAAGAACGATTTTTGAATAGAATAATCATTGGTCAAACTATATTTACTTTATAGGCAAACTTTGGAGTACTACAACTTCTTGAAATCAGATGGTTAACATAAAAAATGTTACAATTATCAAATGAGAATTTATGGATTCCAAATTGCATTTCAATATACCAAACTTTCTTGCATATTTTTATCATCTGAGATGTATTAGAGCATCTCTAATGGGAGGTCCTTACTCAACAAGGACTACTCCTTGTTAAGGACCTCCTATTGGAGGAAGAAAAAAATGAGTCTCCATTAAAGAACGAGTAACTATATGATGACCCTCTCTCACCTAAGTAACTAACGGGTCCGACGTTTAAAAGAAGTAATAAAATTGTACTATGTATTTGGTCCCACTTACAAAAAGAAGTAATATTTTAATAATTAATAGTTGTTTTAAATATTATTTTATCTATTTATCATCATTTTAAATAAATTGTAATTCATGCAAATTATTATTATTATTATTATTTTTTAACGAAGAAATATAAAATTTGTAACGTTAATTTTTCCATTTTCAAATTATTAGTAAATGTGGCAGAAATTTAAGTTCATACGAATAAATAAATATTTTATAATTTAATTTTTTTAAGGATTATAATTAAATATTATGAGGTAATTTATAATTTAATAAATAATTTTTTTTAATGATGTAAAGTTAGTGGGGTCTATTTAAGTATTTTTCATTGGAGTCATTGAGTCCTTATTAATAGGTACTTTTATTAAAATATTATAAATAAGTGATGTGTAACGTGAGGTTCATTTAAGGAGTCCATATTAAGAAACTGCCATTGTAGATGCTCTTATATGATTATGATTATATCTTAAACTTAATTGATCTATACTTGGTGCAAAAGTATGTTAACACATAGTAGCAATATAAATCACCAATATGTCAATAATTTACTGGATTTGTTTGTAAATGATTTTTCATAATTATCTACAAATTGAGGTATGATTATATTAGACTTTAAGCAACATATCCGAGTTTATCTGAGAGCACTAAGGTAGAGAGTAAGAAGAAGAAACATGTGGACAAAGTGAAGCCTGCTAGCTTTAACTCAGCCGGAATGAGGACTTGTGCCTAAAAGGATACTTCTAAAGTTGTCTTGGCAACTACGAAATAGTTGGTTCATTTGGAAAAAATAGCTAGGAATATCAATGCTTTTGTGCTAATTTTCATAGAGATGGTAGTCTTGTAGCGGTTGTTATGACCAAGATTGGTCATAATCTACCTAGCTTTCTTTTCTCATATTATCCTCCTTGTAACTCAGTTGTATTGGTTCAAGCCTCTCTTGTTTTTATATGCTTTGATAAAAAATAAAAAAAAGATATAATTATATACATGTATAAAACTTTTAAAACTTTGAGAAAGTATATCAATTAAACTTTTATATTTTTGTCATTAATCTATGCACAACTCGACCTAATATTAGTCCTTCACAAAGGGACTGTTGATGCCATGAATAGAGAAAAATCTAAGATTTAAAAGTACGAGTATTCTGACTATTTTTATTTTATCACATTTATAATTTTTTTTATGTTGTTATTAACTTGATGTTGTGAGTCAGGTCATAGATTTGTCATTTTTAGTTTTAACACATCGAGTTTGTGTTATATTCTATATATTCTACTAAATTCAAATGAATGAATATATTTTGTAGAAAAAAAAACTAGGATTGTGGCATTTTCACTCTTCTCTTCATAGTTTCAAAATTTGGTTCAAACCGGCCGGTCCGATCGATTGGACCGTGAACCGGTGGTGTAATCGGCTCGAGCTGTTTATCAGATCACCCATGCAATTGAACCGGCTAAAACTTGCGTGGCTCGGTAAAAACTGGTGGCTAGTCCGACCGATTGGACCCTGAACCGGTGGTGTAACTGGTTCGAGTTGTTTATCAGATCGGCCATGCAATTGAACCGGCTAAAACCGGCGTGGCACGGTAAAAACTGGTGGAAACCGGTGACTCGGCCGGTTTTCCGAGTCAATCCGGTTTAGTAATTTTTTTTCTTCAATTTATGTCATAATTAGTCATTAAGGGACAATAGGAATCGAACCGTGGACATTAAAATGAATAGTTGGAAACTTAACCACTACAACAACTTCTAATCTTTGTTACAAATTAAAATATATTATATACGTAAATATATTACATTTTAATTTTATAAGAGGAAAGAACACATCACCTTTTTTTCTTTTAAAAAGAGCACATTATTGTTAAATATAATATTTACACAATAATAATAATATACACATTATATTTGTTTTAGAAAATCTACATATTATATTAATATTAATATATTTCCTGTCAACAAAATATAGCTGTACAAATATTAATATAGATATTACATGTTAGTTTTTTTTTTTGAAGAGGCAAAAATGAAATTATATACCAACCACAGACATGTTTCCTCAGCACAAGGTGTGTCTACAGAAACAGTCAAAGTTTACAAACTGATTACAAGTTGTTCACACAAACAAAAAACAACATTACATGCCCAGACAGACAAGAGGGCTAACAAGCCAACTATGGACACCTAACACAAAAACCACATTAGCTGCCTTCATCCACCAATATAAGTGCATTTTTACTTTTTCTAATAATTGGTGGATACTCGTAGCTTTGTTTTTAAACAGTCTGTTGTTTCGTTCATTCCAAATCACCCAAACACATAATAACCATAAAAGCTGCATAAATGATCGCCTTTTCGGTGAACTGCCAGACAAAAAGATAAATTACTGAAAATGGTCAGATATATCAATGGGATTCACCCCATATACTCCAAGCCAATCACGAACATAACGCCACAATTCACTAAAAGTGGCGCAAGGCATAAATAAGTGGTGCGCCGTTTCGACTTCATTGCAACCAGATACACACATCTGCGCCTCTTTAAAGATAATCCCACGAGCCACAAGATTAGATTTAGTAGGTAACCTGTTACAGAGAAGACGCCACACAAGGAGAGACACCTTCAGAGGGACCTGTCTGTGCCAAATGAACTTTGAAGTCGTATCCAACTCCTGACTATCATCAGTGGTAAGCAAATGGTAAACATAACGGACAGAGTAGACACCATTGAAATCAAGGCACCACCTCCATCTATCAGAACTTTGAATCTGCAAAATAACATCAGGCAACAACAACCTACACTCCTATAACATGTCCTCCTCCCACACCCACAACCTCCTCTGCCACTGCCAAGCACCCCCACCTTCCTCCATACCCAAAGACAACATAACCCCCACCATGCTATTTTTAACAACACTTAACTCAAATAGGCGACTAAGCCTCACCGCCAACAGTATACCTCCTATCCACGGATCAGTCCAAAAATAAGTATTCATCCCATTTCCTACCTTTTTGAAGACACTGTCCTTAAATCAGCCTCCTCCAACCCCACCACCACCATCACGGATACTCGCGACGTCCCTCCACCAAATAGAGGACCAGCGCCCTCCCTCCCTCACCATCCCCCCTTCCTGACCGTAACGGGCTACTAACATCCTATACCATAAACCCTCTCTTTCCACCAACATCCTCCAACACCATTTATCCAACAAAGCTAAATTAAATTCTCTCATTTTCCTCACCCCCAAACCTCCCACCTCCTTACTATCACACACTGTATTCCAACTAATCCAAGATGTTTTTCAATGGTCCTCACTCCCTCCCCAAAAAAATTTATTAAATAAAGATTCTATAGAAGAGAAGATATATGCAGGAGCTTTGAAGAAGGTAAGGGCCTAAACAGGTAGAGATGACAGGATAAACTTAACGAGGATCAAGCGACCACCAAAAGAAAGGAACCTACTCTTCCACCCTGACAGCCTAGCAGCAACACAAGACACAACAGGCTCCAAAAACGCCAACCTCCTAGAATCTCCACCAACCTGCAGGCCCAAATACATAAAAGGAACCCTTCCTACTCGACACTATAAGACAGATGCTGCTTCCACCAACCAAGAATCACTAATATTAACGCTCGTCAACATGTTTTTATTAAAATTCACCTTAAGCCCCGAAACACCATCAAATAATACAACACAGTCCAGAGAAAACGCACATTTGCCCAACTCTTTCCCCCTAACAACAAAGTATCATTTGCGAACTGTAAATGAGTCACTGACACTCTATGTGCGAACATGTCAGTTTTTTTAGTTTTTAAGTGAACGAGTCACCGATTAAATCCGATTTAATCCGGTTAAATAGCTATATAAATTTAATCTCAAGACCGAATTATCTAACCAAGTCATCCGAGTTGATCCGGTTCAGTCATGCGGTTCGACCAATGACTCAATGGTTCAACCATTAACCCAGCGACCCAATACCCCTACCGAGTCGATGACCGAGCCGAATTTGAAAACTATGCTTCTCTTCTTGAATTTATATCTTTGGTACAGGTATTTTCACTCTTTTTATATCATCCACTTTGCGTAAAGGAATCTTTTGGTCTTCACACTTCTAACATCCAATTTATTGCACCGCACGTTATTACTGGTTTTGGTATAAAAACATAAAAATAAATTTAAATTATGATATAGCATTAGATTGATATTATTTGAACAATAAAAAAATTAGCATTATATTACAAATACTATAAAAATACACCACTTGTGAGCATTGATTTTTTTTCTTTTTCTTTTGAAAGAACCACTTGTGAGTGTTGATGTGAGTGAAAAAAGGAAGGGGAAAAAAAGTCAAAATGTACACCTCAACTGTATTTATGCTCACAAATGGGATGTTAGACAATAAATTATTGTTCAAAATTCAAATAATATTTCTCATAATTATCTTGTATTGATGTTATATTGTATTTGCAATGCTAGATCTTCAAAATGTCAATGATTTTTGTTGAATGATGACTGGGTGAAACAGACTCACATTCCAAATCTTGTTTTAGAGCAGCCCTAACTCCAAGCATGAGTTCATGGTAGATCGATATGCTTCATTTTTTTTGGTCTATCATAATCATGTCACATCAAGTTTTGAAAACTTTATCAAACTTTTACACCACCTAATCACTTTTTGTTTTGTTTTGAGAGGACCACCTAATCACTTATGATCATTTAAACTCACACATACATTGCAAGATTCTCTGTTCAAACCGGAATGAAAACGTTCAACTTAACAATTTCGATATTGTCAGTTAGTTAGACTTTATAGATCACTTTATCACTTGTATATAAGCTTAAAATTAGTCTCATATAGGCGTGTTTAAATAAGTAATTTAATTTTTCTAAAAAAATAAAATAATTTAATTAAACATATAATATAGCATAGCATACACATTTATTTCTAAAATAAAGACAAATAGAGATGTTTTCATACGAGTTTTCGACCATCTTTTGTATCAAAAAGAAATAAAGAATATTTCCATGTAAACAAACTATTGGCCGTTTCTATAAATTATCAAAAAAAATTATGAAGATAGATAAGTTTAAATTTTTCAATACAAACATATATTCATGCTCTATTTGACATGATTTTTTTTTTATTATATAAAATGAGAATTAGGCCAAACAATATTTTAAAAGATCTTATTAAAAAATGAGCTTTTTTTATGTATAGAACTACACATAAAAAACTTTTCAAAAAAGTAGTTGAGATGAGTTTTTAAAATCAAGTAGGAGACATTTGTTAATTTTATCTATTTTATTATATATTATTTAACTCAAATTATACCATTCATAAAAAAAAAATTAAGTTCAAAATCATTGCCAAACAACTTTAACATTATTTATAAACCTCTTATTTTTTACTTTAATTAATAAAAAAACTTTTGTAGAATAACTATTCTTACATTTTTCTTGTTAAAGTATTCTTACATTATACCATTAGAATTTTACTTCTCATCATCATCTCTTTTTTTTTTTTCTTCTTTCATTTTTTGTCTTTTTCATTTTATTAAATAAATTTTTCACATTTATTTTTCTGAGGTAGAGAAGGAAGGAGGTGATATTTTTGTTTTTCATAGTACTGTAGGTAATTCTAAATGATTCACAAGTCATCAAGGGAATCAGGCATTTCTTTTTTCATGAGAATCCCATCTTAGATACAACAATCCAGTTATAAGAATTTTGCCGCCCACTTTGTCCTTTTTGTCTGCGGATAGTCCAAATTATGTGGACACGGCAAAAATGACACAATTTTTTTAATACATGGAATATTCCTTACCCACTTTCCTATATTAGTAAGCTATTATGGATATTGACGGTGCAATTTGAATCGATTTTGAGATAAAAAAAATAATCATCTAATCTAAGTATAAAATTATTAGTATTGACTTCCCTACCTACTTTCTTATACGAGCTAAGCTATTATGGATATTGACATATTGATAGTGCAATTTGAATCGATTTTGAGATAAAAATTTTTTTATCTAATCTTAGTATAAAATTATGAATATTGACAATGTGATCTGAATCGGTTTTGAGATAAAAAATTATATAATCTAAATATAAAATATAAAACTAAATGTGATACTGTTCGGTTAGATGACTCGTTTAAAAACATATGAATTTTAATTTAGTGTATTTTGTAGGTCTATTTTGTAACTTAGTGGGTTTCCAACGTTTAATTTAGTGTAAAAATGTAAAATGTAGCACAACTAAAGCAAAAGTAGGTGAATGTCCTGTTTAAACTAGTAATTCACAAGATATCTCATTTCTCTAAGTGTACACCAAAAGTCACTTAATCTTGATCTTTTGATTCATCCAACAACGATAAGCCAATCATGTTGGATCATCTTCTTAAAGACAACTTTTCACCAAAAACACAACACTCCCACATCCACAAATGGAGGCCTATCCATCAGAATAATATATCATTATTTATCACTCACTCTCTTCATTCATACACCGACTTCATTGTTTGAGTTCTTGTATGTATATTATCTCCGACAACAAGCTTATGCTACCGTACAGTCATAAAACACATGTCTTCCACTCTCGATCCACCTAAGATCACCGTTCAACCCACTTTTACTTTTGTAAAATATTGTATTCATCAGGCGTAATTATGGAAATTGATCCCTTTTTAAGATGGATTTCTCCCGACTTATGTTTTTTCATACACAACGATTAGTGGTGATCAGAGTCCTAACTAAATGATTAAGGGAATTCCAATCTATATTTTCCCCCAAAATCCTGAAAAGTTATTACCAAAGTTGTAGGTTACACAAAATTGAAGTAAAAAGACATTAGGTGAATTGGAGCAAAATGAATTAATGAAACAAAGCTTAATGGCTCACGGATTCTACTGAACAATGTCACAATCATACATAAAACAACATTTAATGTCAGAAAATTAAAAATGTCTATCAAAGAAGTTGAAAATTGACCAGCATGAGCAGACACTTAGGTAGGATATTTAAAGCTATATAAAGGAAGAAAGGGCAAGGCTGCTATTTGTGTGTGAAAATGCATCAAACCTTCATTTTGGACCCCAAAAAATATCCTACTATGTCTATTTTTTCATTAATTGGACGGTTCCTAATACTGTTAGCCACTTCAAAAGTGGGTATGTAAGTGAACAACATGTTCAATTTAATGTTACCTTTTTCTTTATTCCTTTCCTAAAAAAAAGAAAATCCATAAATATCTTCATCCCCCAGCCATTAAATTGGATTATATGTGAAAGAGCCTGTCCAATAAATACATGACTTTGGATAAGATTGAGTTAGTTGTAACATCGTTTACACTTAAATGAGAGGAAATGCACTTCTAGAAAATTGAGAAGAGAATAAGAGAATATGGGTATAGAGTTTATATTATTTGGATCAAGGGAAAAAGTGAAAAGAAAGGAAAATAAAATTTTGCTTTTTATCTGTTTGAATTGTATGGAACATAAGAAGTTCTTTTTGACAAGTTCATCGATCGACATGGTAAGTTATTGGTCTGATCATGGATCAAAGCAAAAAGTAAAGAGTTTATCTTATGACTAAGTCACTTAGATATTTATGTGTAGCTTTATCAAGCATTTAAGTTGTTAATTTTATTGTGATGGCATAAGTGTGTGGAACTTTTTTGTAATTGACATTTGTATTTTGGAAATCTTAGCATGACTTGTGCTTAGATTATCAATATATATGTTATTTTTAGTCGACCTTTTTTTTAAAAAAAAAAGACTGGGCCAGAGAAAAAAAAAAAAGAAGTTGAAAATTCTATTATACATATGAAATATAGGAGGATTCTAACATTAACTACTATGGTTTAGTTTTTTTAACAACAAAAAGAGACCATATATGAAAAAATAGTATTAGGGTACTCAAAATCCATAAGCAAGAGTTCAAATCAAAGAGAAACGAAATGGTATCAAGAAAATAGAACCCTTTTTAAAGAATACATTGAGAACTTGTAAAAAAAAATGAATTCATTGAGAAGGATTCATAAACTAACTCATAAAAGTGGATTGTCCAGTACCTATCCATAAACTATTTTTATTGTACCTGAGTTCGATTCTTAACTGAAACAATCTTTAATCAGGTTTTACTTCTCGTTGAACTTTAGATTACTAGGGTGTGTTTTTCCCGAGAATCTAGAAGGTTAACACAAAAATACTATTTTTATCCTTACAAAGTGAGTGGGTGGGGATCTAATCTTATATCACTTGACCCTTATGTCTCCCACTCAATTCCAATAACTCATTCACTGCAAGAAATTTAGCTATTTGTGGCGGAAAACAACCGCCGCAAATGGAGTATTTGTGGCGACCTCCACACACTCACTTATAAGTTTGTCACACAAATATAGGTGATCGCTCATGCTGCTAAACCAAAAGGTCCTCGAAAAATAGCCTAGAAAATATGCTATGTAGCGGTTAGATTAAGCCACTTTCTGAAGTGTTCAGCAAATTTCGTCTCCGTCGTGATTACTGTTCACTAACTTGAAAAGGAAACCACAACTTTGATTCACGATTGCAATCAAAGCTTTGATTTGCTTCAAGATTTGAATTAGATGGTGAAATGGTTCGACGGCTACTGTTCATCTCCATCGTCACATGAAAAACCCATCAGCGTGAAGATACCGATACACTGGCGGTTCAAGGAAGGGTTTTTCGGTGGTTTGGCGGAGGCGCCGCTTGCTCTCTGCGCATAAGGGTTTCCGGTGGTTTGGGTTTCTTCCTATGAAACCCAGATACTCCAAAACAGAGACTTACCCGCCAATACTCCACGGATACTCGCGGATACGCACCCATGAAGTATCAGAATTAATTATTTAATTTTTTTAAAAAAATATTATCAGATACTTATATGATACTCCGCAGATACACAAGGATACTTATAACATACTTCCCAGATACGTATCATAGTAAAAGATGAAGGTAAAAAAGTGTGACAATATTGTAAAAGTTTAGTACTGATGTATATGATTCAATTTTAGATATGCATCAATAGAATGGTTTCTTGATGAACCACTTAAAAGCATACTTCTTGGGGATGAAGGTAACGAGAGAGAGGTGATTCAGTTAATAACACTAGATAAAATTTGTGTTGAGTTCTTTTAATGATGATTCTCTCGATATCCCAACATATGAAAATATAATACGGTTTGTAAGAAAACTTTACCTTATTTTTCATCTCATGTATTATTTTTTTAAAATTGTGACTTTGATAATAATATAATAATTAAGAGTAATCAATGTTTACTTTCTTCAAGTATTTTACATACATATAAGTTTTAGTATAAAATTTTTTGTTAATGTATCTTAGTTGTATCGTATCCTAAATTTTAAAAAAAATCGCGTATTTGCATACCTGTATCGTATCGTACCCGAACCCGTATCCGTATTTGGGTCGCTTACCTCATCTGTCCAGATTGGTAGGACCAAAAGAAAAAAATTAAGTTCATCCTTAATTTTTGGTCCATGTAAACTCATGTGTAGAATTCATATTTTTGAATAAAATTTTGCAGAAAAATTTGAAATATTATAAGAATCTCTCCCAGAAAAAATTAGCATTATCTAACAAAAACATGAATTAAATATGAATTTTTATATTTTTAAAAATTCATATTTAATTTATGTTTAGTTAAAAAATTCTAATTTTTTTGGGAAATAATTTTACAATATTCTACACATTTCTGCATAATTTCATTAAAAAATACATAAATTGACTTAAAAATAGAAACCAAAGGTAGTGATTGAAAATTTTACATAAACTAAAAGTTGAAGGAAAATCTAAAAAAACTAAAATAAAAAGTTTATATATTTATAGAAACTAAAAACTTAGTTAACCCTTCCCATCTTGCTATTCATTTCAACTCCACCTAGAATAACAAACAAATATTGTTGAGAGAAAATGACATGAGATGTTATCAATCTTCAGAATATCAATGAAAATGGGCACGTGTTTGGCTTCAAAGATAACAATAAAGCATCTATCGACCAATCAAAACAATGGTTTTTTTTTTTATGGTGGTTGAGGTTTGAACTCCGGACCTTGCATATATGCATTGTCCATATCAACTGAGTTAAGGTCACAAGGACAATCAAAACAATGGTTTAATTAAATATTATGTGTTTCTTACACATGGCGTAGAACTAGAACATCAAACTATATAGTAATATTTCTTACACTAAGCACACCAAAGCATAACATTTGCAGTTGGTCTTAACAATCTCTAATACCTGATGAATATCTACCAGTAATTCTTCCACAGCCAAAACGCCACTGCCAAGGAGAAGATAAAGAAACCTACGGCTAACATTGGCCCCGCTATCCTCCAAGGGGAATTTCTTTTGTGCATGTGTGCTATCATATCATTTATAGTTGATGTGGGAAAGGTTACATCAGGTGTTACAGGCTGAGTAGGTGGAGCCAACACGGGGCGTGGAAACCCCGATATTGGACTTCCTGCAAGGTAAGTCACAAAGCACCTAGCATTGAGTGGAAGATCCAAAACCACGTAAAAACTAGTACATCTAAATGAGACAAAATTCAATAAATAAAATTGAGAATCCTCAAATTAATCTTTCACACACGCACGCGCGCGCGCGTAGACACACCCACACATACACACTATCGAATCAACTCGTGAATCTAACTAGGTAAACTATATATAGCTCAAGTTAAGCTCATTTAGTTAACGAACTTAATTTTCAACTCAAGTTTAACTCATTAGGTTCATGAACCAAGTTCAACGAGTTAATTGTTGAATCGAGTTTCAAATTGTGTTTGAGTTGACTCGGTTCATTTTCAACCCTAGCTAACGACACTGTTTTGGTTGGAGAGCAGGAATAGTATTGACGACTTTGAGGAGGAACACCATGAATAGTTTAACAATGAATAAGAGGGTGATAGAAAGATGGTGAAGATTGAACAATGTTTGGAGGAATGACTAAAGGAAAAGTATAGCAATGAATAAGTGGAGAGCATTGAAAATTTTTGCGAAAATCTCCGGCTTAAGATGACATTGAGAAAAAGTAACACCAACTCTTTCTTGGTGAAGAGGGTGATATAAATATGGTGGACATTGAACAATTTTTTGAGGAATGACAAAAGGAAGAGTATAGCAATGAACGAGAGCATTAAACAATTTTGCATAATTTTAAGTTGAAAATATCACTTTTTAGATTTTTGAGGAATTGATTGGACAAGTTTTAATGCCAGATTACTATATTTGATTCTTTAATTAGTGTTCTGGGGACACCGTTTAACGTTTCCCTTGAAAAAATGAACACCAACTCTTTATCACTGATAAATAGTATATGGTAGAGATTGAACCATGTTATGAGGAATGACAAAAGGAACATAGCAGTAAGAAAGAAAGTGGAAAATATTTGCCATGCATTTTTTTACAGAAGCATTGTGTAAAAATGAGCAATTAGACTATTATCAGAGGTGAAGTCACATTTAGGCCAGGGTGTTCAAGTCTTGGTGCAGTTAAATTTTTATGACAACTTTAGCTCATTTAATACATATATTAAAACCGCATAACTAAAATAATTATTATTTGTTGTCATAAATAAAAACAAATTTAACTATTTTTTACTCTATTTTTAATGTCACTCCTAAAACACTTTTCAATCAACATAGTAATTTTTTATTTCTAATGACTATTAAAATTATCATAGAACAAGTTCACACAAATCCAAAAAGATTACTTTTTTGTTTTCGAGAGAAAATTCAAGAAGATTACGTATACTCCCTCCTCCCCTCAGAAAACTATTACTTATACTCCCACCATCCTTTATTATAAAAAAATTCACGGATATAAAAAAATATTGTACCAATAAGTTTGTCAAAAGTGTGTTATTTTTACATAATTACCGGAGTTGTTAAAATAGGTCAGATCCCCAGAGTCCACCATTCGACCCTCTATTTTAATATGAGTGGGAACACATAAAAAAGTTTAGTCAAACACTTATTTAGATTTCAAGGTTACTAAAAACACTCCAGAATAAAAATACAAAACTACATTAGAATTAGTACATCTAAATGATACAAAATTCTATAAATAGAACAAAGAAACTTCAAAATATTCTTTCACGCACACAAGCACACACATACACTATCGAGCCAATTGATTTATCATACATGTTGAACTCTATATAGCTCAAATTAAGCTCATTTGGATAACAAATTTAATTTTCAACTCAAGCTCATTTGGCGCAATCTTGATTCCTTGCCATAAAAAATTGATCTTTAAAATTTAACCCAGAAAAATTAAATATAATATTCCTCAATTTTATTTTTAAAAAACATAAAATGTTAGAAATTAAATCAAGAAAAATCTAGAAGACTTTAGAAGTATGATGCACTGCCTATGTATTTGCTTAACCATTAAGAAGTAAAAATATCTAAGTACTAGCACCACCTAGAATAATCTAGTACTGTCACTAGAAAAATCTAGTATGAACCGCCTCTATAGGAATAAT
>Ga0228710_1000179_pt1 | contig 62949 bp, 34 predicted proteins | sample MedpolnodulmetaG_FD_177995 | JGI IMG/M metagenome (GOLD analysis project Ga0228710, IMG submission 177995) | Root nodule microbial communities from Medicago polymorpha collected in Santa Monica, California, United States - pink nodules | ecosystem: Host-associated > Plants > Roots > Nodule... | reverse complement strand
TTTACGTTTAAAAAAAAAAAAACTGATGAAGTAATAATAATTGTTAACCACATCACATGTGGGCTTTGTTAAAGCAATAGCTAGTCCAACATCCGACGTTTGAGAAGCTTGGAGAGGCAAACTACCATTATAAATAAAGCTTACAACCCTCATCAAGGGATTGAAATGTGAAAGGCATTCTCATTCATGTAACAAAATTTTACTTTGTATGGTTTTGTAACTTTTGAATTAAAAAAATTGAGTCAAATTCTTTTTTATAAAGAGAATGTCAATTCAATAAAACTATTTTGATTCCAAAATTTGCAAATTCATACCGTGTATTCATTTTTAAAAAAGCAATTAAAATTTTGAAGTTTTTATTTTTTTAGAAGAAAGCATTTAGTTTTTGGAAAAAGATAGATAGACATCCTTTTTCATACACCTTTCATGTACACCCTCATGTGCCAGGGATAGTTTAGTAATTTTATATCACATCATCACATTCTCTCATCTCTTCTTTCAATGTTTCTGCCACTTGTCGCAATTGTGTATGGGTGTTGAAAGGTGTATGTCACCTAAGGTGGTATGTGTATAAGAGCTCATAGTTTTTAAAAGTCTAAAATAATAACCAATTTTTTTTGGTTTTTACAGAATCATAAAACAAACTTAATATTATCTTCATGCTAATTTTGCATGTAGTCTATCTTATTCCATTCTCATTCATAATTAAAGGGATATGGACATCTTTTTTTAAAAAGAAAAATTAATTGAAAGCCTAGTTTTTTTGAAGCAGTCTTACATAATTGAGGTGCATCGACAGCGTAAAGACACTTTACACAGTCAGCATATCTTTGAGCCATGAATCAAGTGGCTTATCAATTGAGTAAACGAATTTCCAGTAGCTTATCACAAATGTTGGCTTTCTCATATTATCATAAACTTCTGCAAACCAAGTTTCTGGAATTCATTTTATTTAGTTAAAATCATAAATCATTTGCACCTTTTGTTTACAATATTCAGCAACTTCTGGTAAACCATTACACTCACAAATGTAACCAATATATCTTTTTGGAAGCAAGATTTTGAATTGCAGTCCAATATTTATGTTGGTACCGACAGCATAAGAAACTTGGTTAACATTTGCGCCGGTAACTTCACAAAGTGCTGACATTGCATTCACAATTGAAATTGTCTAACATAGAATGTTCTGCTGACCAAATTAAGATTTGTTGTCAATATCCTTGCCTGAGGAATTCATTGAGAACAAAGGATAAAATAATATCTGTTAGTTGAGAGATAAAGCCTACAACTCATTGCCATGGAATTGTATATATAGTTTATAGTTTACCTCATTCTGGTGTATGGAAAGACTTTAGGCATTGTTCTGTTCTCCATCTCTTTTAAAAGCGGGTCAATGTATTCCGTTCTTTTAGAAGAACGAAGGATAAAACAATATCTATTAGTCTTTTTTATATGTAAGTTTAAATAATTGAAAACAATTTATTCTTTGGAAGATACTTCAAGCATACTACGCTTGAATGCATTTTTGGATTTTCTAACTCTTTTTTAAATTAAGTTTTTGCCCCATTTTCTTTGTAAATCATCAAATTTAATTTGATTTGGTTGGGCAATGAATATCCAAAATGAGAACAAAATGAGTGTAGTTGATGTGTGATAAAATTAGATGAGAAAAGATTAGAAATGACAATATTAAAAAAAGTTAAGGTAACACTTATAAGGAAAAAGATGATGAAAAATGGACTTAGCATATGTTTCATTTCACGTTTGGAACACACAAAAGCATGTTTGCACGTTTTTCGATGTGTTTTTGCCGTGATTTTCAGGAGTTAAGATCTTCACCATTTAATCTCTTCTCAATTTCTTCCATTTGGAAAGATAAAGACACCAAAAAAATTGAAAATACTTAATGATGGTGGGACTCATTTAATGATAGGAACCACCACCTATTTTGTGTCTATATCTTTCATAATGACAATCTCCATTTATTAAAATAAATGGAGAGGATCTCAACTCGATTTCCAGAAGCTCCAAATACTAGCTTCTACGCTAACGTGATTTTTTGTCGTGATTTTCATCAAACTCCTTTGCAAACGCATTATCAACCAGACACTTGCATGGTTTATGCATGTAGAGAAAAGATCTTTAGATTTTTTGGTAAGAAGAGTAAATCAAATGAATGATAGTCATGTCACTACTAGAAGTAGGGGAAGATTTAGATACACTGTAAGATCAACTATTATAAAAGATTTAAAAATTAATGAGATGGATCAAAATATAGTCTATCATAGAACATTATTGCATAATTTGATCCATTAATTGATCCCACTTAGTAGAAAAATGTTTTGTTGTTGTTGTTATTAACTCTCCTATTTAACTTTTTTGGTAATTTTGATTTTTCATCTCCTTTTTATGTCCTTTTTTATGATGGGTTATTTTTCCATACGTAAAGTATTATACCTATTCTAGTACCAGATTCTACGTGGTCATTATAAATTCAATGTTCACTTTTATATAGAAAGAATTTTAGCGTACTTTAAGATGAACATCATTCAAACGCTACTATATTCTTCTATGAAAGTATCATAGAAAGGAAAGATTACCTTCGACAAATGAGACATGTTTTACATTGTAGTAAATCACACATTCAATGTTAACTTTCATTCTCTAAAAACAAACTGCCATACACATGTGCTTTGTGAATATGTAGAGCAATAGCTAGTCCCACATCGGACGTTTGAGAAGTTTGAGAGATAAACTGCCATTATAAATAAAGCTTACAACCCATTGTCATTAAATTGTATAGTTTACCTCATTCTTGTGTAAAAAAAGACTTTTGACATTGTCTCATTCATTTTTCCATCAACAAGTGGGTCAGTTTGTTCTGCTTTTTTGATGAAATAATGGTGAGACAATATTTATTAGTCTTTTTTATATGTAAGTTTAAATAATTGAAAACAATTTATTCTTGTGGGGTCAGTCTTGTTTCAAACAAATTTTATTTATATTTTGGAAAAAATCCAAAATAATAATTTATGTTTACTACTTGAATAAATTATATTTTGTTTTTTTGGTTATAAACATAAATAAATCAGTTAAATATTAGTAATTTCCAAATTAAATTTGCATATTTGAATTCATTGTATTTTACTTTTAATTAGTTCTGTAAAATTTGATCTTAAGATCTACATTTATGCCTTAGGCATTAAAATCTTAAGGTTGAGATTGATTGTTTCATGCACCATATATGCAATTAGGGATTAAGATATGCATTTACGCAATTAGGGATTAAAATTTGAAAGTCTAGATTGTTTGTTCATGCACCATTATATCTCGATCCAATGTCGACTACATGAATGCGTGATTGTGCAATCATTCATTCGAAAAACAAAACAATTTGAGATTTTTGTTTGGGTTAGGGGTGTGCAAAGGATAGTTAGGTTGGGTTGTATGCAACCCAAACCTCTTCTCTCAACCCCAATAATCGTTCCAAATATAATTGACCTATTAAAGGTGTCCTTATTCATTTGGTGATGCTTACATAATTGGATTTCAACATTTAATTTGGATTGCTTGCAGCTACAATCTCATATAATCGCAAAACTTTGCCGGATTAAGATTGGATGGTTCTCAATCATAGAGCTAAAAAATAATCTAAAATTGTTTGATTTATGCACCATTATATCTCAATTATATGCAATCCAAATCCAACATTAGCTAGAGAAACAAAACAACCGATTTATACAACCAATGATCACACAAGCAGGGCCGACCCTTTAAATTTGGATGCCTTGGACAAATTAAGAGAGTGGGTGCCCCTATAAAAAAAATCCACAAAAAATGATAAGATTAAGATAAATGAATGGAAAGACTATTAAACATTTCATTTGACATTGTGCAAGAAGAACACAAGTATGAATCTTTGAAATGTACCCAATTAGCTCTAAGCTAGGATCCATGTTCCAAAGTCTAGGCTTCACTTGACAAGTTTAATTAACTAGAGACAACATATATTTATCAAAACAGCACACAGAGATCATAATTCAATGTTTATATCATCACAACATTTCATAATTCAATGTTGATTCCTCAAAAGTGAAAATTCGGTTGACTATTAAATAATAAATAAATTGTTTGGCAATTGTAATTGACACCTACTATATCTTATGAAGTTATGATCAATGGTATACGACACTTATGCATTTGACAATTGATTGTTCTTGTGTTAATAGTTGCCTAATTGAGATGGAGAGATGTTTTTTGTTTACAAATTGAGATGGAGAGGTTAGTCATAGATAATAAGAATTAGAAAGAAAAGATATTCATAATAACTAGGTAAAATATTGCGACTTTTAATATGCAAAAGAAAAAAATCTAACTTTTTATTATTCTTAACACCCCGTGTCATTATTTTAATTTTAGTGTCTCAATTAGATTATTCACTTACTTTTCACTCATGACTCATCTGTTTATTTGCTAAAATTATGAATGTAATTAATATTTTTTGGTACACGTAGTTGATTGATTTTATTTTATATTTCATTTAGTCACATCATTGATTAGTTTTGACTTTATAATGCTCTTGTAATTTTGTCAGCAACTAGCATTTTTCATTTTTTTTATGCGAGTGTATATATATATATATATAGGTAGTAAAAAAAAATATTTGGTGCCCCTAAAATTATGGTTCCCTGGGCTACCGCTCCCTCGGCCCGTGCTCAAGACCACCCCTGCGCACAAGATCCAATAAAAATTCAAAGGGCTTCAAAACATTACAAACAACAACATCGAATCTAAGATATAAAAACTGACAACTTACTATACAAGAAACATAAAATAATTGAAAATCTACAAACTTTTACACAAATTAGAATCAAACCCACTAATCACCAAGAACTTACTACACTCCATAACATATAAAAGTACCATTCCATTATTCAAACACACAATGAATGATTCAACTCTTAACATGACACTATAGTGATGCTCCTACAACTTTCGTATGCCTCCAAAATTAATATTTTTATTTCATTTTAAATTCTAAGAATTTGGCTGCACGTGATTGTCGATGTGTCTAAGTTCGACAAAATTGTTGTAGATAAATCAACTGTTCCTGTAAAAACTGCAGAAGCTATAGATAAAATTATGACACACAATGCAAAGGGAATTCAGATTCTGTGAAATCCTGAATTTCTTGCTGAAGGTACTGCAATTCAAGACCTTTTCAATCCAAACAGAGATCTCATTGGAGGCAGAGTAACCTCAGAAGGTACAACTAACTCATGATAGGACCTTTAATTTTAAATTGAACACTCATAACTAAACAATATCAGCAAAGAAAGTGGTTTAGTGACTTTGAAACCAAAAATATTTACTTTGTTACTTTCTTCATATATGTACTCTTTTCACTTTCTCAATTCTTAGAACTCCAAGGACATGGGAAATAAATAAAAATCAAGTAAACTAGTTTGGTAAATAAGCTCTATTTTCATGGGATTATATTCAAAATTATGAGCTATAATAATGACTAAAGCTAAAATAGTTTTCACTTTTCAAATACTCAAGAATAAGTATCAGATAAATATGATTTGTGCACTAGTAATTCCTAAATTCTTAAAAACACTACAATTGTAAGACCAAAGCATATCACAGTGATTTAATGTGTAAGGAAGTCCACTTGCTAGCAATGCTTCTGCCTTCTGTTTCCAAATAGAGACTCCGCAAAATAGAGTCACACAATGATTCTGAATCGAATCCAAAAGATATCATTAATGATTCTCTTACCATTGATTATTTTTTACTTGAGAAATGCTAGCAACACACATTATAATACACACTTTTTAACATATTCTCTTTGATTTGTTAAAATTCACATGAATTCTACCAAATCATGTGGGTCTCATAAATTTGTTTGATGGGGTCCGCTAGTCCGTTACTATCTCACAATGGTATAGTTTGATCTTGTATGATCTGTGATTGTTGTTTTATTATCCCTTAAAAGACAAATTTATACTTGTACTAATAATATAATATAAACAATTCTTGTGAATAATATAATATTACTAATTTTTGTTGTTTTATTATCCCTTAAAAAACAAATTTATACTTGTACTAATAATATAATATAAACAATTTTTGTGAATAATATAATATTACTAATTTTTCTAAATGTTGGACTATCCATTGTTGTGACTTGATGTAATGTATTGCACCATAATCTGAAATTAAAATTAAACTAGTTGTATTTATGTTTTCAAGAAAACCTTCAAATATAATTAATTTGAAGATTTCACAGAAAACATAATTATTTCTGACTTATGTCATAATGCTAACTTAAATAATACTAAGGTGGAGATATCTTCAGAAAGTGCTCCAAACTGGTTTCCAAAACATCAGTTGTGCGCGCTTATTTATAAGAAATTTTACCTCTAGAGCTTCAAAAGCTTCCGATGTGGGACTACCAATTGAAAACATTAGTTGGGCAAAGCACATGTCTATAGAGTGAATAAGCTTGATCCGATACACTTCAACACCACTGTGGATAGATTAGGAAAAATGGTGATCATTAGTGTTGGATATGTAGGGGTCCAACATTGGTAGTCACTGCATTTAAGTTCCCATCCATTGAAGTCAACGTCGCTGATAACTCAAATCGTGTATTTCAGTGTGGAACTACGATCAACTTCCTATCTATGAGCCCGATCTTGATGATGTATTAAAGCAATGTCGCTATAGGAACTTTTTCTTTAGCACTAACTGATGTTGAAAAACATGTTTATGAATCTGACATAGGTTTTTTATCCGTCAACACGCTGACAATAACTCGTGGTCTTGGTGCTGGCAGCGCCGCAGATTTGACGTGTTTGAAGAGCGTGGCTCGGATGATATATCGCCGATGTCCCAAAATCCGACAAAATTGATGTAGAGAAATCAAATGTTCCTGTCAAAAATGTAGCTATAGAGAAAAGGATCAAATTCTGTCAAATCCTAGCTGAAGGAACTGCAATTCAAGACCTTTTCAATCCAAACTGAGTTCTCATTGAAGGCAGAGAAAAAAGTTTATCATTTGAAAAAATGTTATTTTCACCAATCACATGGTTAAAAAAAATTACTTCATTTTTAGTAAAGAATTGAGACTTAGAGCTAGATTCATTATTATTCAATCACAATTTTCCCATAGTAGTTATTATAAGTTGGAGGTACTATGTTCTTCTGTTTCTTTATAGCAATTCAATAATGTATGGTTGTTATGATCTTAAGAACAGAGACTATTTATGTTTCTTGTTTACTAAGTTGTCAATTTTTTTGAAATTTTATTGGATCTTGTGTGATCGATGGATGTATAAATACCTCTAGCTCTTTTAAATCTCAATGAATATTCAGGACATAGTCACAGGAAATCAAATAATATCTCTTGCTCTTTTAATAGGAGACAAATAAGTCAAAGTGACATACTTGATCCTTATTATGGCACTTTCTCTTTTAATATTCATCACATTCCAATGTCAATTTACACACTAACACTTTTTGTGCAGGTAAAGTAACTTATAACTTTTTTGTGTATGTGAACAAAATGTCATTTGCACGCAACTGTATAGACTAATCTCTGGAGCAGAGTAGGACCACAATAGATGACAAAACTCTCTCAAATGATTTAATATTGTTGCATTCTCACGGATGAATTCGAACTTACAATCTGGAAAAGATCCTTTATGATCTTATACAAGTAGCTTATAACATATAAACGTATAATAGATTTGTTTGGTGATGTTCATTTCCTCAACAACATATATTATTTTTTTCACTAGCTTATACCATTTTTTCATATGGTAGTTCAAATTGCATTTGAGCTTATACTGCATCATTTTTTATCTAGATTTTATCCTTATCATCCTTTAATAGATAAATCACTCATTGGTGGTTTGAATAATTGAATCATCCTTTAATATGATAATGATTGAGTGGTAGTAATTGATTTGTGTAAAATTTGTATATCTTCAGTTTTATGTTTCTTGTATGGTAAGTTATTCAATTATGTTGTTGGGTGTTATGTTTGGAAACCCTTTCGAAATTTCATGGATCTTGCGTAATTTTGGGATAAATAAATCTCAAGTTGTTATTTTTTGTAAACTTGGTATCTAGCTTAAGGAACAACTAATATGTAGTACCAATCACATCGTCCAAGGGACCCATTTAAAGACATAGAAATATCCTAAATTGTTTTGTTTCTCGAGTGAATGTTAGATTCAGATTGCGCACGATCACAATCTCACGCATTCATATAGTCGACGTTTCGTTGGATCAAGATAGAATGTGCACAAACATGCAAATTAGGCTGTCATATTTTATCTCTAATTGCATAAATGTGAGAATCACCGTCAAATTTTAAAGAACCAATTAAAATAATATATAATTTATTGAAATTTTGTTTCAAATTATATAATCCAAACAAATAAAAAAAATTACAAATTTGAAAGACTTTTTTCAAACAAAAAGAAGGAAAATTTACCAGAGGAGGGAGGAGGGCTCAAATTGAAGAAATAAATTAGGATTTTATAATTAATATTAAACTGATTTATTCATGTTTCTAAAACAAATACCAAATTTAATTTATTCAAATTCAATTTGGCATTTGAAAGAAAAAACATAAATTATTTTTGAATTCATCCAAATCTAAAAATTAAACAAAAGCTTCTCTACAATCAGGATGCCAAAACAACATTGACTCACCGTGTTCCTAAGCATTCGTTGTATGCTTTATATATATAATATAATATATAGTTTACATCTTCTCAAACTTTCCATGTGGGACTAACTATATATAAATTTGTTTTACAAAGCAAATCTGCATAACATTTTTTTTTCTTTCTTTTAGTTTTTACTTATATATGGCAAACTACTATGATCTACTGAATGAAGTTTATTTTTGGTTTGATTCTGATTTGTATAAATTTGATTTGATTGAGATCATCCTATATATTCACTTGCAGCCAACTTCTTAAAGCAACAAAACATGCATATGGTGTGTGTATACTATTAGATCTACTCAGTGACTTTGTTAAGATTAATCAATGAATATAGTCAGCACATATTCACTGGAAATTACATTGTATATCATGTCTACAGAAATAGAAAGATGAACAACATGGGACTTTACAGAAATTGAGCAACAACATTGTTGTCTGTCTATGAATGAGATTATCACTATGTTTATATATGTGTTTCTTTGGCTGTTATTATGAATTTACATGGGACTTTTTTACCCACGTCACATGTCCCCACATTGTGTATTTTATTCAATATTCTATCAAACTTTGAATCTTTTTCGGTATGGTATCGTGTAAACATTTGAATCATTCATTGTGGGGTTTAATAGTTGAATCCTCCTTTAATATGTTACTGATTGAGTGTAGTTAGTTCTTGTTGATTAATGAGTTTGGTTCTGATTTGTGTAAAAGTTTGTAGAACTTCAACTATTTTCTATTTCTTGTGTAGTAATTAGTTGTTGGGTGTTATGTTATGAATCCCTTTGAATTGTTGGGTGTTATGTTATGAATCCCTTTGAAATTTACTAGATCTTGTGTGATCAATGGGTAATTATGCTCCACTAAAACAAATGGTTGAATAATCTTTTAGTTGTTTTGTTTCTCACTGGATTGATAGATATGGTTGTTTGGATCGAGATATTATAATGGTGCAGAAAACAAATTGATTATGATTATTCTTTCAATTTTAGCCTATTGAGTTTGAAATCTAAATCTTTCAATCTTGTTCAAAATTAATACTTACACTAATGAGAGATTTTGTAAAGATTGGTCAATAAATAATGGGTCTCGTTAACGAGTGTCTCCGAACACTCTTTAAACATGTTAAATAAAGTAAACATTCCTTCAAAATTTAGAAGTTTTCAATTTTCAATGCACTGATTACACAAACTTTTATAAAAAAATTATTTTTTAAAGTCCTTAACCAGTGCCACGGGGGCATTAGTTAACATTTCCCTATTTATTTTAATGGATCATGCTAACAAGTGTCATTAGGATAATTGTTAAGATAAAAATGAAAATAATGATAAATTTAAGATAAAAAGGGCACTTGTTTTTCTTTATCTTTTTTTTTTACAGAAGAAAATGACACTTGTTAAGAAACCAAAAAAACTAAAAATGAAAATAAGTGATAAATTGAAGGGAAAAAAAAAGATATGATTTCAATGCTGAAGTTGTTTTCGAAAAACATCCCCAATTTTAGAACAAATGCAAGTTAATTGGGCATGGAATTCAACAATGACAGATACTAGGATCTAATGATGTTGTTGATCTTGATCCTAGGTAAATAGGCATACGCATAACGGTATGGCTAATAAGGAGAATTAGAGGCATAATGGTGTCAGTGTGGAAATTACTACTAATGCAAATGAGAACATAGTAGGATAAAAAACAATGCAGAGGTTCACAAGAAGGGTCAATCTGAGGCAACTAATATTGATAGAGACAAAAAATTCATTAAAGTTTTTTGAGTTTTCATTTCTAAATCTGAATTAGAGTCATAATGATATTCATCATTGTTGTCATATTTTTTCAAAGGACGGTACGAATTTGAACGAGAGGCTCGTGATACCATGTTAGAAAGCATAAGATCGTGGAGATGAATATTTCATCTCATATGTAAAATTAGTTTGAGAACTCGATAGAGATAAAAACTCAGAAATTTAAGAAACATTCACCTATCTTTTTTTTGTAAACATGTTGTTGGTGTAAAGTATATGTGATAGTAAGAAGTTAATTAAATAACAAAATATTAATGAAAGAGTCTCGTACGCACGCGGTGAATTCACAACAGCCAAAAGTATTGATTTGTAACACAGATTCGGTATATCTTTCTGGAAGCATGAACCACCAAAACCAACACTCCCATTCAAGAACTTTCGTCATATTCTTGTGTTGGTACCAACAACATAGGAAGCTTGGTTAACAATTGAGCAGGTAGCTTCGCAAAGAGTTGAAATTGCATGGACAATTGAGCAGATAATTTAGAAAGTTTTGCTGACCAAACATTTGTTGTCAAGATTTTTCCCTCAAGTATCCATTGAAAATAAACTTTTTTCAGAGTTTGAATGCTCATTTGCCTGATGTTTCTCTGCCTCCAATGAGAACCCCGTCTTGAATTGCAATTCTTTCAGCGAGAAATTCAGGATTCTGCAGAATCTGAAATTTTATACCTTTTACATTATGCATCATAATTTTCTCTATAGATTCCGCAGTTTTGACAGGATCAGTTGATTTCTCTACAACAATTTTGTTGGACTAGACACATTGATTTTCGAGCATAACGCTTCTCCTCCCATCCAGGCCAATATCAATAAGATAACGACTATCAAAGTGAGAGATTTTAACTAAGAGTTCCTCAAAACTAATTTATGTTTCTACGGTAAAATCTTCAAATGTAATTTGAATTAATTAATTATGATTGAAGGTTTTCCATGGTAAACATGAATAAAACTAGTTTCTAAATTTTGGATTAGTTTTTCTTTTATTTGTGATTTTTTCAAATTTTAATTTTAATAGGTACTCTCTTTCTTTGGAATAAAAATAATCAATTGTGGTAGTTGAAAAGTCAATATATATGGTAAAAAGTTTAGTCCATATATATCAAAAGTTTAGTCCATATCAAAGTCAATTGCTTATATTACTTTGGAGTTGAGTATGCGCAAAGTCAAACATTACATTCACTCGAGATACAAAACAACTTGAGAATTTTGCTCGGACTTTATATGGATCATCAGTTAGAATGTGGAATTGGTTCCTCGGATTAGCCGTTTCTTGACCGAATATCAAATTTAATAAAATAAAAAGAAAGAAAAACAACTTTAGATTTATTCAACCATTGATCACACAAGATCTAAAAATTTCCAAAGGATTTCAAAATTGTAAAGGATCATGAACAATGTAACCAAATCCGCCAGAATCACGACTGAATTGTAGTTTCAACATCAAGAACCGTTATGTAGTCTTAGCCTGAGATTTATATGATACCTTTTGCTGGAATGTTTTCATATAAATAGTGATGATACAATCTGTAACTGTTATCTATAGCTAGGCCATTGACTAAATACATAATTACACAATTATAACCGTACAATAATGTAGAATATGCTTGTTTGACTTGCAATAAAGTCTGTGCAAATCTGCTGGTTTAATGACCAACAAATCTGCACCAAATCAGAACTAATGAATAATTCTGTTGCTTTCAATTCTATTGACACCTCTTACGTTTCCATAATTTATTCAAAACAGAACACCTCAACATTTAATTGAATAACTTATTATACAAGAAACAGAAAATTGCTGAAGATCCACAAACTATTATTCAGAATCAAAAAAATCAGAATGAATGATTCGGCAGTTAACAAGATACCATACTGAGAAAGATTCAAAGTTGGATAGAATATTGAATAATTTACATAATGTAAGGAAATGGGGTGTCTAGTCTTTAACTAAAAGGAAGGAGCAATGAGAGTTAGTGAGATGCTTTAACCGCCATTTATTACTGAGTAGCCCTGTACACACATCAACAGCCGATCTCTCCCGTGTATCACCCGTATCCTTCATGAAACGGTCGCCTTTTTGTTAGCAACTATGCGGTTTACAAACATTCTTTTTCGATAATCGTTGATCTTGATAACTTGTTTCCAATATTCAGCAACTTCTGGTAAACTTGACATCTATTTTGTCAAAGGGTTAGGTTGTCCCACATCGGACGTTTGAGAATCTTAGAGAGGCAAACTACCATTATAAATAAAGCCTACAACACAGTTACGTGGAAAGACAGGAAAGTGAGAAAAAGACTCCTTGGTATCAAGGCATGTTAGGTTGAGAGATTTGAGAAAGGCTTTGATGATAAATGATTAAAAATTTAAGTTTTCATCAGCAAACTTAACACTGCAGTGGTGTTCAAACTTCAAATGTACTAGTAAATACAATAATGCAACAAAAGAAAGTTTGATCGTTTTAATGTTTTAGTCACATTTTGATCCTTAGTATTGTAGAGAACTGTGATTAAATGCAGCCGATGCCACATCAATGATGAAAAGAGGGATAGTCTAGTAGTCACAAAAATTGCTAAAAAAACAAATTGATATGCACTTCTTTGTCTCACGGCCAATGATGAAAAGAGGAACATGATTTTGTCTCCTCGCAAAATCTTTGCTCATATAATAAAACTCTAGTTTGGCATTTTCTTGTATCAAAACTAAATGACTTGAAATCAAAATTTTCTTTATGATCCTAATACAGCAAACATGGATCTATAACATCAATACAGAGGAAGTAATAAAATCTCAAACATCCAAAATGTGTCTTACGACAAATACTCAAAAAGCGGGAAGGATTGATTTGTCTCATAAGTCCTAGCTCAACTGACAAAAATGCCGAAAATTTAGGCCGGACATCATGACCGGGGACCAAACCCCGGTACCTCCACTTTGTATGTGTGAGTTTATGATGTCTTTGTCATCTCATCTATCTACCAAAACAAACAAAAAAAAAACTATTTCACCTTTAATAATCAACTCATAATTCTAGTTCGATCTATCTCCAAAATAGAATTTGTCAACATGAGTTAGTTCCTTCCTAGCATTGCTTAATCTCGCAGAAAAGAAAAGTTGCCAATTCATTCAACACCTTAACAATGAAGATTTATCAACTAATCAAATTAAAATTATAATAAGACTAATTGTGTTTTCACTTAGTTCTAAAGTTGAATTATATATACAATGTGAAAAAACTGAAGCACCTAATAAAAAAAAAGGGTCATGCTAACCGGTGCCTCCGGGCACTGGTTAAGCATACAAAAAACGGAATTTATTATCATAAAAGGAAACTTTGTTGACTTATTTATGGATTAATTACACAGTTTTCAATGCAATAATTACTATATAATTTCCCTTTTTAGTATCCTTAATCAGTGCCCCGGGAGCACCGGTTAGCATTTCCCTAAAAAAAAATTGTTTCAAAAAGGCGCAATTTCATCGGAACCAGTGATATCAAAGCACTAAGAAAAATACTTGACTTCTTTAGCATCATGATTTGTGTAAACCAATTCATCAAAAATTGCTCCCAAATTATTATTGTGAAAACTTAAATGTGCTTAAGGTATTAACCATATCAAAATGAAGGAGTGAAAGTCATCAACCTCTGATTCGGGACAACTAACTACAATGATGACATAAAGATCAATGCCTTCTGGTTTCCACATGACAATGACGAGAACTGGTGACACCTAGGCATAACACGGTGGTATCTCAATCTCTCTCTCTCGTTCAGCCGTGATGCAGTAAGGCTTAGGAACAACAACAAAGGCAAACAACCACATCACCGAATACAGGACCATGTTGGATTGATACCATGCACATCTATGAACTTTGTAAGAAATTTAGAGAAAAGGTATACGAAACACAATTTTTAATGAATGGTACTATTGAATTGAAGAATTGGTAGTTACAAATATTGTGTATTATTGAATTGATGAACTTTGCTCCCGGGAGGACCTCGAGTCGAGGATCCACTTTATGATCCTGAGCTAGTGGCGATGTCATAGAGGCCATAATTGTTGTGCCTTCGTCGAGAATGATATTGTTTCCTCTTCACAAAGCGCAATTTCAAGATATTGACGACAGCTACTTGAATGGATGGACATTTTAATGCGATGACTTCTATTGTTGGACTCCCACATATCCGGGCACCAATGCAGCAAATATTCACCATTGTTCGACACTTCAGTGCAGCAAAAGCTTAATTGAAGTCTGCTATATCATGATTGTTGGACTTCCCACTCTTCACAAACTGATGTGCGCATAGCTTTGTCCCACATCGAAAGTTTGAGAAGCTTTGAGAGTTAAACAACCATTATAAATAGAGCGTGCAAGACGACGTCAAGTAATACAAAAGTGAGATGCATTCTTATATTAAGAAAAATCATTAGATAGTGGAGTTTCTTTCCTCTTTTAAAAAGGTAGATTCATCTTTTCAAAGGATGGGATAAATTCTACTATCTATTAGTTTTTTCTTCTTTTCCTGTGCCCCTTTGGGCTGTACCAAAAACAAATTTGTTACCAACAAATTTGCGTCAATTTATTTCTTAAAAATTTTAAAGAATAAATTCAATTAATATATGGTATTTGTGGAATCTTTAACACACATCCTACAATAATAAGTTTATTATTGAAAAAAATAAAAGTGATCATAGCATTTTTCTTTTAAATATTTTTAAATATCTTGTCAAAGTGAAAAATATTAAATTCTGAATGATGCAATTAATATTAATTAAAGAGTGCAATTAAAAAATAATAATTTAATATTGCATTAAAAAGGGAGATATGTCATTCATTTTTGAACAAATTTTTTACAATTGGTGACTCATTATGAGGGAGTAACTTTTTAAACAAGTTTTGTTGGTATTCAATTTTGGTTGTTCACACATTTGAGGGAATCATATCATGCAAAAGTGTTTGGGAAGAGATTTAATGAACTAGTCAAAAGTGGTTAATAATATTCTTGCTAAAAATGTGATTAACAACATATTTTTATGATTACTTAAAAAAAAACATTTTTATGATTAACGAATTTGTAAAATTGGTTAAAGATACAACTCAAATTTTCTGTTAAGAACCTCCTCTATATATATTTATAAAAAAATTAATAAAATTGACCCAAAAAAAAGGTATTGTCCTTCGTGTTTATATGGCAAATTGTTCCCAAGTGTCACATTGTTATAGACTATTTGTGTTCAAATAACATTTTTTTTATAAAGAAAATAACATTTTTGTTGTTTAACCACTCACCACACAAGATCCAATAAATTTCTATTTTTGTTGGGTTAAGAGATCCAATAAATTTCTAAGAGTTTCAAAACAGAACACCTAACAACATCGATTCAAAGATAAAAAATGAACAACGTAGTATACAAGAAATAGAAAATAATTGAAGATTTGCAAATTTTACACAAATCAGAATCATACAAATTAATCAACTAGAAATAACTACTCCTAAAATAATTATCTTGTTACTCAAACTCGTCAAATAAGCGATTGAGCAAACATGCGAGGAGGCCCCTCCGTCAAGTGAATGGCATACTGATTATTTATTAGTAAAAATTATAAAAAGTTGATGGTCAGAATCCTAAGCAGTGGTAAAAAAATCATACCATGGACCGAATTCTGGTGCAATATAGTGTTCCATAACAGCATTAAAATGTCACATTTTAAGGCAGTTTATGGTCGTGAGCCACCCTCCTACTCTAATTCTGGTGTACTTTTCCTACTTTCCCTACGTACATTCAAGAATTGGCACTAATCATCTATGTACTGAGTTCCTATTTCTACTGATTTTACCATTACAGAATGTCCTTTGACATTGACACAAAAATGCACCTCATGTTACGGCTCCATCTGCTATAAACGCGCGTAGGGGGTGGGCATGGTTACGCGCGTAGATGTTCATGGCCACTTTTGTAAGTTCAGCCTTTTTTTGTTCAATTATGTCCTCACTTTCACTCTAGAAGTTTGAACCACCATAACAAAAACGAAAGCATCTTTTCACCAAAAATAGTTTCACAAAGAAATTTTGTCCATTTTGATTATCACACCTTCCAAACTTCATTGCAATGCACATACAATAAGCATCTTTCTCTATGTTCCTTCCTTAATTTCTATTTTCTTAGTCAAAGAGATTATTTTATGTTTCTTGTATAGTAAGATAAGTTATTCAATTTTTTTTTTATCTTTAATTCAATGTTGTTGGGTGTTCTGTTCTGAAGCTCTATGAAATTTATTGTATTTTATATGATTATATTAGTGGTTCGTTCTCAACTCAAGTATTGTTTCTCGAGTTAATGTTGGATTTGTATTGCACATAGTCACAATCTAACACATAAATGTAGTCAACATTTCGTTGGTTTAAAATATATTGGTGCATAAAACAAGCAATCTAGACCGCTAGATTTTGATTGCATAAATGTGTAAAATAGATAAGCTAAAATTTCAAATTTTAAAATAGGAAAATAAGAAGGTTAAAATCCAATAAAGTGGTGGTCAAAACTTCATTTTAGGCAAATTTTAACTAGTTACTGTGGTTTTTATTTTTGACAATAATTAATTCATTTTTATATTCAACACACAATGCAGCAACCTTTCCTAACCTATATATTCACAATGGTGTTGAAGTGTATCAGTGAGTAATTTTTTTTTAAGACCAATGCACATTCCATCAAGTCACAACAAACGACACTCATAATAATATTTAAGAATCTCCATGCGCGCACATGTGGTTTGTCAATCATATGTAGAAAAATTGGTAGTCCCACGTCGGAAACTTTTGAAGTTTATAGAGGTATACTATATTATAAATAAAGTGCGCACAACTACTAAGAATTGAACAAGTTTGGCGCACTCTCTGCAGTGATAATATCCAGCTTAGTATTATTTTAATCATTATTTTTTGTCAATAGTCAAAAATAATTTGTGTCTGCTCTTCAAAGTATCTCCAAATGTAATTAATTTAAATTATATTTGAATATTTTTAAAAACAAATACAAATTAATTAATTAACAATTAATTATGTTTGGAGATATTTTTAAGAAAAACATAAATTAAACGAGTAAAAATCCTCTTTATTTGTTTAAAACAAATAGTTAATGTCCTCAAAAAATTACAAATGGATTAAGTGTGTTTACCGTTATTAATTATTAATGTTCTTCTTTGTGCATTGATTTTGTGTCTAGATCTCTCCAAATGAAAGAAATGGAAATGGAGAGGATCTTGACTCAAATTAAACTAGTTTAATTCTATCTTTTTTAGATTAGTTATCTTGTTATTTGTGATTTTTTCAAACATTAATAGGTACTATATTCCGAATAAATAGTAAATAATGGTTGTAGTTGAAGACTAAAAAAATTATTCAACATACATTAATTTTTCAAGGGTTAATAAGTGTTTGCCTCCATTGTAATATTCGGAAATTTTGATTGGTTTACCTGTTAAAAAAAAATAACATCATTGTCACTTTTTTAAGATTAAATTAAAAGTATAAAAGATGAAACAAAAAAAATTATATGGAGAAATTTGTCGTAATAATCTATCACCGTTCAACATTAACTCAAAGTATCACATTAAATATACACTCTATAAAGATTTTTTACACTGTCAATCAATTATAATGTCAGATCATTGCAAATATTTGACTTTATATATAACTATCTTAAAAATCACATATATGATTGGTTGTGACTTGCGATTGTTTCACAGTAGAAAAAAGTTTACTCTGACAGTATAACTATCTTAAAATGATTAGACTTGTGGATTCAAGAGATAGTGTGGAACTGCAACTAAAGCAATCAGATTATGAACTCATGATAAGAAAAAAATAAGCTTTGCAGCCTCCACCAGCCACGGCTATGCCACAAGCCGCAACTTCAAAAGCAACACCAGCCTTACCTGCCCCCAAGAAAAGTGCATCATCTCAACCGCAACTGAAATGTCCGATGGCAGGAACCTTTTATATTTGGAATAGAACAGTGAGGTGTCAATACTCAGTTTGAAAAAAATACTTTTTGTACAACTTTTTGACAACAGTGATATTTGTACAACCACTTTGTCACAACTTTTTGACAACTTTCTCTCACATACTCACATTATCATTTTATTCTCTCTCTTCTTTTTTCTCTCTCCATTGTTTTTAACCAATGAAAAAAAAGAAAAAATAAATTGTCACCAAAAATTATATCAAATGGTTGTTCAAATATCACTACTATAAAAAAATAAAAAAAACCAGACAATACACTTTCACTTCAATGTGAAAAAATAGATTGCATCATGTCGGGTTTGAACTCGTCGCTTTTAAAATGTTAGTCAATTCATTTTATTAGAGTGATGGGTGCATTTCAATACTATGTAGAGCGACAAGTTCCAGCCCAATATCATACAATCTATTTTTTTAATAAGTAAAAAGTTTTTTATCTTAACCATTACAATTACACTCTTAGTTTTAGAATAGGAAAATAAAATTAAGGAATTGGATTTTTTAGTTTTTTTTTTTATAATTTTATCATTTCGATCCACCAATTAATTTTTATTTTTTAGAAAATTAAATTTGATTTCATATTTATAAAGCGTCTCACATCAAATGGAAGATAGCATAACAATGTGTTTATAAGTGTGAACAATCCTCACCTCATAGGGTGATTTTGTGGGGTTGTGTTATGTCCAACCACGATTTCTAAAACATGTATCTTTCTTCTACGACAAATGTGGGGTTGTGTTAGGTTAGGTCCAACCACGGTTTCTAAGACATATATCTTTCTTCTATAACAAACTTTATTGTACCTTAAAATTAAAAATTACGGTTTCTAAGACATATATCTTTCTTCTCTAACAAACTTTATTGTACCTTAAAAAAACAGAGAGATCAAGATAATATTGTTACTAAATTATTAGATTCCATTGTTTGGATTTGAAAAAAATAATTGGAGTGGAATGGAACATAATGGAACTCATTCCATCTCATACCATCCATTCCACCTAATTTAGGGTGTAACCAATGGAATGAGACTTTGTAATTCGAATATTACTCTTATGTTCATTGTTTGTTTGTTATTTTTTCTCAAATACACACTCTACTTCACCTTTCTTCTATTAAGATAATTCACTATTTATATCTATTTTAATTTGAGATGTTTGTTTCTATTTGACTGTGTAAGCTTCACGTTTTTATTTAGAAAGCTGGTTTTTATTTTTAGTTTTTATTCCCTCTTGGATAATGCTATTTTCCAGCAATGTTTTTTCAAAACATGGAATCAGTTCATCAGTGAAGAAATTATGCATACGTTGCACCGAAATTTTATCCCAAATTATGCGTACGAAGGCATGTTGAGTAGATGATAATACATTTTTCCTTGGATATCTAAAATTAATTTCATCAATTTGTTCTCTTGTTGATTAGGAAAAGAAAATCCATTATGTATATGTTTTGTTTCTTGCATTGTTTATTTTGCAAGTCCTCAAATATTATAAAATATATTGTGTAAAAAAAAAATATTATAAAATATAAGGTGATAAGATTTTAGTAATAATATTCTCTCCAAAAAAAATAGTAAAAATATGTTTTAGATAATGATAATGTTTTTAAATCGGGGCAAAAATCGAATAAAAAGTTATAATTTGTTCCATTCCGTCTACTTTCCAAAACAATGGAATGGAAACATTATTTGGTCATTTCATAAAATATCCAAATAGTGGAATGAGATCTCTATTCAATTTTGTTATGTTCCACTTCATTTCATTTCGCTTTGCTCCGTTCTATTCCGTCTATCCAAACAAAGCCTTGAGATGTTGTCATTTGGGGTTGTACAAAACTCAATCGGATCATTTAACCCATCCCAATAAAAAAATAGGGACAAAAAGACATCGACAAGGGACGAGAGAATATAGAATGAGGACCGGGCTCGGGTTACCCTTAATGTTACCTAACTCTTACCCAAAATACGAGTTTCAATCCTAAGTCTTTTCAAACTCACAAAAAGTCTAATTCTAAATCACAATCAATTCTATTTATTTATGTCCTTTTCTCATATAACCAAAAAAAAAAATCTTTGTTTATGCAGATCACCCAACTCGAGGTGTATAATACCAATTTTGTCCTTCAAAAAATATACCAATTTTGTCGAGCATTGAAAATAATATTTTTTTGCAATAATATTATTGAACAAAAATATATTGAAAATAATATTTTTTTTTACATTTTTAAGTGGATAACTACACAAAATTTAAGATAATTTTAGTATATTTCCTTTAAAAAAGTATATAATTTTATTCTATTTGATTTCTTAGCAAGTGTCCTTACGATAATATTTGTAACATTTTCCTTGAAATTAAACTAAAAATCATTTTGTAAACATAGCTAAAAATGTGGCCACGCAAGTTCGAATTCTACAAAACTACGGCGACTAATCCCCTTAAAATAATCAAGATACATTTAAGGAGTTGACAATTTCTAAAAAATGTTTTTTATATGTGTAATAAATTCCAAATATCTATCATTTGTGTGTCACATTTTTATTTTTTTTTAGGAAAATTTGTGTGCCACATTGTGACTGTTATTTTTTCCCACACCTAAATCCTAATGTAAGGAATTTCTTTCACAAACTTATTGTATTAAAAAAAACAGAGCCTAATCCCTATACACCTCACCTATGATAAAATATAACGGTCCAAATCCAGAAAGGAAACTTATACAAAAATAAATAAATAAAATTAATAATTAATTATTTTCACATGTATAAAAACTTTACAATTTAATCAAAAGTAGCCGTTACAACAACATAGCGCCTCTTTCTCTCTTTCTCCCTTCTTTTTCGTTTCATTCGTTTTTTTCTTCATTCCAATTTCCAATCCAAATTCACTCTCACACTCACTCAAAATTCAATCTTTCTCATCTTTTCGAATACCCTTTTGAATTCTGATCACATCGGTGTAACTTTTCCGGCAAAACACTGACGGTGTAAAAAGTTACAAAAATGACACCAGAGAAGAAGAAACCCTTGGAAATTGAGAATTTGAACCCTAATGAGTTTTCTAATCGAAACCCACTTCAGAAATCGTTGAATAAATGTGAGAATAATTGTGTTAATGTTGTTGTTGTTTCGCCGCAGAAGAGAATTCGTCAGAGAAAGTTTGTTGTTGCAAAGAAGAAGAAGAATGATCAAAGTCCTAAGAAAACGGTTTTGTGTAAATGCGGAGATAATAGTGATGGAAGTAAGTGTGTTTGTGAAGCGTATCGGAATTTGAGAGAATCACAAGAAGGGTTTTTTGAAAAAGAGAATTTTTTTGGTGAAGATGAGAAAAAAGGTGAAGAAAATGATGAAGAGAAAGGTGAAAATGTTCTTGAAGAGGTTATTGAAGCAAATTTGATTATTCATGATATTGGTAATGAAGAAAGAAAAATCGATGAAGAAGAAGGAGTAGAGGAAGAAAATGAAGAAAAGGGTAATTGTAGTTCTATGGTGAAAAGGAGAAGAGAGAGAGTGATGGAAGAAGCAAGGAATAGTGTACCGGAAAATGGGAAAGTGATGCATTTGGTGAAGGCTTTTGAGAGGTTACTTAGTATAAAAAGGGAGAAAGAGAAGAATGAGGAAGAGGAAGAGAATGATAAGAAGAATAAGGTGATGAAATGGGCATTACCTGGATTGCAACTTCAACAGCCTGTTAAGGATAATGATGAACAATCTGAAGTTGTTTCGGGTTGTTGTGATGATGATGGTTTGTTTAATTGTACTTTGACTTCTGAACAACTTGGATTGGATCAAAGGGTTTCAGTTACATCTTCTTGGGATTGTGCCAGTGGGAGAAGGTTTTTGTGTTTTTACTTCTTTTACTTTGATACCGTTAAAACTTGTTGCGTTTTATTTGGGTTTGATTTGATTTATTTTGGTTGAAATTGTTGACTTGTGTCAATTGTTGTGTTTTTTTGTTGGTGCAGTGTGTGTAGCAGGAATTCTTCTGGTGGTAGAAGAAGCAGAAGAAATGTAAGATTTTAGATGATGTTATTATTGTTATTGTATTTTTAGCTCTATAGCACCGACATTTGTGATTAAGGCATATCCGGTGTCCGACACGTTACATGTGATGTGATTACATTGGATTATATCATTTTCTCAAAATGTTATCGGTATCGACGTGTTAGTGTTGGTGTTTGTGACATTTGGTTACTGTAATGCTAATGAATATTGGTTACTGATTCACTATTAATAAGCTTTTTTTGAATTTTATTGAATTTCTGTGTCTTTTAGAGCTTGGAATCATCTAGTACTATTGGAGGAAGGAGGTGGAAGAAGAAGCAGAAGCTAAAAGTCACTAGTCAGAAACCATTCAAGCTAAGGACTGAGGTAATTGATGATACAAATAATTGATTTTTTTTCATTGAAAGTTTCTTCAAATTTTTCAGTGGCTATATTGGTGATGCATTGGCCATAATGCTATTGTAGCAAAGGGGAAAAATGAAAGAGGATCAGTTGATGAAGAAGGTAAAAGAGATTTTGACAGAAGAAGAGAAGATGAGAATTCCTATTGCTCAAGGTCTTCCATGGACTATTGATGAACCTGAGGTAAGGTCATTTTCTCATATAAATCCTTAGTTTGAAGTGTATATGCTTAGTAACAACTCACCATCAAATTTGGTCTACTTTTGCTCTTGCTAAGTGTAAATGTAATTTGTTAATCAAGCATAGGCTCATTTATGCTTACTAATGCATGTCCATTAGCCTCTGATTGTCCATCATGCAATGCAATTATGATTGTAGCTTATGTCCGGTGGTTCGGTTTAAATTTTCACGTACTGTTGGTGTAAAAACATTTGTAGTACTTCTCAATTGATCATGTGTATGACTCTAGAAGTAGTTATTATAAAGTCAAAAGTTTCTGTTTATTTGATGGTTATGATTAATTGATAGTATAAAAATTCTTTATATTGACGGTGTATATATATAATTAAATCCGTTAATGGTTATATGATATTGGTTCAAAACTTCGAACTGAATTATTGTAGTAATTCCCAATTAGGACGGTACATTATGGCAAGCATTCTATGTCATCTCATATTTGTATTTTAAATTATTCTATATGATCTTTTGCTCCTGCTAATTGTTTGGCTACCCTTAATGAGGTTGCGTTAATCTCCAATAAACACCATCTTGAGTCGTGACCATATGGTTTCAGTGGAATTAGAAATCCTTATATATAGCTCACAATGTACTTTCTGAGTTTGTCATCAATGTTTTTCTTTATCAATTTTATCATAATTATGTTGATAGTCTACTAGTCTCTGCTAGTCCATTAGCTTGAGCATAATATGAACATGAACTGAATCCTAATTGCGTTAAATCTCCATTAGCCTGAGCATGAGTGAGCCAACTTAATCCTAATGTGAGGATGAATGAATCTATGATAATTTTGTTGGTAGCTTCAGCTTGTGCATTAGCCTAAGCATTCTTTTGTTACAGTGCTTGCTAAAACCTCCGGTGAAAGAAAGCACAAAGCCTATTGACGTGAAGCTTCATAGTGATTTGAGAGCAATTGAACGCGCTGAATTTGATCATCAGGTGCATATTTCATCTACTCTTTCTTTCCCCTTTAGTTTTACACATCATGAAATGTAAAATTGATGAATGTTTAACTGTGTAGGTGGCTGAAAAATTGAGTTTGATAGAACAACAGAAAATAGAAATGGAAAGACAACAAAAGGTACAATGATTAGCAATTTTAACATCTCAAATCAATAAGTCCTGATTTTGAAATTCCATGTTTTCCAACTTTCACATCACAGATCAATGAGTCTTAATTTTGAGTTACCATGTTTTCCTTTATCTAAAATGTTGATGTCTGTATATATTCCCTTACAGTTGGCTGAAGAGGAAGAGATTAGGAGATTGAGGAAGGAACTCATTCCTAAAGCGCAGCCAATGCCATATTTTGACAGACCATTTATTCCAAGGAGGTAATGGTTGATCAATCTCATAATTGACACTCTTAGAAAATGTTATGAATTATAGTATGTTTTTAACAGTTTATTGGCATATCATTTTGAGATTTGGATTTCGCGCGGTTACTGCATGTCTGCATGACGCAGTTATATAGATATTGGTCATTCGATCTCAAAATCAATGGCAAAGATTATTTAAAGCTGATTTGATGAATGGTGTAATGTGAACCAATTGATTTCAAATCAATGACCGGGATCAATTAAAGTGTGTATTTACGTGCATTTTGCACTGTTGTGAATTCGGATCCATTATTTTTGTCTCATTATTATATTTTGGTTTGAAGGTCAATGAAAAATCCAACTATACCAAAAGAACCAAAGTTTCACATACCTCACCATAAGAAGATCAAGTGCTTGACATTGAATGAAATGAGATCATACTCTTCATGCTTCAACTGAGGATTCAGAGGACTTTTGCTGAAGAAAATGTTCATGATTCCAGAGGTCATTTTGCTGATGTGAAGAGATATATTCAATTTGTACATGGACAAGCAATACTAGTTGCAAATTTTGGTTTTGCCTTTGATAATTGTATCAATTGTAGTGCAATAAGCAGATGGATTTGGGGCAAAAGGTATCTTCTTTTCATTGAAATGAAATGAACTTACTTTTGTTTTTTGGATGTGAATTCATTGTTACTTTTTAATCTCATATTATATAATAACTACTAGTACAAGTTTTCATTCTTCACAGTGTCATATTTTCTATGCATAATTATGATTCTTAAAAGTGGGATAATTTTCATACATGTGTTCACAATTTTGTAACATATTAAATTTTCAAATTCAATCAAAATAATAGTTTTCCTTAATGTTATTCGCTCCATTCCATCACATTTGTCCCAAAAAAAGTCACCTTTTGGCATTTTTAATTTTAATTCTAAATAAGTCACACATTCATGCTAGTCTATAGGATTCAGTGTCATGTCATCGTTCTAAAAACTTTATCTCTATAAAATTTTATAGATTTAAAAAAAAAAAAATAGATAGAACAAGGACAAATTAAAACCTCAACCTCTACTATAGTTCATCCGTTACACTTATCATCAAACACAAGTATATATTTTTCATTAGTCTCTAATTTTTGTAATTTTTTTTCTTGCCCAAAACCTTACAATACTAGTACTTTTGTAACTATAGCGTATTTTATCTCTAGATTTGAATAGGCAACATAGCTACTAGTATTTTTTTAGGGGAAGCATAGCTACTAGTTTTGTATATCAAGAAAATCAACACCCTAGTCAAAAGGCAATATACCAACTAAATTGGCCACAATAGTAGCTTAAATATGTGGCCAATTATGTGTGCACATGTGTGTTCTTAACAAAAATGGAGGGAAAAAAATATTACTATGATATTATTAATCGTTTTACGACTATTTTCAAGATATTTTTACATTGAGCTAACATTGTCTAAGAAAAGAAATTCTAGCATATAATGGATCATGTCAAATCGGTTAAAATTTAAACAGGCTTTCACTAACTTATATAGAGGAAGTTTTATCCCATACCCCTACATTTATACCTTCACCGCAACATTTCATATGAACTGCCTATTTTACCCTCATATATAAACTTAGAAATCTTTTTTTTTTTATTTGTCTCAAAAAATTCAAGTGTACGTGCGTTTTCCTGTGCTTTCTCTGCTGAAAATCATCAAGAATAAACAAATCTATTGTTGATTCAGATTTATTAACATGGTGCTTTTTTTGGAAACAATTTTTGAAATTTATGAGTGTTCTGTCGTGGTTCTTGATTCATATCTGTTGGAAAATAGTAATTTTTGGAATGGGATGATTTTCGGTTTGTATTGTACATTCGAAGTTTATGATTTTTTTGGAAATCAAACAAACCAAAAAGGTTTTCAACCTCATGGATTATGGTTAACATGAATAGCATGCAATTCAATAAATAAAAAAAAAGGCCTTAATTGTATGAGATTCAATTCAATAAAATAAGGGTCAAAAATGGTTTGTATCAGATTCAATTTAATCAATTATAAATTTGCAAAGAGGCACCATGGGAAGAGGGACAATGGCGAGCAATGGTTGAAAGGAAGTAACATGCTATGATTGTAGTAATTGAGAAGAAATTACGTGTTTCCTTCTTCTTTTTTTATTGAAAAATCAATCCATAATTATTAAGGTTTTTTGATTTTTTTTTTTAACAGAAAAGGTTTTTCGATATGTAGATGTAAGTTGCAGGTTTCTCAGAATTACACAATATCATGTAAGAATGTAGGGGTGAACCCATGGCTAATTAGAAAATGTTAAAAATGAGGTGAAAAAATAAATGGGATATGAAAAGGGCATAATTGGAAATATTAGTATTTTGTAGGGGTGAAGGTACAAATGTATGGGTATAGGGTAAAATTTCCTTATATAGATTCTACATAAATTTGTTGAAATTCATATAAATGTTAACCAATAGAAGAAGAATGTCTTTTGGAATAAAAAAAATTAGTATTTTTATTAAGACAAAAGCCCCAATATTTTCATTTATAATAAAAAAAAAAATTTGAAAGGTTTAACAAAAAAAAATAGTATTTTTGTTAAGTCAAAAACCCCAATATTTTCATTTATAAAAATAAAATAAAAAAAATTGAAAGGTTTAACAAACAAATGAAGACCGTTAACCCAACAAATAAATGAAGACTATTAGATGTAGAATTACAATGAAATTTAGGTAGGGCTACACAAATAAGAAATTCCAAACTTAAATAAAAAATAGGAATAAATGTGTATTTAAGTCAAATTTATAAATAAATAAAAACGTGATAAATAGGTAAAAATTAATCGACTGAATTTGCGTTCAACGGAAGAGGTTAGACTTCTACAACGTGACGAATCAATGTTTGAATCTAGATGTTAATTTTTTTGTCGAAGTAGTCCAATGACTAGATTTTATCCACTAAAATAAATAAATGACGTTCAAACATAGCTCCAACATCGTGTCTTTGTCAACCGGGATATACTCACGAGGACAACTACCGCTAAATTCTAACTCATCAACAATAAACTAGGAAATTCTACTCTTAAACCAAATCCAACCATATAAAGCAACCTTTATGAACACCTTAATGTGGTGTACTTGGAATATTATTGGAGGGAAAAAAACATAACATGAAACCAACGTGTCTGTCTCAGAAAAAAATGCAAAAACAGTGACTAAGGTTTTTATTGTTGTTACAAAGTTAGTTAACACTTTATTATGACATTGATGTTTGCATCGTAATTATCGAAACCAAACTTGTCCAAAAAAAAAATCCAGTACTCCACAAACAAAACAACACTTTGTATTATTCATCATTTTACACATTTTTCTTAGATTCTTCACACACTCTCTTAGATTTCATCGCCTTCAACCTTATAATCTCATAGACCCACATAAAAATTTTCATTATTTCTTATAGATCACACTACCCTTTGAGCTGAAAAGAAAGAAAGTTTAGCTTTTTATTGGTGGGGTTTGTTCCAAAAAAATGGCCTCATTCGCAGTTCCATGCCCCAAATGTCCTGTTCCTTCTTCCCTTTTGGGATTGAAATCTAACAAGATCTTGTTTCAAAGTGGGTTGAGTTTGAAGAATTCTCAATCATTTGGATCTTTGTCTGCTGAGTCAGCTTCATTTGGAATTCAGGTATGTGATTTTGTAGAATTTATATGAATTTGGATTTGATTTGATAATATTAATAATACCATATGTTGATTTGTTTCAGATTTTGGATAAATTTGTTGCTTTATGTGTGATATTATAAGTTTGTTACTTTAGAGTCATAGTTTAGTCTTAGACTATGAAGCACATACACTGACACTCAACACCGATTATAATTTGAGAAAATAACATAACTCAATGTAATTATTTGTGTCGGTGTCGGACACAATATGTATCTGACACCACACCTCCTATCCGAAGAGTATCTGTGCTTCATAAGTCTTAGAATATATATGCAAGGGTCGTGAAATTAATGAAATTCTAAAAAATATCTGAAAATGAAAGCCTTGAATCATATCAGTCTCTCTGATACAATTTGAAGGACGAAATTGACAAATTGAAAAGGACCAATGTGATTATTTCAAAATTTAGTCGATTTCAACTTCAAGAAGCAAATTGTCCATGCTTACATTTTCAGGACTAAACTTGTGATTCACTCTTTTATTTATCACCATTGTAACATTTATAATTAATTAATATATTAATTATAGGATAATAATAGAAGCTAAGGGCTACTCAAGAATCTTCAATGTGCTCCTTTTTTCTTGAAGATTAGATAGATATACATGATTAACAGCTGAATTGTAGAAATTTGGAAGCCTTGTTGCTGATATCTTTGTTTTGTATATTAGTTACTAAGCTGTTGTCTATTGTTAATTATTCTATCATTTTCAGCATATATTATTTTGTCATGTTTGTTGCGACAATTACTTTTTTACGGTATCTAATGCTTTACAGACAACGCCTTGTGTAATTCGCATAGTGGATAATCTTCTCTGACTATTTCAGTAGTGTTTTATTCAATCAATTTATTAAATTCATTATGTTATCACTTGCATAAGTTTGAAAAATTCAACAAAATAATTCAGTATATTATCGCTTGCATAAGTTTGTTAAATACACCATTAGTTTGAATGTGCTTAAAATTTGAAATATTGTAACTTATCCATAAATAATTAATAATGTGTCAAAAGGCTTAAAAGTTGTGTGTTATATTTCCTGGTTATTTAATTCAATTAATTATTTGAATATTGTCTGTTGTGTCTTGCAGTGTCTTAACAAGAAACAATTTCCTGTCAAGCTTCAAGCACAGCTTAGTGAGGTCAGTTTGTTTGGACTTTTGAATCTTTTTCTTTCACATTGAGCTTTACTCTGAACGGAAATTTTACGTGCCTGTTCAATGCCTTGCATGAAAAAATGTTGCCGTAAGTTAATCTACCTTTGTACATATCTTAGGCTGCTGTTGTTGAAAATTCGAACTCTGCACCTACTGTTGCTTCATCAAAAGAGAAAGAAAACCAAAATGGGAGTGTCCTTGCTGGCACTGTGTCAGATGAATCTGCAGTTTCTGCGTTCATGTCTCAAGTTGCTGACCTTGTAATGTAAGATTAATCACCACCACTCTGCATGCAAGTACATAACCGTTTTTTTTTTAGTTATTTTGTCTATGTCAGAACATGCATTGTCAGAACATGCATAATCTACGTTAGTTGAGATTTATAATTTTTGGTGTTCAATTGTTGAGCAGGAACGACGTTTAAGTGTATATAAAAGTGTCACATTGGACCTACACCAATTTTATTTAGGATTTAATTGGTATACACTCTTCAGTGTAAAGATTTTTTATATTGTCTATCAATTATAATTGTCGGATCATGAAAAATGTTTGAGTTTAATTATAACTATCTTAAAAGTCACATATATGATTGGTTGTGATTGTTTGACAGTGTAAAAAATTCACTCTGATAGTATATCAAAATTAAACTCTTTATTTATTATTATATTTCCATGGCTAGACTTGTGGATTCAAGAGATATTGTGGAGCTGCAACTAAAGCAATCAGATTATGAACTCGTGATAAGAAAAAAAGAAGCTTTGCAGCCTCCACCAGCCACGGCTATGCCGCAGTCAGCACCACCAGTATACTACCCGACACATCCTTTGCCGCCACCCCCGCCATCGGCATATGCTTCTGCTCCTACAAGCTCTCCACCTTCGAAAGCAACACCTGCCTTACCTCCCCCCAGAACAAGTGCATCATCTCACCCAGCGCTGAAATGTCCGATGGCAGGAACCTTTTACAGGTCCCCTGGACCTGGCGAACCTCCATTTGTCAAGGTATGTGAACATAGATATTTTGAATAGCACACTGAGCAGTCAATACTCAGTTTGCAAAAAACTTAGGAGATGAAAAGTTAGAATTAAAACGTCTATATACAGATGGAAATTTAGTAGTCATTTTTATACACGATGTATATAGTGATTACACTACAAACTTTTCTTAATATATGTGAAAAGTTTTAAAGGAGCTTACAAAAAGAGACTGAAGTAGTATTATTACAAGGAAAAAGACTTCTGCTCTGGATTTCGACTGATCAATGTTATGTTTGCTAAATAAAATGATGAATAGCATGGTTCTTTTTCTGTTGCTTCAGGTGGGAGATCAAGTGCAAAAGGGCCAAGTTATTTGCATCATTGAGGCTATGAAACTGATGAATGAAATTGAGGTATCTGTACTTTTTATGTTCACGTATTTGTTTTTCCCTTTATTTCTGTGATTCGTAGACATGTTTCTGTCAAAATTTATCCAATAACTGAAAATTCTAATTTGTCGGTTACCTTTTTATTGCTTTTGTTGCAGGCTGATCAATCAGGAACAATAGCTGAGATACTGGTTGAGGATGGAAAACCAGTCAGCGTAGACTTGGTATGGTCTCTTTTCCCTATCTATCTCTCTATATATATGTTTGTGTACGTGTGATTTGGATTCTATACAGTCAGGGATCACATATTCAATGCAATTTGGGCGGTTAGATCAATATCAAACAATCCACATTCCGACTTTGTAAATTGAATCCAAAATACAAAGTTGGAAGGTGACTCGTCTTATCTTAATATATCTAGATTGACAATTGCCTGAATGTAGATGATCCAAATATGTGTGTGCGCGCGAGTGTGTGTGACTTTGTGTACAAAGAAATTCCTTGGCCAATTCTCTAACTGATCCACTTGTACTCTATGCAGCCTCTTTTCGTAATAGTTCCATGAGTACCAAAGGAACCTCATTTCAAAGTCGAAGCGAGTCTCTCTTGTTGGATAGCGTGGTGTTTGATGATGTAGATTTTCCATTAATCAGATATTTATTGAGTGATATTCATCGTCTAATATTAAGAAATCGTTGGCTTCTCAAGACTTCACCTCCTCCTCTTAATTTATCTAGAGATATTTTAGACACAAAAGCCTCAGCATATAAGAATGGATATTGAACTTTGTAATTCTATGCAGTTTTGATATTTGTACTATTAATTTATGTTTTCTGCATTTGGTTTTTGAAGAGTCTCTTTCTTCTATGAACCTGTTGGATGTTATGTTCTTGCTTGTAATTTTTCATAGGATCTTTCTGTTGCTAAAAGACTTCTATTTGCAGCAATTTGTTATAAGTGTAATAAAAAGCATATAAAATATAATTGAAGTCAAAATTGTTGCATCTTTTATTGATTTGTTTAGTGACAATTATTGCTACTATTTGCAATATTTTCAGTTATGTTTGGATGTTCCATAAAAAATGGTATAGAAAAAATAGAATAGAGTGATATAGAATTTTCATTGTATTGATGTTTTATGACGCAAATAATATCACTTTTTCAATTGATAATTCAAGAATAAAAAAAACTAAACTGATAATAGAGATTTTACAATGTTGTCTTTATCAACTGAGTTATGTTAACGGGAAACAGTTTATAAGAAATTTATTTGTTTAAATAGAGATGTTACGTATAAAAATATACTTCCTCCCTTTTTAATGGAGCATCATTCAAAACTATTCCCTTTGATCTCATATATAAGAGAATAAAAAGACAACAACCTCATCGTTGAAGAAAAGTAGTTGATTTTATTTAATTTTCTTAAAATAATCAACAAAGTAATGAATTATATTCTCAAATATTGCCCCACGTGGGAACTTTTTCTATAAGAATAAGAATTATTTAAAAAATAAAAACTATATTAAGTAAAGAGTATTTTAAGAATAATATTAGTAAGTGTGATAGAATTAGTTAAGTTTTACTTATATTTTAGATCAAAAGATATAACATTCTTTGTTAGATCGAAGGGAGTATTCAAGTATTAGTGTAATGTATATATTGTAAAGTATAAATAACTTGAAAATAATAGACATACAACTTATTTTTATTTATTTGAGATAAGAATTGAAAAGAAAAAATTAATGCATTGAAAAGATAAAATAAATAATCGACATAAGTAAATCAATTTTTTTAATTTATGTTTCAACTTTTAACATCAAAAAGAAAAGTAATAGTTTGAATCTCGTGAGCATATGTCAATTGACAAGGACGCAGGAGCCGTACTTCAAACCCCAAATTTCTTATTTATTCATTTGTGAATTTCTATTAATAGGCAAAAAAAAAATTAAGAGTGTAGGTATCTTTGAAGTTTGCTAAAAAAAAAAAAAAGTATCTCTTAAAGTGAAGAGAGCTATTTTTTATTCTTAATAATTTCTTAGAAACAATACTCCTATTTTGCGACAGTCTCTGATCCTTTCTTATAAGAAAAACATTAAAATATAAAATCAAGGAAATGCATTGATAATAGTTAGTTTAAATTTTTATCAAGTGTAAAAAATAGAAAAGGAATTGGTAAAGCAACATCAGTAATGACTAGTATTTGAATTCCTTGCACATATTTTAACTAAAATATATAAACTAATAAATAAGAAACTTTACAGTATTGTTATGCTTGTAATTCAATTAAAAAAGTCATTCAACTATCTTTCGAAAATTCTTGGATAATTTTACATCATCAACAAAACTATTATATTCCAAATGTATTTATCAACGGTGGATAGAATTTAAAATCAAATCAATGGTTAAATTATAATGGTAATCCAGTTGGAACGCGTGAGCACCCAGCCATTAGGAAACTCAACTCCGACAACCCTCAAATGTTTTACAACAGAGAGAGGATGGTTATACAATGAAATAGTGCTCAAACCCAACTCTGGACCTAATTCCATTACTACAATTCATGGCCAATATGACATTCACATGCTATAATAATTATTATACGTTTCAACCAAAACAAGTGTTGTATTTTTATGTTGTAATTTATTTAAAGTTATAATAATTATTTTATATTAATTGTTACTTTTAAGACACTTTTTTTTCTGTTGTTACTTGCTCGGTAAAAAACATGTTGTCATTTAATTACCTATAGTTGAGTCAAATCCTAATTAAGAAATCAAATGAAATAATCATTAAATATAATGGTTTTACTAAACTGCCCTTACTTTATAAGAAAAAGACACACTTAAAGTTGCATTGAAAATTGTGAGAGAAAAGTGGGAGAGGGTAAAGTTGAAAGAAAAAAATAAAGTTGTATTAAAAATGTAAAGTGACATTCATTTTGAAACAAACTAGTCGAGATACCCGTGCTACAGAACGGGTAGCGCGGCTTCGCCGCGCTGTATGGCCGCGGCTCCGCCGCGGTCGCGTCTCGGATGCGTTTGGTATAGTGATTTTTTTGTCCATAGTGAAAATATGTAAAGTATTTAAAGCATAATAATGTATATATTGATCGGTAGTAATAAAAAATGATCACTCGTTGTAGTTACTGAAATGGGTACCGTGTTACAATTGTAGACTCCAATGAATTTTTTAGTAATACATTTTTAAAAAAAACAGAAAAAATTGAAGTATGATTAATCATAGTATATTATAATATTGCTCTTGTTTTAGTATTGACGATATTAAAAAAGCTAATACATGAAAATACATTTCATAAATAAATATATACTAACATATTCCCGTAAAAAAACATATAATGAGATATATTTTTGTTAATATATAGTTTATATACTCATATATATTTTATTAATATATAGTTCCCATTAAATTTCAGAAATAAGAATATATTAATATATATTCCCATAAAACAAACACATACTCATATATATTTTTTTGATAATATATAGTCAATACACCCACATATATTTTATTAATATATTAATAAAACTTAGGCAATCGCGGTGTTTAATTAGAGATATTAAAAAAATACTAATTAAAACTGATCACTCGTTGTAGTTACTAAAACGGGTCTCGTGTTACAATTGTACACTCCAACGGGTTTTTTGGTGATACATAAAAAAACAACGGAAAAAATTGAAGTGTGATTAATCATAGTATATTATGATATTGTTCTTGTTATAATATTAATAAAACTTAGGCATTCGCGGTGTTTAAATATAGATATTAAAAAATACTAATTAAAACTGATCACTCGTTATAGTTACTAAAATGGAACCCGTGTTACAATTGTACACTCCAATGAGTTTTTTAGTGATACATTTTTTTTTAAAAAAACAGCGGAAAAAATTGAAGTATGGTTAATCATAGTATATTATAATATTGTTCTTGTTTTATTTACTAATATGTTCGAGTGTGAAAAATATTAATATGCGTCCCGTGAAAAATCATAATTAATGTATTATATAATAGTGTTATCGTAAAATACAAAATCATATTCTACAATAACAACAACACTTGTTAGTTTCCTCTAAAAAAAAAAGAAAACTTGTTAGTAAAACCGAATTGAAAATTAGTAGAGAAATTGAAGTTGAAAATGATGGGAGAAAATGAAAATGAAGAAAGTTGGTAAGAAAAAGATAAGAGAGGAGACTGAGATTGAGAGAGAAAAGTTTATTATCAAATAAATAAAGATGAGAGAAAAGTTTATTATTATAAATAAAGAAAGATGAGAAAAGAAAGTTTATTATTAAATAAAGAAATGTGGGAAAGTGGGTTTTTGAAATTTGAATTTTGAAATAAAGTGGATAAAGTGAACTTTGATAGTGGATTTGACAAAAATAACCCTAAAGTTGTAAAGGAAAAAGTTTGGAAGAAAATTAGGTATGGGTAGTTAAGTAATTTTCGTAGTATGTTGTTTTCATATATTGTAGTGATGATTTTTTTGGTTAAAGTGACACTCATTTTGAAATGGAGAGAGTATGATTTAACGTTTGGAGTTGAAACGAGTTAAGATCCTCTCCATTTATTATTCTCTCCATTTCATCCATTTGGAGAGATATAGACACAAAAAAATCAAAAAAACTCAAAAATAATTAATGATGGTGGGGACCCACTTAATAGTAGGAACCAGTATCTATTTTATATGTATATCTCTCCAAATTGTATCATCCATTTATTATACCAAATGGAGAGGATCTTTACCCAGTTCGGGTATGCTCCATTTAGGCTAAGCTCCATTTACTCCATTTAGAGTTTGGATGCAAGTCATGTGGCAAAATCATATTTAACAGTTGAGATTTTAAATTAGTATATATCATAAAAATATTTATTTATGTTACAATAGATTAAAGTGTAGTGAATATTTAATTATGAAGGGGGATGATTGTAATTCATGCATCTTAAAGGGAAGGGGAGTGTAGATTTTACTTTTCAAGGGAGGAGAGTGTATATTTTAACATAAGAGGGGAGTGGTGTGTAATTCATAGGGAGTTACTCTTTAATTTATATGCATTGTCAATGTATAATTATTTATATTCTCTCCGTCCCAGTTTAACTGAGTCAGTAGACCATTTCACACAAATTAAGAAAATTGTATAAATGAAAGAAAGAGAACAATGTTTTTGAATGCGCTTGTCAAGTATTGATGCATTATTCTTTATCATAAATGTAAAGTATAATACATTGCATTCGGAATGGTGAAAGTAGTATTAATTAGAATTATAATTGAAAAAAAGTAATTAATGTTGTATTGAAAAGTGAAATGGGTCAAGATTATTGGGACAATATTTTTTTACAAATGACTCCGTTATTATAGGACGGAGATACATAAGTTATGATACTTATTAATTGACATATTATTAGACACACATGAAAAATAAATTTACCCCGAAAACACATACACAACTTATACTCGAGGGAATAAGAAAACATGGTTCTACAACGTATTCATCAATTAATCCATATTCTTTCTTCTTTAATTTATTTGGATTCTAATCATTAATTAAGGAGCATTACCATCCATGCACTTTTAGACTAAGTTCTTCAACTTTGATTTTATAACCCCATCACGTTCAACAGGATAATGAACAAATCTCCTGAACACCAACATAGTACTGTTCAAGTTCATGCCGTTAAAGACCACTTTCGCAAAAAATCCTAACCCTCAGTCAATCTCTCCATACGCGACCTTACATCGATTTATTCTAAAATATCGACAGTTTTAGAGCTATGATAGTTACAAAGGGGGTGGAGGTGGAGCAGTGAGGTAACTATCAGGTGAAAAGATAATGATTGCGCAAGGGAACGAAATGCAAAATAATTAGGTTTTGGCTGCATATAATGTCTATAAAACTTCACTAAATCAACACGGGAAGGTTGAACACGGTAGCCTTCGCCCAAGAAAGACAGGAGGTAGTAGCCACGATATCTCAGAAAAATAAGTTGATTTAATGTTTAAATCTTGTTTCCTACATCTTGTCTTGCATTTCTACGGTCTTGCTTTTGATTTATTGTTAGACTTTCATTAAAAATTGTCTTTAACGTTTGAGGATTTCAAACACTAACACCTAACCTTTTTCAAAAAGAAAAAAAAAATGGATTGAGCGTACCGTTGACGTTGATATTGTTTTCATTAACTACACCTCCAGAATATTAAATACGGTTTTGCACTTCACTTTCTATCCTACACCGTCTTGTCACTTTTTATCCTACACCGTCCTGAGTCTAGTACATGAATACCCAATAGGCATACAATATTTCAACCGGGTTTCACTTAAGTGTCATTACCCTTTGGTGCCTTTGTTCCTATATCTATTTTAACCAATCATTCTCTCTCCCATTTAAATAATCTATTTAATCATTCTCTCATAAAAAATACAACAAAGGCACCAATTGTAACAAAAGCCAATGGCACCTAAGTGAAATCCATTTCAACCTTGGGGAATTTCTTTTTCGAATTTATTACCACTACCATTAATACAGGACTTATGTGCTGCTGGACAATAGGAAATAATCAAATATGATTTGTATGGCTGAGATGAATTGTCCATCAATAAAAGAATGCTGCCGCTATAATATGAAGCAAATTACAGACTGAAACAGAGAAAATCATACAATCAACTTAGGCAAGGAAAATCCCAAGCCCATGCTTTCCTGCACTCTGTTTCCTTAAACCCTAATCTATTGGCCCTCATCCTATTCTGTAACCTTTTTTTATAATTCCTATTTGATGTACAGGTTAGCCTATCTACCATTTACTTACATCGATCACTATTGTCTGGAGTTTCTAAGGCTTGACCTGCGGCCACCACTAAAACTTATGTTGCGCGATCCACCAGCCCAATCCTCATTGTCGTCCTCATCGTTATCACCACCTACCATCGGTGGTCCAGATTTCCGAACTTTTCTGGGTGTTTGTGTTTGTCTCTTCCGTTTTATATTTGAGGTGTAGAGTGAATAATCCACTGTGTCTTCCTTCAATGCATTCTTAAACTCCTGGTGCAAAAATGAGACACAAGTTCAATTGAAATTAGGAGCTTTGCAGTTAAAATATGCTCACGGTACTTTATTTAGGAAAAAATTCTTAATAAATTTTCTCAATCAAAGTGAATTCAAATTCATAGTTCATAGGTTTGTTTGTAGAAAAATTACATGAGAACTTGCAAAAAAATTAAGACAGACTGATTTCAAGTTATAAAAGATTTCATTTAAATTATAATTTTATTATCGTTCTTATTAAAGAAATATACAATATCATACTATTTTTGAATATTTTTTCTTCATAAATGCTGTAGACGAAATTACTCTAACTAACTCGCAATGGCAACAGAAACTCTCAATGTGCAAAATGTTAGGTAGCATATACGAAAGAAAATTCACATAAGCTACATTACCTGATATCTTTGTATTAATTCTTGAGGACTTGTAGGCAAACTGAACTGAGATTCACCAATATTAAAGGGAATACTCTGTCTTGAGAACACATCACCAGGTTTTGGTGGTTCACTGGGAGAATAAGCCTGAATGAAAATGGGAAAACATCCAAAAGAGAGACTACGGTTAGCATGCTATTTCATCCCTGAGTCAAAAGGAACACAACGTTCGAATGTCGGTAATTGATCAAGGCCGGACCAAGACCAAAGCTACTAAAACAGGGGCTTTAAGCCTCAAAAATTTGGTTGGCTTAGTATTACTGATCAAATTTTTTATGAAAGAAAAGAAGCAAAAAAAAACAAGTCTCATATTAACAAAAAAAGGCCACCTAAAGCTCTCTTGACAGCAAAAAATTATTTCTCAAAGTTAGCTTTAGGCACCACTCGTTATTGAGTCGATCGACAGTGTAAGTAATTATAATATGCAGCATAATTTTACCTGACATCTAGCATCATCGAGACTATACATGATTTTTAGGTGTCTCTTTAGCTTTAAAAGAAGTTGCAATGCAATCGCAGATAAACAGTCAGCCTGCAGAAGCATAGTGAACAAAACAAACGTGATCATAGGACCCAATTACTAAATTACTTTTTTTAAGGGAACTTAATTACCGACTAATGGAAATGTGCATATTCTACTGTTTAGGGAAAATATTTCACATGCTTGTTTACTTGAGAGCAATACATTCAATTAGCACCATCATACCTGAACTTTCTCCAGATCATCTTTTGAGAAGGTAAAGGGATCTGCAAAACCTGCAGCATGTGGCTTTACTTTCAATCTACCATTATGCGATAAAGGATAATCTGGCAATTGGTGATTTGTTCCATTTAAATCCACTGATGTCATATCATCGATGTAGGGCTGAACATCTACATTTTGCTGAAATGGACCATTTAAGTCCATTGACTGACCTTGGGTTGTATGAATAGATTCATCTGTGGCCCGTTGATACATTCCATTCCCATGAGGTGTACCCTGACCCTCACTTTGTAATAAGCTTGAACTCCAGGCTTTGAAATTCGCCTCCAGTGGACCAGCCCTAACCTGAACTACTCGATTGATAGTATAGATTAAATAAAGTGGTTCGTCAGGTGCAACGAATGGAAGCAAGGCAAGGACCTCTGTGCAGTACCTGTGAAAAGAAACCAATTAGGTCACTTAAAAACTCACATGATCAACAAAGAATAACGACAAATAAAACTTACGTTAAGAAAGCTATTACAAATTTGTTCCATCTTGGATTATCAAATTTTCGCACAATTGAGGACATAAATTTGTTCCTTGATATCCGATTCCCTCGGATGAGCTTGTATATTCGAGAAACTCCAACTCTTGACTGAGTGAGCGAGTCAGCCTCAGGTTTCCCTTTTCCAGAAACAGGGATCTTAGATTGAGTCTTATGGTTAACATTTTCATCAGGACTAACAAAAATAGATTGCATGAACATAAAAGACATTTGAAGTCCATCACCCAAGCGGCTTTCAAAAAATGCAGGGTACCTGAAAAGATCCTTTATTAGTTAATGCAACTTTGTTGATGTGAATTATACCATCCAAAATTATATATAGGAGATTACTTTTCATGCATATTCATTAGGAGATGATGAGCCATCTTTGAATTTGACTCTAGAGGATCTGTTTCAAGTGCTATAAGATATGGAACACACGTGATGGGATGAACAAGACCTTGACGCAGCACAACTTCAACAATCTGCATTACCAGCATTATCTCTCATTAACATTCATGAGAAACATAAAACATAACTACTTTTACAGGAATGATCAAGTTCCGATGAAAAAAAGCTAATAAAAAAGATAGATCATTTAATCCGCATTCATTTGGACAGGTAACTAACAACTGCAAGATTTTCCTTTAATCTCCCTTGCAAAACATCAACCTAATAACTCATCCTCTTTATGTCACCCATCAATCCAAAATATTTTAATGGAAAAAAAAGGACTTTAGTTGTTTAAAGTATTTTTATGGGAAAAAAAAGGACTTTACTTGTTTCTTTGCATGTGATTTCCAAGTATTAAATCTAATCCAAAACAAAAGCTAGGTACTGACCTTCAAGGCTGATTGTCTAACTTGTGTATTGAAATCAACACATCTGCCCAGAATTTTTTCCCAGTACAACTGAATTATACCCCCGCATATGTTTGTATCCCCAGCTCCAGCTGCAACAGGCACACTCTGCCCAGCTCTGACCGAGTGACCAGGTACTTTTGCATCAACTTCATCTGTTTCCATTTTGCTTTCAGCATCAAGAAGATACTCAAACATGTTTTGCAGTGCTTGTATCTGATAATAAGAATGATTTAGTATCCATAGAAAAGTATATGCGAATTCGCAAACTTATACCTTAAATAGATATTTGTAAGATGTGAATTTAAACAATCCAACATTGAAAATTCTCATTACGTAGATCAAATATACAAATTTCATACAATTAAAAAAAAACTATTTGATTTAATTCAACAGTTAAATTGGCTAAAGTTGCATCTTAGAAATAGTTGTTAAAGGACAAAGGTGCAATTATGCTAGTGTGTATACGTCTAGATGAAATACCAGTATACATTACCTTAAGCCGATCATCAGCAATAGAAGACAATGTTCCCTCCAGTATCTTGCCAATGTCATTTTCTAACATATATTCAGGCCTTGCAATTAGAACATAACCTAGTGCCTACAAGAGTTACAATAAAACATCAACAACATTCAAGATTAAACAAAGATAAGAACTGAGTCAATGAGAAACACTCACCTGCAATGATCTAACCTTGAGAGCATAATCCTCCACAGCAAGATACTTCATAAACAACTTGAGACTCCTCTTGACATCAACAAGTTTATTACCAGAGCTTGCTAACAAACAGTTTCCATAACGAATAAGCAAACCAAGACAGAAGAGAGATCGCCCGACTAGCTGTAAATGGCAGCAAACAGTCAATTTTGAATATACATGCCGTATAAAATTTGTGACGCAGCTATTCTAAAAGTTTAAGCAGATAGTTGAAAATACATGAGTGGTTTATATTATATCTCAAAAATGCCCCCACATTTAAAGCTTAAGCTGGTATGTTAAGACATATGAACGGTTTTCATTTTATCTTTTGTCTTCTTCACAAAAGTCACTCTTCAAAAGTTCAATGAACGTAATAAAGATCTGTCAACATCTCACTTCAAAAGGGAATCTCAACGATTGGGAGCAGAATGAACTTCAGTCAATATTGCTTTTATTTGATTTTTTTCATTTTTCATTCAATGAAGATAGGAAAACGAGAACAATTTGATTCATGGTGATTTTTCGAGTAACTCAATAAAAAAAATCCGGAAGGGACAGTAAGGTTTGCTTATAGGATTTGATAGAAACAAGGAGGCAAAAAACTGAAGGTAACTTGCCGTTTATGCAAATACATATTTGATTGGAGTTGTTAGAAGTTGAACTTGGGTTCATATTACAAATGTAGAGAGAATAGAGAATTCATGAAGCTTCTTAATCTGTTTCTTGATTTATGAATTGTTGTTGATTACAATGAACACTGAATTCTATTTATAGAGTTCTCAAACTATAACAACTGCAGTTTCAGAGGAATCTCTCAGCTGTGAGGTTTACTTTGGGATAGGATTGAGTTCACGATTCTCCCTAGTGCTCCACCAGGGTTAGTAACGAGGGACTTTTAGCAGAGACTAGACAGATATACTGCACTCTAGATTATTTCTACCTATTTAACTTTTTGCCTTAGGTTTTTTTATGTAGATGCACATAAACTTCAACAACAAACAAACTGCATTAAAAGTCAGATTTTAACATTATTCTAGCACCAGACCTGCTTGTTTACAACTGCCTCGGTATCCAGACATTTGAAGAAGACCTGAATAAGATACTCAATTACAGCAGCCCCCTTTCCAGCCAGCTCACTCATACTGCAGAGGCACCTGTTCAAGGAATAGTAATAAATAAGACCTATAAGTAGATGAAAGGGTAAGCAAACTCTCTTCTATTAAATGGAAGGAAAAATAAATTATCTACTATTTGCAGTCTGCAAAAAGTAGGGTTTTAAAAATATCTCAAAATATAATCCAAAAATTGTTATTCAATGATATGATTTTTTTGTTCTGTAATTATGCAAAGCATAAGAAAATTATTTAAAAATTATCATATACAACATCATAACATTCAAAATTTACAAATTCTTTCATCAAAAAAATTAGAAAACTGCACAATACATTAATTTATTAACAGGCTATTTCCGGGATGAAGCAGCAGAACAGAAGTAACACAACACATCTAACTAATGAAAATAACGGTAAGAGATTACAGTACTTGATACAAGCATGGACAACTGCCAAGAAAGAATGTCTGAGAATCATCTGCTTCAAATCCTGTTCGAGTTCATCCACAATACTCGGAGGCAACTTACGCAGCAATGGCAACACAGAATCAATTATAAATATTATACTCTCAAGTAGCTGTGTGGCCATGCTATTGTCAACCTGAAAATAACAACAAAAAACGGATATGGATAACTGTTCCCTTTTCATGTTACACTTTTTTGTAAGTCAATAGTATCCGAGGAATTTATGTCAAAAGCTAGAAACTACACACTTATTAATTAATTAATAAATATAAAACAGATCAAAACTGAAGCAGAAGCTTTGTGTCCTATATATATTATACTCAAGTATGCATCAGCTATAAACTTAGACATGTTAGTTTACATATTATATGAACACACCTATTGGAAGTTTTCAGCATTGCAAATACAAAAAGTGAGGGGGAGGGAATAGGTTGTTTGTTCCTTTATACGATCCAACACTCTGCTGTGATATTATCTTTTTACCCAGTTGAAATTTGGGGCCTAACTCATCCTTACAAAACCAGCTCATAAGGTGAGGAGAGCCTCCTCTTTATAAACTCTTATCAAGAGTCTTATCTATCCGAGTGAGGTGGCGCCAAAACTACTGATCCATGAACTAATATTGGGTACACTCGAAATTTACTTCCCATTTTTTATTTGTTTGCTTTCATGTAAGCTGCACAGCTGACATGGCTTCACAAGCCTATCAACAAAAAGCTACACTTTCTTATTTTGCTTGTCAGCTTTTATGTGCACAAGTCTCACACTTTCACATCCGCACTTGGTCTGTTGGAGACAATATATTATATAGTAAATGTATATAATAAATGAAAGTAATACAAACTTGAGATAACATTCAGAATTTTATGGCCATTGCGTTTTATTATATTGAGAACAATTATAATATGCATATATACTGTATACATAGAATCAAAATGATATATGGAGTAATACATCTCAGCTCGACAAAAATTTGTTAGAAGCACCAAAAGAAAAACAAGACACCACCCTCATGCTTACTAGTTTGAAATTGACATCCACCATATGCACAGCATTAATTCAAGCAATTCAATACACAATGCATAATAATACTGGAGTAAGCCCAACATATAAGTCTTAAGATTAGTCTTAACCTGAGTCTTCAGATATGGCTGCAAAGTAATGACAAACTGGGAAGGGTTAGAGGCTGGTGCACAGAGCGTTGGGTCCACAAGACAAAATGCATGCAAGACTAGCACATATGGAAGTGCATGCTTTTCCAATTCATTACTGTTCATTTCGTCAACCTGATCATGAACGTAAACTCGGTATTTTCATATCAAGGTAGCCAAGCATAAAAACAAGATGAATGGGCATATTTCTAGTGTACCTGCAATATCTTCTCCAGCAAGCATTTGCACATCAACTCACAACGCTTACGCACTGTTACAAGAGACACTGGGTTGACCCCATTTGCTTTTGCAGATTGCGGTAAAAAATCAAGTGTCAAGCAGCGCTTTATTACAGTTACAAGAAGCTGGTTATTGGGCAATCTCTTCAACATTTCCACAATTTGCTCTGTTTTCTTAGCTACTTCAAGTGGAACAGTACTACCATCTTTAAAGACCTGAGTTTGTGGAGTAGAAGGCTCCTCAAACCAGAACTCATAAAATGTTTTGCAAACAAGATCCTGTAAATCAGAAGCAGAATAGGAAGAAACATTCTCAATATCCAAAAAGGGTTACTAATAAATTAGGAATCTGTGCATGCAGGGCTTATCATCATATAAGCACAAGCTAAAATCCAGTTACTAATAATTAACATGGCACAACGAACCCACTCACCCCCATTTAAAGAGTTTAGATGAAAGGTGCAACAATTATAGACCATCATCACCACCAGTGACCTAAAGGGGCATTTGTTTCAAGTCTGTGATTATATTCCAGGGAATGATAGTCCCAGAATAGTATTGCTAGGACTGTAACTGCCAAAAGAGATGTTTGGAAAAATGTTTATTTTTCCTAAGAAATGTTTTTAAAATAATTGGTCCAAAAAATATTAACGATGATGTAGAATAAAATGAAAGTGGGAATTTATGGTTAGAATTACACAAATTATATTCCAATGGGAATAGAAGATTCCGTTCCTTGACATGAGAATAGAACCTGGGAAAAGCATGCCTAATCTACACTACTGGGAATAAGTAATACAAAGTATTTTTTCAACAAACTTGTACCAAATATAGGAATGTTGCATTCCCAAGCTCGAATTTCCAGGAATAATTTCATATAACTTTGAAACAAACACCCACTAAAAGAATACCACGATGGGGAGGAAGCATGTAAATCCCCAAATACTTAATGGCATAAATTATACTTGACAGCTAGATACAACGTTTTTGAATAATTTAGATACATGATTTAGAGGTTCAAGCAGGAACTTCAAAGTACCTGAACACTTGATTCATCATCAGTAACACTTATCTACAACGTTTTTGAAATACTTAGATACATAATTTAGAGGTTCAAGCAGGAACTTCAAAGTACCTGGATACTCGATTCATCATCAGTAACACGTGAAATTATCTCTGTGCAGGCTCTTGTAAACCCTGAGAAGTTGGCATCTGAGCAGCACATGTCTCGGATAATTTTTATAGCTCGTTTTCGAACACTCACTCCAGTATCTTTGATTCTCTCGGTAATCTTCTCAAAATACTGCAGTACAAATTTGAAAGTTTGTTTTAACAATCCAACAACCCTAAGCGTGAGTGTCTCCGTAACAGCCATGAAGTTTGCAAGGCATGAACAGATTTATTTTTTACAATTAAGGAAAGAGCCATTGACACATACCTTAAAACCCACATCTGGATGTGAAGCAATATGCCTACCAACAAGTTCCAATGCTGCTTCTCTAACAGATATTGCAGTGTCACAGAACCTACCTTCAACGGATTGTTGTACAAATTTATCACCCAATACCTCTGGATCTGCCTCTACAATAATACTAACCTGTTCATCATATTAATATATTAAATGAAGGACAAAAGATAAAACCAGGGCAAAGAAACTATATTAAGTAATCCCATTTTCACTTGAAAACAGAAAACTAAGATAATAAACTTACTGCTCGTAAAGCTTTAGCTCTAATAACTGGAGAGTTCTCCTTCAAACTTACCTGTACAACATATGAAAGATTACGACACAATTCGGATTATTTTAAAAAGCAAGGGTAAGGGGAAATATCAACCGACCAAAAGCGTGTGAAAAATCTTATCAAACCCTCGACAAAATGAACTGTTTTGGCCTAAAGCTAGAGTTATCTTCTTGATTGAATCTCGCGTCAGCATAGAAGAAACAGAACCAGAATCCCGTACTATGGTTCTCGATTTCATCCTTGCAAAGTAGTAAATGGGCTTCTGCTGACACTTTGGATCATTTTTATACCATGAGCAGAGATAAAACCTGCACAACACATACAAGTGTTACCTTTGCATAACTACAACTAGAATGTCAATTAGAAAATCCATAACAACTACAAACCAGCAAATGAAATGATGTATGTCATCAGCAGAGGTGACATCTTGAAAGTAATTCAAAAGCAGTTGTTGAACAATCTCATGGTTAGAAAATGCAGAATCATCCTTTGACACTTTACGATTCTTTTTTGCATCATCCTTGCGCTGGGAATTGAAATATGATTGTAATACAAGCAGTTGCTTTGAGCAGATGCACATAAGACAGTACCAGTTCCGGTTGGGGACTTCATTTTCTTTAACATCCAGGCAATCAGCATGAAAAAGCCTATCACAGCCAGAACATTTGAACAAATTTTCAACCCTTCCTCCCAAACAAACACAGCAAGTATCTTTTGGATAATGCTGAGGAGCAGCATCCTCACTAAGTAAATCCTGAAGTACCCAGAACTTTTCCTGGCTACAAATCACAGCATCACGCTTCAACCTTGCAGCAATAGTGCCAAGAATATCAATTGCCATAGAACGTGAAGCGAAATCCTTGGAGTTTGACCCAGCATTCTGAAGTAGTATGGCACATAGAACCTGAAAGAACTTTCAGCAGTAAACTAACCTGATGTCTTTACCAAAACAATAATTGACATAACATGCAGAACCCTGTACAAACACTTCAAGCAGAGACACAAAAGTTACCTCTAGAATAGAAGCTGAAGCAGGATATTCGGGTAAGTTTAGAGTGTTCAGTAAATCCGTAACAAGATTCTCCATCGTGGATTTCAATTCAGACGCATCCTGAGTCTTTACACTCGCAAGTCGCTCAAGTACACTTCTCCAAAATAGACAGCAGGCTTCTGTTACTGCGTCGCGGCATTTAGTTGGATAACTAGCATCGAATGAGACTTCCAAAACAGAGTTACCACTTGATGCTTGTCTTAAATTATCTGGAAGGTTAGCACTACAGTGAATTAATTGGATTAGCAAAGCAGTAATCATCTGGATCTGTCTTTGCTCTTCCTCGCGTATGTGATAATTCCTTAAAGCTCGCTTTGAATGCGGTAGTTTCCAAAGAAGGTGAAGCATTTCATCTAACACATAAGTGCGATGTTGTGTGTATAAATAGAATATCTGTACCAGCATATGTAAAAACAACAATTACATGTCAGCTATCTAAATGAGCATGAAAGCCAACACTCAGAAAGTTTTATGAGAGAAAGAGGTATTAGTACCGCACTGAGTAAACCAATTGCCTTCAATTGCAAGAGCTGGATGTTATCAACCAAGAATGTTGTAATGCTTGTTTTTACAAGTTGTAAAATACAACTATCTGACAACCTCTCTATTAACAACAAATCCTTGAGTAGTCCAAGAACAGTACACAACTTCTGAAGAATAACATTCACAGCAGTAGAGGACCTAATAAAGCATGGAAGAAGAAGAAGAAAAGATCGTAAACAAATCTAACTGTAGACACATAGAAAAGCCAGGGTTGTTTAGGGGCCGTTTGGTGGATATTATCGGATACAGATGAATAGTGTAACAGTGTTGAACAAGAGTGAGATAGGATACAAACATTGTGTTTAAGGTACACAGAATAACAAACCAAATAGTATCATATCATCTCACCTTCATAATTGAGATGGTTCAAATGATAGTTTTAGAATGTGAATAAAAAGTTACAATTTAATTTTTTTTTGGTTGATTTAGATTAATTTTTATATTATGTTTTTTGCTTCAAATTTGATTAGATTTTAAATTATTATTATTTTTAACTTTTACATATTTATTAAACTTTTATAAGAGGACAAGGGTGAATGAGGGGAAAGTTTTAATCCTACATGGTTAGTTTCTAGCCCAACCCTCGCCACAGGATATAACTTTAACTAGACAATGGGAGATTTAACTCATTTTATCCTGCTGACTCACCAAATAAACTAGACAATAGATGATAGATTTAACTTATTTTATCTTGATGACTCCCCAAATAATGGATTAAGACAATATATGATAGTTTATTATATCTTGTCTATCTTATCCTAACCACCAAACGATTTTTGATGTGAAAATAACCGAACCTGCTTGATGCCGGTTTCTTCAGCTTCATGGACTTGCTGCTAGTTCGTCGTTTTTTGCTTGCTGAACCAAATTCAGCATCATTTTCCTCATCATCAACTGTAAAGCACATAAAGATTAGCAGTTTGAAGCCACATATAGGATACAATTCTTTCCACTTTCTTTCTCCCATAGTGGCCCTCGGATAAATTACAAAAACAGCATTATATATCAGTAGCATCTGTATCCTCTAGATGGAAAGATAATGATAAGGAAAAAATGATCTATTTGGCACAAAAACTGAAAAGGCTAACCTTCATGGGCAGTGTTTTCACTAGGTCTGTATAACGCACGGTATGATGGATCACACGCACACATCACATCCATAATCTGATGCCTGGAAAACTCCAGAATTCTCTCAATGACCTGATAAAGACAAATTACTTTAAGGCCTTACAGATTACAATTATTAATAGAGTAACAATTTGAGCACATCATGGCAACGCAAACTACTTTCAAACAATACTTTTCTCCTGCAAACAGAGCTTTTCTTATTAAATTTTCTTTTCCGAAGACGATTTCTAAAATAACAATTGACTTGTTCATAATGATAATAATATTTACTTGAAGCTAGCATAAATAACTCACCTCTTCTTTATAAAGTTGCTTTGGCATGTCAGTGTGAGCCATCACTGCCAGTGCGGCATGAATGGATTCCAACGCAACTAAAAGAGACGAAACTAGTTCTGAATTGGACTGAAACATAGAGCAATAACAGTTACAACAACAATTAACTACAAAACCTGTGCCGTTTTTAATTTGTGTAGATAGGAACTCATCTATGAAACTCATTATTCATTACCTTGCCAAATTTTATCGATGTACCAAAGCTATTTTTAAATATAACATTTCTGTTTACTACTGAATGCTATTTAGATTTTAGCAAATTACTATTATAACAGAAAAATAGAGGTCATAGTCAAAGCCAACTAAATCTAAACAAGCCAAAAAAAATTCAGCATAGACTAGTACAAAAGAATTGAAAGTGAACTTACATTGTCACAATCCTCAATTGACAGGCCTTCGGATATATGTATCTGATGATCTAAAACCTTTAGCAGTCTAACAAGTAATTCTACAGGGACCAAATGCAGAAGTTTTTTCTCACGTATAGACATTATTTCATTAACAAGCAATCTAAGATCTGAAAGAGGCAATGGCAACCACTCTGCTGCTTCATCTCGATCACCACTGTTCAATTCAGACTTGCTACATAAGTCCTCCAAAAACTCACGAAACCTTCTGATGCTGGCATCTTAACAGACAACAAATACCAGTTTATTACAGATTTAAACATGGATGTGTCTGTGATGTATGAGCATCCAGGCACACACAGGGCAAACAAACAAAGTTGTTGAAAATTAGGATTGTAGGAACCCGTCATGCCTACCTTGAAGTGCGGCAGGGTCAGGTTCAATAGATATTACATTGCCACCTTTCTTCTTAAGTTTTGATTTCTTAGAAGACAGTGTAGAAATGTCCTGCCAAATCATATAAAAATTAGGAAAAGAGAAAGTATATATCAACTGCTATCACCAAATGCAATCATACATTTGTATAAACATTATCAGGCTGTCGGCTCGGAGTTGCACTATAGTCTTTATGAGTCTGACTTGGGACAGAAAAACTTGATTCAGAGAGCTTTGTTTCAGGTAATGCACTACCAGAGATCTTCTCCTTGACGGGACCTGAGAAACTTGACCAATATAATAAACAATAAGCAGAGCACCATTAAAATGTTTAATGGAAAGCAACGAGACCAAAGGAAAATGAAAAAAATTTAACGAAAGGGCAAACCCACTATACCTATTATTGGACTATATAACAACATTTAGTATGCGTTGCAACTTATGGTACATTATGTACTGTATTATGTAGCATTGCACATATGTCTTATTTGTTTCATTAGTCTAGGAGTTTCTAGAAACCCTATATGCTGTAACTAACTGCAGCTGACTCAGTTGGTGACAGTTACATGTTTTGACAGTTATTTTCAGACCTTGGACACCTATATATGTGAGGTATGCTAATCTTAGATTGAGAATACGCTCACAAATCACTCTTTTTAGTTCCTCTTTCTAAACCATAATCTCCAAACCTATAAATTTTTAAATCACAAACCTTTTATAGTTTTATAAATTTTGAAATGGCACTAATTTGTCAACATGAAACCAACCAAAAATTTATTTGATTATATGACACTTTCCATCTAGTGTATATCTCATTCTGGTCAATTACTCCATAATGAATAATTGTCACATCATGAATCTGTCAGACCAATGAGCAGCTACAAACCAGTGAGATCTGAAATTATTAGGACAGGAACCAAGTAAGTACATTGTTTACCTTCATGACTGCATTCAAATGCTTCAGGATTGCACCTGAGAACTTCATCGTGGAGTTCTAAAGGCTTGGCGTAGTTATACGGAACAGTTTTGGCATCGTCTCTTAAATTCCTATATAAGACAACGTAAATAAAATCGTATTAAATTCAACACTAGGTAATGATACTAATGACATAAGCAGGATTGATGATGATAACGACAACAACCGACAAAAAAATTGGATACATAGAAACGGTTGGAATGAATGTCACTTTTCTCATATTAAAACAACACGGCAAATAAAAATTCACGCAGTTGGCACAAACTTTGCTCATACTTATCATTACCTCAGACATGTTAAACAGCGGTTATAGCGCTATTGCATAGTGGAATTTGAACAAATCACTATTGTTCCGCGATATGCTATTTAGTGCAAAACATTGTGAAATAGCGGCTATAGCGGCGGTATAACACTATTGCGTAGCGGAATTTGAACAAACCGCTATTTTCCGCGGTCCGCAATTGACAACACTAAATTTACCTATTCTTTACAATGAAAACGAATCCGATGAAAAAAAATTAGAAGGTAAAAGTGAAAAAAGGTCAATAATCTCACAATCACAAACTATAGTAACAACCCTATTTGCCAATAATAAAAGTATCTGTTACTTATAACACAAACACTAATCTGCCTGCAAACTAAACCTACAACTAAATTTAAGATATGGTTTCACTTTTCACTAATTAAATAAAAACTGAAAACTATAAGTCTATAACTAAACATGTAACCACTAATCACGTACTAATATTATAACAGCATTCAACATATGCAACTCCAACACTAATCTTCCTATAAACTAAACCTAAAAACATCACCATGAACAAATGACCTAAATTATCAATAATTAATTACCAAATTTAAAACTGAAAACTATAACTAAATAAGCAAATCAATCACTATGTAGTCAACTACATAAATCGCTAAATTCATACAAGCTTCAAAAGTCAAATCTAAAGTAAATCACGTGAAAACTCGAATTCTTCTAATTTCGCGAATTTCTAATTATTTATAACCTAAATTGTAAATAATTAATTGACTAATTAAAATCTGAAAACTATAGCTAATTCGCGAGTCAACTACGTCTACGTATATTGCGAAATTCTTACAAACTTCAAAAGTCAAGTCTACTGTAAATCATCACATCGATATTTGAATTCTTCTAACTTAATTTCAGTTTACAACCATTAATATCAATTATACAAAAACATTAACACTAATTCAAATGAAAATTCAAATTTAATGCGTATCAAATGAAAATTTGAATTCTTCTAATGATAGTTCAAATTCATACAAGCTCCAAGCACTATGCAGTTAACTATATATATAGTGTGAAACTCATACAAGTTTCAAAATTCAAATTTAACATATATCAAATCGATATTCGAATTCATTCAGCAGTAATTCCAATTCATACAAGCTCCAAGCACTATGCAGTCAACTACGTATATCGCAAAATTCATACAAACTCCAAAAGTCATATCTAAAGAAAATCACACGAAAATTTGAATTCTTCTAACTTAATTTCAGTTTACAACCGCGAATTTCAATTATACAAAAACATTAACAACAATTCAAACCTAATTTGTTAATTTCCTACAAATTCAACCTTCTATTGACTAAACTAGCAAAATCAGTAATCACAATGCGAATGAAAAATTTGCAACGAAAAAACGAACGAAATGCTTACAAGTACGAAACATCAGTGTTCCGGAGCATTTCAGCGATTCTGCTAGATTGCGAGAGAATTTCGACGCGGTTCAACGGCAACGGTGAATCGAAGAGACGTAGGTCATGACCGAAAGCACCGCAGAAAACCGGAAGCGAAGGTAACGGCAAGCACGAAGCGACTTCGGAATGAACTGTGTTCGCCATGCTGATTCCACGGTGGTCGGAGAGTGCCTCCGCCGCCGTAACGGCATCGGAAGTAGTTGGAGGAATCATCGATTAGTCACGTGAAGAGCATGTGAGTTGTTGAAATTTGAAAGAGTGAAAATAGAGAAAGTAGATACGAATTTTGAGGTTTTGATTTTGAAGTTGTTGAAGAAATGTTGAACCCTAGAGGGATAAAATTGGAAGTGAATGGCGGGGAAAAAAGTGATTATGTGAGAAAGTGATTTTGGATTGGAGAAAGAAATGGGTTAAGTAGATTCGGTGTTAGAACGGTGTTTGACTATGAGATGACGGAAACACCCTTGCGGTTTGTGAGAAGCTTGTTGTGTAAGCTTATATAGTCAACATTGTAGATCCATCCTCCATGGAGGGTGTATTTGGAAAGTAATCAATATGTGGTTGACTAAAAGCTACACTACACTTACTAGACATGGACTTGAGTAGTCCTGTTGGAAATGTGTGTTTGAAACCGGTTATCTTGATTAAATTTTTGTGAAAGCGAGTGTTTTTTTTACTATAAAATGAAAAATTAGTATACCTTCCTTTTGCGAAAACGTGAAAATCTATTGTAGAAATAGTAATAGTCGACGTAAACTGAATGTATGCTATGAAGAAATAAAATAATTGCATTTCATTAATAATAACTAACAAGATCGAATGATTATGAAAGACGTCGTATGTGTAGGAATTAGGTTTTTATAGACGTGTGAGCTAATTGTGAGTGACTATATTAACCAACATTCTAATGAAGTTAATAAGTTAATTGTGAGCGACTATATGAGCTGACTTTCTAATAAAGATAGAGCATTGTTGAATAGTACAGGAGACAGTTGCACAAAATTGGATGACAATAAAAAACATAAGAGAATTGTAGTAATATTGTAAACAAGTGATGTGTATATTAATAATTATAAGTGCAAATCTTACCTTTTGTATACACATTGTCCGTAACATGGAGCATTCTCCTTAAAGGAGCGTTGCTAAATAGTACGGGAGACGGCTGCTCTAAATTGGACTTATCATCTTCATATGGTATGGTATATTAGTAATAATGGGCTAGTTAGGATTCATTATTTCTCTATATTGAATTGACACATGTTATCATCTTCATAATCATTTGTAGTGCCTCACTGAGTTTGTCAATTGCAATCTAATTTAATACTGGCGAGGGGTCAACGCATATTTAACAATGTTAACAACATTTTGTTCAACTACTTAATATCAAATTTAAAATTAAAATTAGTTTTTATTTAAAGGGAGATAAAAAATTTAGTACAAAATTATTTTATTCTTATCCTTCAATGTTAATTATATTTCATTCAAAAGTCCTCGAACTTTGTAAAGGATTTTTACTAAATTAGTTATAAATTTTGAAGGTTGTTCTTTATGCACTCTGATTGCTAAGAAAATTCAACCATCGTTAGGATGAGCGACAATTAAGTGTCATTTGTCATACAACGGTAGTTAAGTGTCATTCGACATTTTTTATATCGGTTCAACTACTTTTTAAATTGGTTTAACCAATTCAGAAAGTCTCCAAACTTATAGTTAACTATTACTTCATTCGTTTTTTATCTTGATGTATTTGTTGTTTGCACAAGTATTAAGAAACCATTAAAGTATAGAATTAGTTGTTAGTTTTGGATTAAAATGCCCATATCTATGTTTTTTGCCTACTGTATAAAATTATCGAAACTTTCAATCTATCTCAAACTTACTCCACACAAATTATTTCCCACTATCTCGTTCCACTTTTTTTTTCCACCAATACATTCAGTATTGCCCAGCTCATACTTGCGGGTGCAGTTTGGATCCTGCTATGTCTACAACATTAGACTCATAATCAACTTCCCCTTCCAGTGAATCCTCAATTACCATCTCCAACAATTTTCCTCTTTTTGTTTCATGTGTCTTTCTGAGTTGCTTCCATGTTGGATTTAAAGTGGGAACGAATGGAGTAGTTATACGCAAGTTGTTTTTTTATAGTTGCATGCATGAATATATGAATAGTTTTAAATATGTCATAGGTAGTTGTAGTGAACCTTACCTCGACAGTTGTATTGTGTTTTTTTTTTGCATATGTTATGTATTGTCTCTATCAACTGAGTTAAGTCACGAGGACAGTTGTATTGTATTTAAATTCGCATGTGTTAAGTCAAAAGTCAGAACTCCTTTATTCATCTTATGATGCGTTTTTCAACAAGGGTAAACTTGGGTAAAAAATATTAAACACTCTAAAACATCTAATATTTTAAAATAAAGTTGAAGTCCTAAAATATCAAAAGATAAAAAAAAAAATGGACGGAGTATTAGAGATATGCTCATTATTTTGGAGTGCGGAAGAGAAAACCATGGTGCTAAAGAGCAATTTTCTTAAATTTTAAATTACAAGTGACATCTATGTAATTTTTAGACATATGTTTGGCCCATAAAAAAAGGCTAGTGCTTTTCTCACCCTACCCGTTTCTCGCGCACCCTATTTTATTTTACGAATATGTTCTCACCCTACCCGTTTCTCGCGCACCCTATTTTATTTTACGAATATGTCCATGTAATTTTCGGATTTTAAAATTCGAACTGAGCTTTCCTTTGTTGTGGGATAAAAAAATGAATTTTTCATCAATTCGGATTTTATAATCTGAAACCTTAAAAAATAGGATGCATTCCTAGTTTTTTTTTTCGGATTATAGAATCCGAACACCCCACAAACACCCCTTTTCAAGGGGAAAGCAGTATCATGGATAACATGGGTAAACAGTTTAAGGACCATGTTAATCTTCCTAACTCTCATCATTCTGTTTTAGGCCATTGTTAGTTGTTCTTAGTAAAAAAAACCGGTTTTCGGGCTACTTGATCAGATTGCTCTGAAACTTCCCAAAAATTCAGAAATCCAGTTTTCGTGCTACTTGATCAAATTGCTCTGAAACTTCCAAAAAATTCAAAAAAAATCAAGGATCAAGACTCTCGTAGAAGAAACTTCTTACGGGACTCCACCGCTCAAAATCCAAAGTTCCATTGTTAAGATCCATTTTTTTTCTTTTCATATTCTCGAAAAAAAATCCCAAAAATAAATTGTATTAGTTTTATTTGATTTTTAGATTTTTTTTTTTTTTTTGGTATTTATAGATCTCTATGATTTTATTTGACAGGTTTTTATCGATTTTTACTTTGTTTTTAAAAACAAAATTCAAAACTACCGAAGTGGAAGAGATTCTGATTGCTGATTATATATAAGTATATTTCAGATTATAAAATCCGAACGCAGTTTTGATGTTTTCGGATTTTGTAATCTGAAATCTCATGGGCAGTTTTGTAAAAATTATAGGGCGCGTGAGAAGTAGATAGGGTGGAAAAAGTAAATCTTAAAAAAAAGACATGTTTGGCCCAGAAAAAAAGACATTTGTTTGGCCCATTTATAAATTTTACTTGATAGTGTTCTCATCCTACGTATAATTTGTACAAAAATATTCAAATTCTATTACTTTTTCCAACCTATCCATTTATTGCGCACCCTATTTTGTTTCGAAAATATCCTTAGACAATTTTTGGATTTTATAATAAAAAATGACTTCTTCCTTTCTTTTTGGGTGGAAAATGAATTTATCTGTTCGAATTTTACAATCCAAACACAATAAGTAGTTCAAATTTTTAAATCCGAACACCTCAAAAAGTAAAGCGCATTCGTTGTTTTTTTTTCTTCTTCAGATTATAAAATATGAACTACCCCTATAACTCCTTTTGTACCAACAATTCAAGGGAAACATATTCAAATTATATAATCTGAACTGTATCAACACATAGACTTGGTTAGTTTAAGACATATGAATAAAGGTAGGATGGTAAAGAAGCCTAGGTTGTGAAAAAATGTCAACAACATGCAAGTTAAATGACTTATCTTTATTTAAAAACATAAAAGTAATTTGAGTGCAATAAAACAAGTAAATACTTTTTTTAACGACAAGATTTATTAATAACCAAATGCCTGCATGAGATGAACAAACACCGGTAAAACATAAACAACGAGCAACATGGGTCTTGTATAAGGCAGAACACTCAAAAAGAAAACGCATACATCTCGTACATCAAAACACCTATAAAGACATCACCCAACCGATGGGTACCACCAAAAATCAATACAAAACTAACCACCAAAATGAAAGGCAACACCACAATCAAAGTCAAACTTCCACACAACAACATAAATCAAATGTGGGTCAAGTCCTCAACCTCCATCGTGAATGACCACAAAAGTGAGTACAAACACCTATCTCCAATTACTTGAATGAAAACCCTTGCAAAAAAAAAAAATCATCAAAAACCCCCCACAACAGCAGCTTACATTCCTTTCACAGCTGAGCCTAAATAAACATCCAAAAATTACCTATTTTAACACCCAATCGGATTCCACCACCTATCGACCTCCGGCCAGTCGAAGAATACACCAAACAAGCACCAAAACTTGAATCTATAAAGTGACTTTCTATCTCGAAGCAAAAACGATCGACCCACGAGACTCCATAAACAAATCACTAAGGCACCCCTAAACTCCCAGCCTACCAGAAGACATCATAACCTTTCAAAAAACTTGAAACTAAACACTAATCCTCGATCAAAAATAAAAGCGGTTGTCCCACGAGAATCCAAAAGACAAACCCTTGAGGCAGTCAACATGTGGAGCGGTAGCGAAAACATAACCAGTTCGAAAAAGGGTACTAGTCGAAAACAACCCAAAATCTACCATAAACCAATAAACCAAAATTTGACAAAAACAATCCTTATAAAAAAGAGAAATTAGACCAAAAAAAAAACTAATGACAAATTTTGTAACACATATACTCGATAAAAGGCTATTAAATGTTATTTTCATACACATCCACAAGTCGACGGACAATGTTGGGATTGTCAGGATGCATATTTACTTTCTAAGAAATATAAAATATCAATTTAATTCATAAAAATATCAAATGTAATATAAGTGGTTGGGCATTTCTATAGTCATTCCTTCTGCTGTTGCGGATCATTTTACTCAATTCAGCTTTGGTGGCGGTCACTCTAAGGCACGATGTTCAATTTTACAGGTTCTTTGGTTTGCAACCGTGTGGTAAATTTGAAAAGAAAGAAATAACATGTTATTTAATGGTAAAGAATACCAGATTATGCAGGTGGTAGATAAAATTAAGTCTCTATCTTTCATGTGGTTGAAGGTGAAATATGCTTCTCTTCCATTCAATTACCATGGTTGGTGGCTTAGTTCGTTTACTATCCTTGGCATCCACTCTTAGTTATTTCTTCTCTTGTTTGTTTTTTCACTCTATTTAGAGCGTGTATTTATTTGTTTGGATGTTGTTCTTGATTCTGTTGTCTCTTTTCTGGTACACCTTATACTATGAAGGACCTTTTGATTTGGTAATATTAATTTTATTTTAGCCTCTTTAAAAAAAAATGTTAGTCAATTTATTACTAACGCTAAAATACCTGTTCATAATCCTAAAATGACTACTTTAACTCGCATTAAAAATTCTAGAAATTTTGACATGTTTGGTTTCTTTGAAGTAGAATTGACTTTGCCTTAAGAATTGATTTGATTCGAAGCTAAAATATGTAGCTTCTGATATTAAAATTGATTTTTACACAATTTTATGTTCAATTCATTTTTACATAAATATATTTAAACATAAATCATTTTACCTTCAACTAATTTTTAGTTTTCTGTTTGCGTTAACTCTTTAGTTCTCAGGGAATGATTTTAGATAATTCGGAGTTTAGCCATGAGGTAAGTATAGTATGTCCAAAAATTGTTCCACATGTGAATCGAACTCAAGTTCTCCTAAAAGATTAGTTATTTGATGAAGTTTATTAACCACTTAAACACAATTGTTTGATTTATCTTCAACTCAATTTTAATTCCAATCAATTCAGTCAAAATCAATTTTTTTACTACAAAACCAAACATTACTAAAACTAAACCGTGGCTACCATACGTTGTACTATGAGCATGCCAACTACCTTGGTAAGGCTAAATAATTACAATGTCGTAACAGATAGTAAAGGCAAAAGCAACAAAAGCGAAATTGTATCACGTTAGACAAAACATGTTGGCATGTTGTGGGTCATGGGTCTCCTACCAAAAACAAGGGAAGGTACTGACCAATGTAAGAGTTATAGCTCATGCCCTTCATATGGATATACCATATATCATATTTCACAGCTAATAATGTTTTTACCACAAAAACAAAACGAATAAAGTGTAAGAAACATGCCTGCACATGACATGATGTAAGGGTAGAGTTAAAGGGTATTGATCAATTGAACAAAAAAAAGATGTTACATCACATCTCTTTGCATTTCAGGGCAATCCCCCCATTCCTCTTCATCATCTTGTTTCTCATAACCCATTCTGTTTGTTCTGTATAGACAATGACTTAAGGTAATGGCCCATCAACAAATTCATAGGTGCTTAATTGTACCGAATGAACAAAACACATATTCACGCAATTAGACGTGTTGTTAGAATTATTGAATGAAGATCATACGTCTCACATTTTGATATTAGTTTTAAAATATGATTTATCAAGTTTTAAAATATGAGTCTTTTGGATTAATTAGGTCATCTATTCCAAGTTATTGTCCACATAAATGCACATTTCTTACGAATTAAAATAAAAATGATTTTTACCTAAACAATTTAAACATAAACTACATATAGTAGGATGATGGAGAAGGAAAGGAAGAGGAAAGGAGTAGAAAGGAAGCATATCTGGTGTAGGTGTAGGTGGTCCATTGTGCGACCTAATAGAGGTGCAAGATCTAATGGCCATATCACCATGGTCAAAAACATTTGTATCACCATATCCTTCCTTCAAAAACATTTGTATCACCATCCTAAGCTCCTCCCATAGACAAATAGTTCTATTTCGATATCCTTAGGCCTGCTGAAAGCAAGCCAAAATCAATTTTAATGAAAATGTGTGAGGATGCCAAAATAAATTTCTAGTTCTAGAATCACTTTTGATTCTCTCCAAAGTGAATCTAAATATACACTAGTACATGTCTAGAATCAATTTGAGTTTAACAAAATTACGATAACATAATGTATTTGTTGAAGTTTCCGATAAAAAATTTAGTATTTAGTCATAGATCACTAGATACAAGTTATAACATATCATCAATAATAAAAAAGGAAGAAGAAATTGTGTACCTTTGAATTAGGTTGATGAAGGATAACCGCCGACAACTACGAGAGGGATGACTACCCTCATTCCGTCTAGCTTTAGGTTTTCACAATTGTTCAGAATGCTTAACTGTCTGATGGGATGACATTTAAATAGTTAAACGGCTGAGGGCGGGGACCTCTCATTGGACTTAGCTAAATGGTCTAACCTATCACGGTTCATTTAGTAACAATAGTTCAATCACTCATATTCATCAACTAATTAGTGTTTAACACAATACACCATAATTTATATTATAACATTAACTTATAATAATTGATTACTGTCAATCCATAATTGATTAATTAAATAATTAATTCAACAGTTTCAAAATATAGTTGATATAAAAATTACAGTGAGATACCATAACTTTGCGTAATTCATTATCAATCTAAGCATACATTAAAATTTGTTTGTTTCAAATCGAAGTCTAGAGCTAAATGAGGCTAGACTATAAATGAAAGAGATTTGGATCATATTCGCTTATTCTTTTCTTCATCAAGTTATATCTATCTCTCTTTAAATTTTAGAGAGAAGATCAATAAAGAGAAAAAATATAAAAAAATAGGATCAAGAGAATCCATAAGACAAATTGGAGAAGACGGGGGAATGAGAATAATGGAAATGAGAGAATCTAGATTAAAATGAAAGACTCTTCTTCATTTTATTTTATTTTATTTTATTTTAAGGGTGAAAGACCCTTATTGTCTACCCACAAATTTGAATTTTAACAAAATGCAAACCAATACATTGCTTTTATGCAATAATAAAGTACACAACACAATAAATATTTGCTTTTGTGCAATAATAAAGTATACAATGCAATAAAGATTTTGATCGTATGCTTTTATAATATATACATGATTATCTAAGATATTTTTATTCCCTCTTTCGTTGTCTTTCTCTATAGTTTTTAACTTTCTTCCTTCATTATTTAATTTTCATGACATGGTCATGTTGTAGAACTTTTAGTGTGAGAATTTTAATACATCTTAGAACAATGATAAGAGAACTAATAATGAAATCAATTCGAATATTGCTAAAGGGAAAATATATACTTTAAATATCTTTATGAGAAAGTGGCTTCAAGCAGCTTCCTCCCAAATCCAAAAAATTAAATTGGATAGTATCACATGCTATCTACAGAACCCACACATGTCACACATGCCGAATAGAAATGGCTTGAAAACCAAGTGCATACATGTGCCCTTATAAAGCTATAAATACATGCTAGTACCCTAGTATATATATGTATATACACAGTATTTTCAGCTTTTTTATATGGACTATTTATTATATTATATTTTCATCTTAATGTTTTTTTTGTTTTGCTGAAAGAAGGTCTTAATCTTCATGTTACTAAGGAAATGACCTTAGAAATTCAGCCGAAATGGCTTGAAAACCAACAGCATACATGTGCTATTATAAAGCTATATGTACACTAGTACTCTATACACAATTTTGAACTATATTATTATTTTATTATTTTCAAATGGACTATTATTTTATTTTTTGTCTTAATCTTCATGTTAATTGGGAATGATCATAGTTATTAAGAATTAGATCAGAGAATAGTAAAATCCAACAAATAATTATTTATGTATGGATTTGAACTTGAGTTCTGTTAAAGGAATTGTCTTTAATTAGATGAAGCTCGTCAATTACTTGAGTCTAAACAATGTGATGATAAATAACTTTGCGAGTAAAAAAAGGTAATAAATTAATAAATGGAAAATGTTAGTGGGCACCTAATGTGAGTGCATACACTTTGAAGGATAAGAGATAAAAAGTGACGTGATAAATTTGTGATGTGATAAAAAAAGAGACAAAACGATAGAAATAAAATAAAGTGGTGAATTATTGTTATGAAATTCGATATGTCTAAATATGATGGTTGTAAGAAAACAATTTAGGTAAATTCTAGATTGTCTTTGAAAAATTGTGGATAAACTATCCACAACTAATTAAAATCAATCATGTCTACTCCATAAATATTTTATTGTAGTTAACTTATCCATAATTTTTCAAATACAATCTACATGGTACACCTCACCCACTAACTTGTATTGAAAAATTTGAGGCATACAGAATTGAATTATGGATTGTCTGTTAGCTTTTCTCATACATAAGGATTAAGATTGATCTCTTCAAACCTTTTGACATTCAAATTGAGTTATAAGATGATTTGGTGATTTGGAAGAGAAACATAGAAGTGATGAGGAGATGGTGAATTCAACTCTTTCATGCACCAACAAAATAACAACTAATACTTTGTTAAATAAGTTTGGATTTCATCCCAAAAGTTAACTCAAAAGATGAAGGTACTTAATTATATTTATACACTCAATATTCCAAGAACCTGAGTAATGTGAGACAAATAACAAATTACAAACAACTTCAAAATCAACTTCAACATCCACCATTACACCTAACATAGATCTCAGTCCAATTCTTACATTACAGTATTTAACCCAACACTGATACCATATAAAGTGGGCTTGAGTCTCATCCAAAAACCTAGCTGATTACGTATCATTTGAAATACGAACTATATGACATGATGATGTGAAGCAAATCCATTAATCATCCATTAGTCATATAATTAATTGAAAGTAAAGATTAGGGGGAAAGAGAGAGAAGATATTAGAGGCTGCCACTTGATCAGTTCCATGCAGGGAATGTGCAGAACATGCTGTACATTTCGTGCTGCCTCACTGTCCCCTCCTTTGTTTGTCACATGTCTTCATAGGCCATGCATTCCAAATCATGTGCTCACCATGTGCTTTCTCATTCTCTCTCTTTCTGTAACGGAGCTTTGCTGGCCCATATCACCTTCACATGCACCCTTTAGGGGAAGCCACACCCCATTACAACTAGCTTAACTTAAGGTACCACCCTTTTTCTCTACATGAAATTACTTAAAAGCCCTCACATTCTATTTCATAAGAGAAATGTGATATATTTTCAACAATTTTAATACAATTTTGAGATAATTTTCTTTCATACTTTCTTTATATTTTTATTCTTTATATTGTTTTAGTTTATGCATCAATATCTAAGTTGCATTATATTTTTGGTTGTCACATAAGTTATCTTAAAATGATTGTTCATATAACATCTCTATTAAAAAAAAGAAGATACATATTAATATTTTTTAAAAAAGATATCTTATCTCATTATATTTATAAAATAAAGGTAGATCATGTTTTTGTTCCCTTAAATTCGTTTCATTTTGTTTTGGTTTTTTAGTTACTAACGTTATACAATGTACTTC
>Ga0228710_1000178_pt1 | contig 62973 bp, 36 predicted proteins | sample MedpolnodulmetaG_FD_177995 | JGI IMG/M metagenome (GOLD analysis project Ga0228710, IMG submission 177995) | Root nodule microbial communities from Medicago polymorpha collected in Santa Monica, California, United States - pink nodules | ecosystem: Host-associated > Plants > Roots > Nodule... | reverse complement strand
CTTTCATCTCTGTTGGTACATTGAAATTGAAACAAAATGGAAGAAGACTGGAAAAAGGGAATCGCAGGAGAGAGTGAAAAAAAATTGGAAATAAAAAACATTAATGGTACAGTGACAATTACAATTGTACCCTTGAGTTTTGTTGACTTCAAAAAAGTGAAGGTTGGGTTTTCTGGTCCAAATGAAAAGGTGTTGCTTGCTAAAATAGACCTTCATAAAATAAGGTGGGTCTATTGTAGCAAACCCCATTAATTTATACTGCTATTTACACATTATCATGAATATGACCCCCCCATTATTAGCATTTGTGTCATTTTGTATGTTGGACCTTTGTTTTTATGGCAAAAAAATCCTTTTCACTTTTAAAAAAAGGTCATTATGTAAGTTTTTTTCCTAAATTATACTACCTTTTTAAGACTTGGTCCCCCCAATGTTTAAAACCTGGCTCCGCCCCTGTAGGTTGTGATGAGCCAGTGACATGGGAGCACTATTTTAATGGGTCTGTTTTAGTAGGAACCTACTTGTTAAATGACATGAGATATTAAAAGTGGGAACTCTCAAGTGACATTAAGAGAAAAACTCGATTATCGGGAGCTACTGCACAAGCCTTCAGTACTCTAGATTGTCAGCTAGAGGATCTCAGGGATTGGAGTGAGTCTCTCAGGGGTTGAATGTATCTACATCGATTGGAACATAATGTCACGTTCCTCTCAAATGTTCGGATTAGTGGTACCAATGAATCAGTGTTGTTTCATGCTTATGTGTGCATTGAGGGTTGCATTGTGAGATGATTAATTGTGTTTGTGTTTGAGAGAATTTCTTTTTTAAACTCGATATCCAGTCTAACAACCGACTAATCCGAGCGAACCAATCCCACCGCCTATTTGTGGAGGCCCCATTTAAAACCAAAGCAAAACTTTGTATGAACTTGTCCACTTAAATTGACATTAGAGGTAATCGAACCTGAGACCTTAAGATGAGCAAACTCCAAGATATCAAGTCAACCACTAGACCAACCCCAAATAAATTGTGTTTGAGAGATTAATGTCAAGAAAAAAGTAAAATGTGTGAACGTGCCAACATGACAAGTGTATCATGTGTTTTTTTTTTAAGGAGTGTATCATGTGTTATAAGGTGCACAAGTGACATACTCGAACTCTTGCAATAAATTGATTATGTGACTTACTATGTGAATGTGTCTATGACTATGATTGTCATTGTTTATTACTCCCTCCGTCCCAAATTGTATGTCGCTTTAGAGCAAAAAATTTGCCCCAAATTATATGTCGCTTTACAATACCAATGCAACATTAATGTTACTTTTCCTATTATAACCTTAACTATTTATTACTCTATCTTCTTTCAATTCTTTCATTTATCTTTCCCATATTATTTATTAAGGACAATTTTGTAAAACAACTCATAATATCTCTTTCCCACACAATATTAATTGCATTTCTTAATATGTGTGAAATGTCCAAAACGTCATACATTTTGGGACGGAGGGAGTAATTGATTATTATGTGTTATTTATTTTCAACATGCCTCTAAATGATGTTATATGCTTAATTGGTAACATATTTACGATGTGAAATGTCTTAAATGCAATCACTTGATTAAAAGTGTAAAACATGTCATTTTTCAATTCTTACATTTGAAATGAAAAAGAATTGATTTTTAGTCTCGTCAGATCCATTATGTATTCTACTCAAAACTATTGTAATTTATTGTGTATTTCAAATTAAGTTTTAGGGTGTCACACAAAAAAATAATTTAATGTTGAGAGAATAGGATAAGAATATGTTCCTCATTTAATCTAATGAACATGATCAACTTTTTCATAGTAGAAAAAAAAAATTTCACTCACCCATGCTAAATGTCACCTCCTTATTTACCTTTTGTGAAAAAAATCATATAATGTACTCAAGATTGACTAACTAGGTTTCTGTTTTTGTCCTTGAAACACGTTAGCATGTCATTTGTTGTTCCCACCAAGAAAATTGTTGTTCACACATTTGATAGGGCTGAAAAACACAAGTAAATTACTCAAATGCTCCTCGGCAGTTAACTGCCGAATTTGATTGGAACGGGTTGTGGTTAACTACCGAGGAAAACCTCAGCAGTTAACTGCCGATGCACTCCTGCTACAAATCTGGCAGAAGCTCTCTCATCCATTATTACTCTCATTTTACCAAAAAAATTTCAAATCTCTCTAAAAAAACCCAACCAAATTTATTCAACAAAATCACAAGTAAGTAATCATAATGCTATTAACTTACATTTTAGTTGTTATAAATGTTTTTTTTTAGTTTTTGAGTAGATTTAATTTATTTTAGTTTTTTAGTAGATTTACATGTTATAATTCATTTTTACGGTAGATGTAAGTTGATTAATTTAGTTAAAATATTTGCATGATGTTTATGTTATAGTTTAGAATTTTAGGGTTATTTTTTATTTTGGTGTTTTTTATTTATTTTTTTATTTTAGTTTTTAAGTAGATTTACATGTAAGAGTATATGATTTATTTTAAGAGTAGATATAAGTTGAATAATTTTGTTATACTTTTTGTAATTTTATGTTTTTTTTAGAGTTTAGGGTTATTTTTATGATTTTTAAGGTTTATGTATAATTTGCACATCAAGTGTTTGATGAAATGTTTGAATGATTCATTGATTGTTTTTAATTTCTTATTGTGTAGATTTGAAACAAAGGTCGGGTGGATCGACGTTCATGCACAATTCAACGGCGGAGAACCTCAGAGGTAGAAGGTTCGGTGCCTTGGTGTAACGTTAAAAGGTCTCAAGGGATGAACTGAATGAATTTAACCAGGGAGTCAACCTCAGAGACACAAGGAGGGTGGAATACGTTCGGTATAAACGTCCAATGCTCGACAAGGGGAGAGTATCATTCAGTTGGGTGGAATTAATGAACGACGAAAACGTGACGAGCATGTTTTGGGAGCACAACATGTTCCAGTGGATCGATATGCGGGTAACGTTGGTGAGATTAACTGAAGATATTATCAAGAGTCTGATTCCGCCAGAAGATTGTGATTAGATAGGGAAATGCACCTTCCAACTACAACAATTATCTTCCTTTGAATGAGGTAATTCAAACTTGTTAAACGGCATGACTCAAACATTTGCCCGACATTTCTATTGTTCCTTTCAAAAGATTAAATTCTTGTTAGGCTGGTTTAAATGAAGGTATTGAAGTGTCAAGGAATCAACCTCATTCTTTTGACACTTGAATACCGTCATTTAAACCACGCCTAACAAGAATTTAATCTTTTGAATGGAACAATAGAAATGTCGGACGAACGTTGGAGTCCTACTGTTTAGTAAGTTTGAATTTACTCCATTCAAAGCTAAGATAATTGTTGTAGTTGGAAGGTATATTCCCGAATGTAATGAATTTATCACTTTTCGAATTCATTTATTCATTCCGCAGTTTTTATTCAAATTCACGTTAGACTTAATTAGTCTTTATTCAATACGCGAGTTTAATCGAAATTATTCAATACGCGAGTTTAATCGAAATTATTCAATACGCGATTTTAATTGAAATACGCGATTTTAATCGAAATACGCGATTTTAATCGAAATTATTCCAAACACGATTTTATTCAAAGTACCATAATGTCAAGTAAAATGCGCACGACATATAAAAAAACATAAAAAAAGATCCAAAACAATTAAGCAAAAAAAGATCCAAAACATAAAAAACAATTACATTCAATCGTCACACAAGTCAATCGGGTTGTCCTCGACAGTCCCTAGGGCACCTGCTTTTGATTGAGGATCAAAATAACATGTCCTCCGCTCCTCCTCAACATCGACTGATTGTACACCAGCACCTTTGAATCCTTCTTTTTTATGGAACCATCACATGTGATTCTGTGCCATGTCATAAGTGATTTTTCTTTCTTCTTGTCATCACCCTCCTTTTTGTTCAACTTAATGTTTGATTCTGAGACATATCTACATAAACAAATTGACGATCAAAACTTACATCAAGTCGTAACAATTCTACAATATTTCATCAAAACCTAGACTAATCATAAAAAGTATATCATAACTAATCGTAACAATTCTATCACAAATTCATAACAACAAAAATTCTTAATAAACCTAAACTAATCGTAACGATTCTACAACAATTCATCAGAACCTAAACTAATCATAAAAATTCTACCATAATTTCCTAACAATTCTACAACAATATGTCAATCTTATTTGAAATATCCATTAAACCTAAACCTAAATTATCATAAAATCAAAACAATTTATAATTTCTAACAATTTCTAAAACCTAAACAATTTCTAACACAATTCTATTCTAAACAACATATAACGAATCAATACAAAATCATCATCAAATCTAAAATCAACAAAACCTAAATATGTCAAAAAAATTCCAAAAAATCAAACAATTCAATAACAAAAAACCAATGTAATAGAATTCAAAACACTTACTTGATTTTGTGATTGAAATTGGTTTGGAATGGCTGAAAATCGCACCTAGGAGAATGAAAAACGCAACAATGGAGTTTCGGAAACTCCTATGTCTGTTCTGTTCTTATAACAGATCATCTGCAATTAACTGCCGAAGAAACCTTGACAGTTAACTGTCGCCGGTTCATTAAAATTTCGACTGTTACTTGCCGAGAGACATTTGAATAATTTACATGTGTTTTTCAGCCTTAACAAATGTGTATACAACAATTTTCTCCACCAGCTACACAAATTTATTTTCAACGAGGTAACATTTTTTTTAACATCTAAGATCAAAGTGGCCAACGTTGTGAAGAGTTGAAGATTAAATAGTATTTTTATGTGAATCGGGGATCAATATAACAATATATTATTCTTTCAAGTTCTCAATTGGTGATTTGTTAGATTTTTGTAGGCAACAATCTCAACTGAGCGAACTTTATATTTTTTTTTTGAGGGAAAGCGAACTTTATATAAAAACCAATTGCAACACGCCAATATTTACAATACTTTGGAGGGGTCAAAATAAAAAAAAATCGGAACATAACTTTGAAGCAATCATTACATGGGAGTAATTTCTTCCGAGCCTATAAATGCAGGCCAAGTGGAAAAAATATAAGACTATTACTTTTCTTATCATAATATTTTCTCATCTTTTTGTTTTTTTAACAATAAAATATGGTATATATTATCGACAATAGTAGAAAGTCTCCAAAGCACAATGTATATCAATAAAACCCCTAATAATTAAAGACTATGAATGTTACAAAAAGCGATTAGTCAATGTCCAACCACAACAAGGGACTTGACCACCACTAATTATAGCCATAAACAAAGTTGACGTTACTAGCTTTAAGCCACTATAAAGAATAGTGTTTTACTTTTTTTTTTGTGGTGGCCGGTTTGAACCCTGAACCTTGCATATATTATACATCGTCCTTACCAACTGAGTCAAGTTCACGAGGATAATGTTTTACTTCATCTAACAATTGAGCAATGAAAAATTCTACATTGTTTCAAATTCTATAATCCGAATACAGTTTGGATGTGTTTGGATTTTAGAATCCAAAATATGCTTATATTTAAGTAGAAATCAGAATCTCTTCATTTTAACAGCTACAAATTTCTCTTTTTTAAAAACAATAAAAAACAAAGTAAAAAAAAAATGTGAAATAAAATAAAAAAACTGTAAAAATATAAAATATATACTTTTTAATTTTTTGAGTTAGCATGACTTTAATTTAAAAAATCTTGCTAACAAATATCCGAAGAGATTGTACAAAGAATGCATAAAAAAAAATCTTAAAAAATTAGATTCAACTAATATTTTTCAAAGTAATAATCATACAATTTTTTTATGTAAAAGTTATTCTTATAATTCCTAAAACATTGGTTACCATTTTCCTTTTTTAAACCAAGATTTATATTCCACCACCCCAAAAAAAAAGACTCTATACTTAAAGTCTTAAATATTCATTAAATACTTTAGCAGAATACACATGTGTGTAAGGTACATATTTTGACTTCGTCTTCCATCATTCATTATTTTTCATCTGCTAGTTACTTGGAAGCAAGCACAAGAATATGACCAACATGACGAGCAAAGCAAAGAAACCATATGTCATTACAACCTTATATTTAATGCTACATAGCCGTCTGAAAATGACTCTTATTATTATTACACTTTGTCCTTTTATTTCTTTCTATACTCTTCTCATAGTACATATTATTGTCATCACAAACAAATATTCAACCTTATGTTTCACTCTTGTGCTTCAAGACTTCAAAGTCAATAACAAGATTCAAGAAGAAGAGAGAAAAAAAAGAAAGAAAGTGGAGTGGTTTTTTTTTTCTTTGATATTTCAAAGTTCAACTATGCTTGGTCTTGGATGAAAGAAAGTGTCTGAAAATTTCTTAGCTTCAAAGTTTCTTTGCAGGTTCTATTCACCTTCCTTCTGAATTTGTTTCTATATGCTTTTATTTGTAATTTTATAAATTGAAGATAAATTGTTAAAGCTTTGCTCAAATTCTAATATCTCAATTAATTAAGGTTTTTGTTCTTTTCAGTTCAAACAGTATCATTTTTTTAATTAAGGTTTTTGTTCTTTTCAGTTGAAACAGTATCATTTTTTTGATTTATTTTCATCACAGTTTACCTTGATTGATTGTTGGTTGGTTTAGTTAATTTTGTATTTTAATTTTGATGATTTTAGTTAATTTTTTTATTTTCATTGTGATCAGTTTAGTTAGTTAGTTTTAGGCTGTTTTGCATCGGAACAACATAGTTATAAACAAGTAATTGAGCTCACGTGATTAATGTGTTCTGGTTAAACATGAATTGTTTGGGAGAATCAGAGTTCAAATTCTAACCGGAATATTTTTTGTCATACTTTACTTGCCTTATGGTCGTACTCCGACTTACGAGGTCTCCCTTCGCTAAGAATCAGAGGGTTAAGACAAAAAAATGACAACTTAGTTATTCAAGTTGAAATGTTTTAATCATATGTTATTTGTATGTTTTTTTGGTTCTGTATTAATTTCTTATTAGTACTTTTCTCTAGTTATATGTTCGTGTTCACTTGAGCATATTTTCTTCTTTAATAGATGACTGATTCTTGTTTTTATCTGAACAAATGAAGTTTTTATGAATAAGGAAATCATGGAAAAGAGGGAATTTTCTGATTTGCTGTCAACGCTGAAAGTTTTGGCTGATGAAGTTGTTTCGTTTGCCAAGAAAACTGAAATTGAGGTAGATGCTTTTTCTGAGTTTTCCATGTTGGTTGAGAAATTACTACCAATCTTGAACGAATTGAGTGGTAACAGCGTTGTATTGGACAAGCCATCAATTCAAAAATCGTTGGAATCTCTTGAGAATGAGCTACGGCGTGCTAAAGCTTTAACGAAAAGCTCGAATTTGAGACACCCTATTAAGCAAATCGAGGACATGACGCATGATATCGGCCGGTCGTTGGGAGTTTTGCTTGTTGCAAGCCTTGAAGTGTCTATTGATTTTAGAGAAAAGATTGGTACATTGCAAAGACAGATGATGAATGCAAGATTTGACGGCAGTTCAAGTATTACTTCAAGTCCAAAATCAGAGTTTTTCATGAGTGAAACGAGGACGGTTGGTGAAATAGAAGAGGAAATAGTTCATGTTTCTATTGATGATGTGATTTTGCAACTTAAAAATGGCAATGATGAAGAATTTGCAGTTTCACTTATGAGACTAAAGGAGTTCATGAGAAGCGGAAATTTGGATGGTGGTTTGATTAACGAGGAAGCAACTATCGCCTTTCTTTTCAAGCGGTTAGTTTCATGTAAGGCAGACAATAGACTATCCATAATTCAATTGCTAAGAAGTATTGCTTTTGGAAATGATGAGAAAAAGGTAAGATCCTGAAAATGAGTTGATTTTTACCATGTTTTTGTAAATGTTGGTCTGAAATGGTTCTACCTTTTACTATTTTTTTTATTGTAAATGTTGGTCTAAAATTCTTGCACAGTTAGGCCTGTTTGGATAAGCAAGTTAATTAAAAGCTTATATCATAAGTGCTTATGTATAAGCTGTTTTTATTGTAAAAGAAAGTCAAATTGTTTTTATATAAGCTATAAATTGCTTTGATAGCTCAGGAAATAAGCTATAAACAGCTTATGGACATGTCACAAGCTATTGTCATAAGCTCTTCCAAACATTGTTAGAACTCACAAGTGCTTATACCAGCAATAAGCTTAAATAAGTCAATCCATCGAATGCAGGAGAAGATGGTTGAGGTTGAATTTTTATCAGCAGTGGTGAAGTCTCTTACAAGGGACTCAGAAGAGAGGAGGGAAGCAGTGGGACTGTTGCTAGACCTCTCTAACGTTCCAGCAGTTCGAAGGCGTATCGGAAGAATTCAAGGGTGTATCGTTATGTTGGTCGCCATCCTTAATGGTGATGACCCTGTTGCTTCACATGATGCAGCAAAGTTACTGGATATTTTGTCTAGTAATAATCAAAATGCACTTCATATGGCTGAGGCTGGTTACTTTAGGCCACTAGTTCAGTATTTGAAGGAAGGTAATGCAGGAATTTCCTCAATAGATACTTGTCTTTTGTTCTCTCTTATTTATTTATTATTTATATTATTATACGAACCATAAGTTCAGATTTCTATAAACTTTCAATTAGATGGACGTAGAAATAAGCTGTGTTTGTGAAAAATAGAAGCAGAAAAGTTAGCATTTGGTTTACATTAAACCTATCTACTAAATTAGTAAATTTGGTTAGCATTGTGTTATAACTCCGACAGGTAATGTTATAAGAGTTTAATAGTCATACACTGTCAGTGTAAATTAGTTTTACACTGACATCAAATGGAAGCCCTCCATTTGTTTTCTTCATGTTATACTATTAATTTTATAATACTGTTAGAAAAGGGAAATTGATGTGGCAACTTGGTAGATTTTTATCGAATATCTGTGTAAAACCGATTTACACCAACATGCATAACCTTTCAAATTATCTTATTCCTGCAGGGTCTGACATGAACAAGATCCTAATGGCAACTGCACTTTCTCGGTTGGAACTCACTGATCACAGCAAACTTACCCTTGGAGAAGATGGAGCGATTGAGCCCCTTGTGAAAATGTTTATTACTGGGAAACTTGAATCCAAGTTATCATCTCTAAACGCATTACAAAATCTGTCTAGCTTGACCGAAAACGTGCAACGTTTGATTCGATCAGGAATTACAGGATCTTTGCTACAACTTCTTTTCTCTGTAACATCTGTGCTCATGACACTAAGGGAGCCAGCATCAGCTATTCTTGCGCGAATTGCTCAGTCGGAATCCATTCTTGTCAACGAAGATGTTGCTCAACAGATGCTTTCGCTTTTGAATCTTTCAAGCCCTATAATTCAAGGTCATCTATTAGAAGCTCTAAATAGCATGTCTTCTCATCTTGGTGCATCCAAAGTGAGAAGAAAAATGAAAGAAAAAGGTGCACTTCAACTACTCTTACCTTTTCTTAAGGAAAATAACATCAAAATCAGGTGTAAGGTCTTGAATTTGCTATACACACTCTCTAAAGATATGACCAATGAGTTAACTGAATATCTTGATGAAAGTCATATTTTCAACATTGTTAATATTGTCTCGTCATCCACATCAGAGAGTGAAAAGGCGGCTGCGGTTGGCATACTGAGTAATCTTCCCGCTAGCGATAAAAAAGTAACCGATATACTCAAGAGGGCTAATTTGCTCCAGCTTTTGATATCTATTTTGTATTCTAGCAATGCTAGTAAATCGCCATCAACAAACAGCTTAATCGAGAATGCTGCCGGTGTTATAAACCGCTTCACGAATTCATCAGACAAGAAACTACAACTTGTTTCGGTACAACACGGGGTGATTCCTTTGCTCGTAAAATTGCTCTCAACAAGTTCACCAATCACAAAATCAAGGGCTGCAAACTCTTTGGCACAGCTATCTCAAAATTCACTTTCTCTTAGGAAATGTAGAAAATCAAGATGGTTATGTGTTCAACCTTCAACGAACGCATATTGTGAAGTTCATGATGGATATTGCTTTGTCAATAGCACATTTTGTTTAGTCAAAGCCGGTGCGGTTCCACAACTTATCGAAATATTGGAAGATAAAGAGAAGGAAGCAGTTGAATCTTCTCTTGTTGCACTTTCAACTCTCTTGCAAGATGAAATTTGGGAAAATGGTGTGAATTTCATTGCGAAATTATCAGGTGTGCAAGCTATTATAAAAAGTCTAGAAGTTGGTGATGCAAAGGTTCAAGAAAAAGCATTATGGATGTTGGAGAAAATATTTAAGGTTGAAGAACATAGAGTGAAATATGGAGAATCTGCTCAAGTGGTTCTTATTGATTTGGCACAAAAAAGTGATTCAAGATTGAAGTCAACAGTTGCAAAAGTATTAGCAGAATTAGAGCTTCTGCAAGCTCAATCAAGTTATTTTTGAAACAAGCCTTTCTATATGATAATTAATATTATGGCAGTGATTTTTGTTTTGCACTACATTCATTTATGTGCATGTTTGGATTGACGGTTAGTTTGGTGGAATCACAGTGAACGGTCATAATTTTGGTAAAAGTTACAAGCTTCAACATAATCACATCGACACCGTGATTTCATCAAACTCGTGTGATTCTAAGCATGCACTTCATTTTTTTGGTGTACATGCTTCCCTCTTGTAATTTATCTTGTTTTGGCTGAAACACATAAAGCTATTCTAGTGTATGTAATGTAATAATTTATTAGAAAGGAAGGTTGTAAAGAAAAAAAAAATCAGGTTGACCATATTTATAATAATATTTGCTATTGGATCAGATGGATTTAAAAAAACTTGCTTATTACTTACATTGATTGATTTTAAAAATACATACTAGAAGGTGCTTAGAGAGTTATTATGAAAGAATTTGGAAGTTAAGGAGTTTGTATTGAGTATATTCCAACCATAGTTATTTATGTCTTTATTTTATCCCAAACCCAAAAACTATTTATACCTTAAAAAAAAATTTGTTTTGTGGTAATGTAATATTTTGAGGGAATTTAAATATATTTAGTTGAATTCCGTTGTTTGGATTATAATTTGAAGAATTTAAGTAATATAATAACTAATATAATTTTATTTTTTTGTTAAGTTGGTATTTTCATGTGTAAATAGAGAGATTAATTCCTCGAGATTTAAATGGATGACAAACTCTTCCCACAAGTTATATGAGTTTGGATCTCATCCCAAAAGTTATCTCAAATGATGAGAGTATTCAAACATATTTTATACACTCAACAACCTGAAAACTTGAGCAATGTGAGACTACTAACAACAAACTACAGTACAAACAACTTCAAAACCAACTTCAGCACCCACCCTCACGTCTGACGTGAGCCCGAGTCCAATTCCCACATTACAAAATGGATCCCCTGTATCCTTTGTTTTACGGTAAATCCTAGCCCAATTCGGTGAGAACCTTCCGATGAATCAAACGGTTCATATAAATCTTAGTCTTATTTCATCTCTAACAACTCAAAACGACACCGTTTACGTTAGGTTTTTCTAAACAAAATCCAAAACCCCAAACTACCAAACCAAACAGAAACACAAACTCTTTCACTCCCTTCCTCGCCGCTGCACCTTCTCCGACGTCCGCCGTTGCACTCCTGCCGGTGCACTGTTTCTTCACCATCTAACCACCTTCATCACAGTAGTTCAAGAAAATGCTGCGTAAAAATCAACGTTTGCGAAGAGAGTATTTATACAGAAAAAGCTTAGAAGGAAAAGAACGTATTCATTATGAGAATAAACGCAAAATCAGAGAAGCTCTTCGAGGTTAGATTTCATTATTTAGTTTTCGTTTTCTCTTTTTAATTACTTATTTTAATTTTTTTTGTTAATTTTTTATTTAATTTTGTTGTTTTTGCAGAAGGGAAGCCTATACCTACTGAGCTGAGAAATGAGGAGGCTGCGCTTCGTCGCGAAATCGATCTTGAAGATGAAAACACATCTGGTATTGTGTTTTTATGTTTTTTACTTTCCAAATTTTTAAGTGAATTTTGTAAATATTAGTCTTGTTGGATAGTATGGATTAAGCTTATTTTGAACTTATGCAAATAAATAAGCTTTTATGTATTATTCACAAGTTTGTAAATGTAGTTTATGAATAAACCGTTTATAAAGATATGACTTTTGTCAGCGTGAACTTATAAATTAACATAAAAGGTTATCTATTTGCATAAGCTCAAAATAAGCCTAATCCAAATGGCCCCTAAATTTGTAGCTTATAGAGCGGCGCACTTATCATGGTAAGTGCTTATCAGAAGACATTTTTGTGATTATTGGTTATGTTTGGTTCGACAACTTAATTTACAGCTTATAGCATAAGTGCTTATCATGATAAGTGCTTATATTGTTTATTTATTTTTTGAATTTGGAAAGGGGAAATTTTTATGAATTCAAGTGCACTAATGATATTTTACAAGTTGTCTCTGATGAGACTGAAACTTAGCACCTTGAGGTCTCTTTAGCTTGCACCTTAGGTGTGATAAGCGCTTATTATGTATAAACTATTTCTATAACCAAAGATAAAAGTCTTGTTTGGATAATCAACTTTTTTGTAGCTTATGGGACACATGCTCATTGTGATAAGTGCTTATGTATAAGCTATTTTTATAGCAAAAGATGAAATGAAGTTAAATTGGTTTTGTAGAAGTTAAGCTTTTTTCTTAAGCTTTCTTGGATAACTTATGAAAATGGCTTATGAACAATGTCATAAGCTGTTTTCATAAGTTCTTCAAAACAGTGTCACAAAACTGATGACAGTAGATTAACTCAAATAACCCAATGCAAATAGGCTCAAGGTGAAGTTATATTGTTTTTGTATAAGTTATATGCTGTTTTCATAGACTATCTTGGAGAACTTACGAAAATAAGTTGTTTTCAAAAGTTCTCCCAAACAGTCTCACAAGGGTTATGCTAGTAGATAAGCTTAAATAAGCCAATCCAAACAGGCCCATTGTTTGGTTGTTGAGGGAATGGACTTAGGAAAATATAGATAAGTTTTTTTACCCACAAATGGTTGTTATTACATAAAAATGGTCGTTATTGGCACTTAAATAAATAATAATTGTAAAAAAAGGAAAATATAGATCAGTTTTTTCAAAAGCTCTGATGTTTGATTTCTTTGTGAATACTATAAGCTTATAGAGGTTTATTGTCAGTAAAGAATCATGGTAATGTTTTAATTTGGTTTCTACAAATTAGAAGCTAATCCAATGTATTTGCAGCTTCTTGAAGGAAGCTATATATCATAGTTTATAGTATTCTTCAAGAAAGTGGACTTTTCATTCAGGAAGCATTTCATATTGCAAGCTGAATACATCATAGATGCGTTGTCTAAGTCCTCAGAGATGTTTCACAATGAGCTAACTCATAAAAGCCTTGTAATTGGAGCAATATAATGCTGACTAATAAATTGGTATCAAACAAAATATCTTTCATGAATTTTATGAGTGGAAAACTAAAATTAAAAGTCACTTTTATCAATTTTGGAATTATAGTAATTTACTCCGGACCTAAAATGGATTTGGAATGCCAGAAGACTTTTGAGCCTTTGAAATTTGGTTTTTATGACACTTTTATCTTTTATAAATGTCTTGCACATCATATTTTCTCACTTAATTGTGTCTTTCATATGTGGAGTGGGGTTTGATGGGTTTTGATACTTTGTGCCCTGTTGAATTCAGTCCCAAGAACACACATTGATGATGAGTATGCATTTGCTGCTGAGAAAGATCCTAAAATTCTGCTGACCACATCCAGGGATCCAAGCGCTCCACTCAAACAGTTCGTTAAGGTTTGCTTGTTTTCATTGTATTGCTGATTGTTTCAAATATTTTATATTTTATAGTTCACATATCTTGTTTCTTTTGTCCGGTGTTACAGTTATGCTGAACTCACTATATATCATTATCTTAATTTTATTTTTTTTGTGTAGGAATTGAGTATCGTCTTTCCCAATGCTGAAAGAATGAATCGTGGTGGTCAGGTTGGAACCTTTACCATTTTATCCTCTGTTATCATTTTCTATATGTGCTTGTAATATAAAAAATTGATTATTTGGTGCTTTGTTCATTTATAGCTTTGAGTAAGAAACTTAATTGTCAGAATTAAACACGCCAAAAGAATTGAGAATCCAAATATTTACTATTGTTGGGATGGCAAAAATATGGGAAGAATCTCAATCACAGAAGACTTTCATAACATCCTCTTTGAATCAGTCCTGTGAAGTTATACGACTTAATTATCAATATTAGATAATATGCTTTGGGTAATTCAATATGATAAACCCCTTACTCCTCTTGCTTCTTTTTAAAGTTGTTGATACAGATATCATTGATGATTTGCTGCCAACATTTTACACATGACATTTATATTAGCACCCAGACCACTATGTTCCATTATTCTACTTTCAACATAATCCATAACACGAAAACCATATTTCTATATAATTTTTGTTTTACTTCTTTGAACATGAAATTTAAATTTTTTAATTGCAAGTGTTGCAACAAACGTTTGTTTCATTTTAAATTGCACCCTTGAAGATATGTTTGCATTGTATATTATATCATATATACTAGCTTATTTAGAGTTTCTATGGATATGAAACAAGAAATTCCCCGAATTATTATTAGTGTTTTAATTTCCACACTGTTATTTGGAGCTGTTGAAAACGCCTGTTCCTCATGTATGTGTCAAAACAATTTATTTCCTAGTGTGGCTCTAACTTAAGTAATCTTGAGTAGTATGACTGTTTATTCAATCTGGTCAAAATCTAATCTTTGCCTGTCCAACATTTTTTGGGTTTAAGCATGTTAAGATACATACCTTAAATATAATAATTCATTAATGCTAAACACCTCTAACTAATCAGTAATAGTTGTACTAGTACTCAGTGATGTTTTCCAAAAAAATAATAATGATATTCCCTTTCATTTCAGGTTATTTCAGAGATTATAGATTCTTGCCGATCACATGACTATACAGATGTTATCTTGGTTCATGAACACCGAGGTGTGCCAGATGGTTTAATAGTTTGTCATCTACCATTTGGTCCTACTGCATATTTTGGATTACTCAATGTGGTAAGTGTTAGTTTTAGTGTTAACTATATAGATTTTAGGAGACTACATGCTAATCTGTTGTTCCTTGCAGGTTACAAGGCATGAAATTAGAGACAGAAAAGCCGTTGGAACCATGCCCGAAGCTTATCCACATATTATTCTTGATAATTTTGAAACTAAGGTATTCATATTTCAATATGAGCTTTATCATCTTTGTACATGCTAATTTTACTGGCAATGGTCTGTTCCTTTCACCCCTTATTTATCCAACCTTCTGATAATTTTTGGTCTTTCAGTATCATTGGTTCACATTTTTATCAAAACATGGAATGATTGTGGTTCAGAACCTTTTTTGCAGTGTTCAAAACAAGTTGCATAGTTGTAACTTGTATGTAAAATTAACCGATGTAGGTTGCACCGTGATGTCTGTAGCATTTGGCTAACACATTAGAAAAACTTCATTTGGAGAATGGTTTTACCAGGAATCAGTCTCCTGCATGATTGATCTGTTTCTTGCAAGCAGAATGATATGACTCACTTTTTGAAATAGTTGCAAACAAGTCAGGCAATCGATCATGGTTCTGTTGACAGGTTACCCTGTCTAAATTTTGATTGAATTAATGACCCACCTAATCGCCTACAAGAGCATAAGTTAAGTGTTGCACATAATGTTGTTTTGGATGAGTCAACTTACATAATAAGATTAGGAGAATATATTAGAAAGTAGGAGCACCATCTAATGAGGAAAAGATGGTAAAGTCACGCGTACTGTAGTTTGGCCAGGTGTGAACACCACCCCTAGAAGCCCCTAATAATAGGAGTTGATTTGATAGAGATAAGTTCAGTAGAATGATTAAGGAAGACTGAGAAAAACTCTAAATGAAACCATTGAATATAACCTCAATATAAATCACATCTCCAAGACTTGGTTTTTGATAAAACATAATTTGTTTGATCCATATAACCGACCCTGTGGAAAAATGCTTTGTTGTGATTGACTATAGTGTTCATCCACTTGTACTGGATTGTGTTATTAATATTACCGTATGTTTTTAATTATATGCCTTGTATTCATGGGGTATTTGAAATAATAATTGATATAATTGATATTCGACCTTAGGTCAATTTGGAAAAGGTGCTCTATCACTGGGATACTTGTAGGCGTATATTAATAAAGTTAAATCTCTCAATCTATTCCATGTTTTTGTTGGAAGAATGTTTGAGCGTCCACCAAGCATATGTTTACATTGGAAATATTTATACTTGTTTGTGATAATAATATTGTATCAGAATCTTTTCACATTGATTTCTGTTTTCCTTTTTATTTCCCAACTACCTTTAAGAAGTGCTTCTGTAAACTCAATTTAACAAAAACCTAATCATATATATAACACTGCTTTTGTGCTAATTTGGACTGTAAACAGCTTGGTGAACGGGCTGCAGACATTCTAAAATATGTTTTTTCGCAAAAATAATTACCTTTCTGTAATACTAGTAACACTGCTTTTGTGCTCAGTGTTGACTGTTCATACTTTCTTTAGGACTGTAAACAGTTATGTGAAAGGACTGCCTTCATTTTATACTATTTTGAACATAATAATTACCATCCATTACAATAGTAACACTGCTTTTGTGCCAAGTGCTGACTGCTCATAAAATTTCTTTTTGGCTGCAAACAGTTAGGTGAAAGGACTGCCAACATTCTAAAACATCTGTTTCCGGTGCCAAAACCAGACACAAAACGTATTGTCACTTTTGCCAACAAGTCCGACTATATCTCGTTCAGGTTAGTTTCATAATCATTTATCCGGTTTTATGGATTTGGCTTTCTTTACAATTACTTGTTCTAGTTCTGTTAACTTTCTCTTGTTAGGGTTTGTTTCTTCTCATTTGAAATATCGTGTCTTCTGCATACAGGCATCATATATATGAAAAGCAGGCAGGTCCTAAATCTGTAGAATTGAAGGAAATTGGTCCACGTTTTGAGTTGCGTCTATATCAGGTTTGTGTTGCTATTAAGTTCACTATTGATCGCTTTGTTGTTAGCAATTGTATGGAGGAATGAAGTTAACAACTGCATGAACATGCTACTAAAGTTAAAGATATTGCGTTGAATATATTGAGCTACAACTTGGATTTAAACATTTTTTGCATCATTACCAATAATTCAATATTTTCTAGTTTCCAATCTGTGTTCTTGAGTTGGTCTCATCATTACCAATAATTCAATATTTTCTTTTAACAGTGTAGTCTAATCCAATAAGAGATATTCTTTTGAATGACTGTATGTCTTGCGTCTCTAACTTAGAAGACAACCATTTTGCAACAACTTTCGGTTCATCAGTTCATTCATTTCAAAAAAGTCTTTATAAGCATATAAGCAGTTTATGGAAAAGTTGTATGAGAGAATTGTGAAAAATTTTGAATTGCAGAAGCTAATTTTAACTTCTTTGAGCTTTTGTTTTGAAAAACTCAATTATTGCAAAAATTCGTTTACTTTTTGAGAAATTTATTGAAATTGACTCGGGTTGCTATTTATGCATTTACTAGTTTACATTAAACTTCAATCTTATTCTTAATGTTGAATACCAAAAACTGGAACCTTTTGCAGATTAAATTGGGAACAGTGGATCAAGCTGAAGCACAAACAGAGTGGGTCATCAGACCTTACATGAACACTACAAGGAAGAGGAAGTTTCTGTGATTGATGGAGGCATAATATTATCAAATGTTACTGTGCTGTTAGTGCAGGCTCAGCTAGAAGAAAAGCTGAAATTTTGGAATGGTGATTATTCAACAGTTTAGCACAACACAAAAAAGAGAAAATGGAAATGGTGATGTGCTTGTATAATTTTTGATGAAAATTAGCTTTTAAGCAGTTCATTTTTATGTATTGGGTCACTTGCTGACAACTTTGACACTAAACTCAGCAAGGGTCTGTGTATTTTAACTTATTATAATTTTTAGTTTAAGATAAAACTATTAACCGTCGCTGTTGATGGGATAAGTAACAAATAAAAACAATTGCATGTAGACACTAAAATCATATTTGAAAGTTTATATATGGACATCCATAAAATAATTTTTTGCGTCAGGTGCCAGTATATTCCCATCACTACTGAAAGGGATAATTGAAATGTTGATGGGATAATTGAAAATTGGCATATATTCCAATCACTACTGAAAGGGATAATGAAAAATTGGCATATATTCCCATCATATTTGAATTTAAAAAACTATGGGTATCATGAAATAATAAAATGTTGACTCCTGACATTCATGAAAACATGTTTGAAAGTTTATGCTATACGGACATCCAAATCCAATTTTGGCCATTGTATTAATCACTACTGAGCTGACAACTCAAAAACTTATGTCTTAAACATCAACTATCAACACAATGTTATTCTACCATGCCTCTAAAAATGACAAAGAAGCTTCATTTTGTGAACAATCTCTAGTACTTCTTGAAGAAGATTCTATCTGAATTGGATGATGAACTGTTCCAGTATAGAACCCAGCTTGGCTAGGTTCAGGCAACAATTTTTCACTATTCAACATTAAGACCACATATGACATGTTTGGTCTATGTTCTGGTATTTATTGCACACATAGTAGATCAACATGAATACATCACAATATTTTCACATGGAATAGTTGTAATATCCAATATGTCATCCATTAGATATCGTAACTTATTAATCATCTACTAAACCATTAACCACAAATTTGAATGTAATTAACAATGATAATTTGATGTTTAAATCTAGATGTAGTTGGACACTTGAAACAATCGTTGATAAAATTTTATTGTTAATAAAGTTTAGTTGATGGAGACCAACGAAGATTGAGTATAGTAGAAGAGGCTAGACTCCCACAACCCAACAAACCGAGGGAAATTTTAGCCGAAAAAATTGGTCACTTTTAGTGTCCCATATGCCATGAATTGGATTACTTCTAGTAGAGAAAACACATTGAAAATAATAAAAAAAAAGTTTAGTTGATGGTTAACGAGTTATCAAATTTTGATATACTCAATAATTATTCGTTATTGAACTATGTTAACCAAACTATGGAATTTAGGTGTCTTGAATATATGATCAAATAGAGGGCATGTTGCAGCATCATATAAACAACCACATTCCATAAGCTAGCTAGAAAAGGAGATTTTAAATACCAAACAATTCAACAAATGGTCAGCACATTTTCAATTTGGAGCAAGCAAATCGCACATTTTCAATTTGGAGCAAGCAAATCGCACATTTCAATTATCCCTTTAAAGGACCAACTTGTAACAAAATAAACTTAAAAGACCGACTTGTTATAAACATCGAACTTAAAAGATTGCAGAAGGTATTTGACCTTTATAATACCTGTTGAAACTTAGCTTTTACAACAGGAATTTATTTAGAATCACTGAGTCATACTAACATAAAATTACACATATACAACACATTAGTATTATATGCTCTCTATCTATATAAAAACTAAATTCTTAGCACATTTTTAACAGTCGCACTCTATCTTGCCTCTAACAATGAGATTGAAGCTTCATTTACTGAACACCCTTTAGATGAAGATCCTGTGCTGATTGTATTATTATTAATATTATTATCTCTTCCTCCGTAGAACCCGGGTTCACTTGGTTTTGGGAGTAATTTTTCACCCTTCAACATAAAAACCACAGATGACATGTTAGGCCTATTTTCTGGTAGCTGTTGAACACACAATAGACCAACATGAATAAATCTTATTATTTCTGAACATATTGCCTCATCATATAATATGTCAGCCATTAACTCCTCTGGCCTGCCTTCAATCCACAGTCTCCATGCCTAAAATGACATCAAGAGTAAGCTCAACACTATAAAGTGGATTCTGGTTGATTGATTTATCTTTTACCATCCAGAAAATTTATTGAGACAAAAAAGGGATAACTATAAACTAAATTACTTACATGACCAAGAAGGTTTTGACGATGAAGAGGGTCATGAAATCCGCGATTCTTCCTACTGCTAATTATCTCAAGTACAACGACTCCAAAACTAAAAACATCAGATTTTATTGAGAAAGATCCATGCACTGCATATTCTGGAGGCATATATCCACTGCAAGAGAGAACATTGAAGGTGGAAAAATATAACATTAAAAGGGGTTGTGACATAGCTGAAATGAAGGTTTAAATAGCTTTTCAGTACTTGTAACACACAATACTAGTAAAACTATTTTTGAGGATTTGGTGCCTAAAAAAATTCTTATCAGCAATAATGCGTAAAACATAGAAAACAATCCTTGTAATATTTGTCGATATTGAACTTAGTCCATTTATAGTCCCTATTCTAAGGACTAAAATGCATATGGTCTACATATTCCAACATGGACAAATATTACCAAAGACTAAAACCAAAAAAACGAGGACAAAAAACAATCTTTCTGATATTTTAGGAATTCAAGCTGACAAAAATGTTTCACAGAAACTAAAACTGAAAAAGATGTATATTAGATACTAAAGAGCTATGTAAGCCTTAAATTGAAATGAATAAGTGAAAATTACTATGTTCCCATCACTCTATTTGTATTAGCCTCCGCTTGGTCTCCCATAAATGATCTGGCTAAACCGAAATCGGATATCTTTGGGATCATATCAATATCAAGAAGAATATTGCTTGTCTTGAGATCTCTATGTATGATTCTTAATGTAGAATCTTGATGGAGATACAGCAGCCCCCGAGCAATCCCATCAATAATTTCCAAACGCTTAGTCCAATCTAGTAATTTGCTCCGTGTAGTATCTAACAGATTTCACATTCTTAAGTTAGCATGAGAACTACATTTTGACAAAAGAAAAATTGAGATAAATAAATTTGGTTGGTGTGAAAGTTCAAACCAAAAATAAAGCAATCCAAGCTTCTGTTGGGCATGAATTCATAGATCAACATCTTTTCATCTTGTTGAATAGAACAACCAAGGAGTTTTACAAGATTACGGTGTTGAAGTGTTGCCATCAACTTTACTTCATTTTTGAACTCCTCAATTCCTTGCCCTGATGTTTTAGAAAGCCTCTTAACAGCAATCTCTTGGCCGTCTATCATTACGCCCTAGTCATATTTTTGGAAATTTTAGTACTTAGTACATGGTGAAATAACCGGATAGATAAACTAACATGATATCCAAGACTATACCTTGTACACTGGTCCAAAACCACCTTCTCCCAACTTGTTTCTGACAGAGAAGTTATTTGTTGCATTAGTGATGGTCGAAAAATCAAATATTGTAGCCAAGTCACCATATTCCTTCTCCTTGTGCTTCCAGAGAAATAACTTTTTTATACACCCTGAAGTAACAATTTAAGTGGTTTAATGTTAAAAAAGTAAAGGAACACATCAATCAAACTTCACCCTGAAACAACTTTTTATACACCCTGGAGATTTACTTGTCATAACTTTTGGCTTACCAAGCTTCTTTCTATACACTGATGTGACCAATACAAGAACGTTTAGTCCTATAATGAAGGAGCCTATAATGAATGCAATAACTCCTTCAAGAGTCCCAGCAAGCTTCCGTTTCTGCTTATTCTGTTTATGATCTGAGGGTTGAAGTTAATGTCAGTCAACAAGCAGGTAAAGAGAACACAACTTCCATTTGGGAGTTGATTCATGATCATTTAGAAGTATACACTTACTTAAAATTGAAAAGAGAATTTAATAGTGTCATGTAATTTCAAGTTTTCAAGGATGCTTAATAATATCAAGACAAATGGTGAAATATATAAATTTATGCTATATATCTAACTGAAAAGGTAAAATATGTGATAAGAAATGAAAATACCAAGTTCTGAAGATGCCAGCCGTATGTAAATGTCTTGTCCTAGGTCTTGATGTTTTCTCATGTCCACAATGTCGTCAAACCAGAGTAAGCAGCCACTACCACCAGCTCTGATATCTAAAGTTGCATATGCAGAACATGAACAGTTTTTCAAACACATTGTCTTACATTCCTCAAGGCTCAAGCTTTTATCAAACCATGATGCTGACGTATCTGGCAACTTCATGTTTGTGTACGGTAAAAATCCATCTCCATGGAGACAGTTTAAATGTGTTTTCCTTACGCACCCACCAGACCAATCTGATGCCTCCCACTTCAGTTGAAATTTTGGCATGAAACCTTCCAAACATTCACATATTGGAAAGTCATTAATATTGCAGTTAGCGTTGATACCACAAAAGGCATAAGCATCACACTGGTCTGCAGGACGTTTGGCTAAAGCCGCCCAATCCTGTGTCTTATCTGTCCATTGTAAGCGTTGTGATATTCCATTTGGGTCTAGCACCACTCTAGTAATAATTGAACTGCTCAAAGTTTCATATTGGTAAGAGATTTCTTTGTCAGTGAACATTACTGAGAAATTCATGACTCTATGCACTCTTTGCCAAGAAACACCAGTGAAAAGAAATCCATTCCATGACCCTGCTCTATACAGAAATATTGCCGCCTTTGAAGTAACCAGTTGAGGAAAACCATGTGTATCTATTTTATACGAACACTCACCTTCAGCAGGATCTTGAGGGCTTCTCCAAGATGTGAGATATCTATATGGACCAGTAACTAAATTACTTTTCAGCTTCATTCCAGGAAGGAAAGTGTTACCAGGATAGTCAAAACTTTCCCACAAAAAGTTCTGAGTGCTGTTTACATCTTTCACAACAAGGTTTCCTGAATCCAACAACTGCACAACAATTGTTTTCACTGCCGCAGTACTTGATGAATTGGAGTTCCAGATGTCACCTTTGGAGCCATCAAGAATAACAAGACTTCCCTGATCAGTGAGTTTCAGCATTGCTGTTGAGTTTTGTACAGGGGTGTTTCTATTGGCAACCCACACAACAGTCTTAGGTAAAATGCTGTTATACCATATACCAAAGTATTGGCGTTGTGGATCTCCAAAATTGAAAAATCCTGCTTCGAAGGTTCCAATAGCAGAAACAAGGGTTTCATTATATTGGATATACTGATTTGGAGTAAGAGTTTTCAGTTTAGATAAAGCGGGCATGGAGCAAAATAAGAAAGTACACACTATTAGCATTAGCACCATATTATGGTTCTGCATTCTCTCTTAGTTGGTTTGTCGTCCTCATTTTCCTTTTATCAACTTCCATCAAGATGAGTCAGTCCAAGTCTTTCCATGTGCGCAATAATTGATGCAAATGCAAAACAAAATCAACAAGTTTGTGGTGTATAATCTAGCCTAATCACCTTAAATCTTGGTATGTTGACCCAAGTTGACTGATTCGTTTTCAAGTCAAGACCTTCTAGTGTGCCGTGTAATACGGATGATGGAAATGAAAGGGAAAAGGAGGGACCAAAACTATCAATGTTGCAAATTGACAATTACCATCAGCACCTTATGGTTCTCCATTGTGTTTGTGTGGGTTTTCCCTGCTTTCTACTTTCTAATATCATGTTAATTTTTTACCTGGCTTACCAAGCTTCCTCTAAAACCTTTCACTTGCCTATTTTTGGCTTGCGACCATCCCTATCCGTCATTGACAACATTGTTTACTTCAAATAGAATTAAGACATGTCATGGTTGGATAAACAACTTATATGCAGCTTATAGCATAATAACTTATGTATAAGCCTTTTTTTGTGCACAATTCAATATTTGACCCGAAGTCTGATACGGGAGACCAATCCCACCTTCCACTAGCCGAGGGCCCGGTTAAAGTCAGAACAAAGTTTTGTATAAACTTACCCAACACAAGAATTTTTGGCACCCGAGAGATTTAAACCTAAGAGCAAAAGAGGAGCATACTCCAGGTCCCAAACCAACACCATCAGGTCAACCAGGGGTTATTTCTACAGTAAAAGATAAAATAAAGTTTTTTGTATAGTTATAAGTTGCCTTCATAAGCGAAAACATAGTTGTTTTCATAGTTCTCTAATACGGTCTTACAAAACTTATGTCAGTAGATAAGCTCAAATAAGCCACTTCTTGTCCATATGAAAATGATGTAAGGTACAAACAACAACAACAAGAAGCATGTGATATAGTACAAATTAAAGTCTTATTCAACTTTAAGTTTGCCTGTGAAATGGGGTATTTGGATTGAAACATCAACAAAAACAACAATGACTATTATTACTAGAAACAACAACTTATCATAAACGTATGCATGTAGAGACCTCAACCATACAGTGATCATTGAATTGGTATGTAGTGTATAACACAAACGAATTTTCAAACGATAGAAATAGAATTTTGATTTTTAAAACTTAAACCTTACGCCACAATCTTTCATCTTCATTCTCACTCAAATCAAAGCGTAAACCAGTGGCCGCCGGCGTTGTTGCAGCTGAGATCAAAATTCTCGGAGTCGAGGAATGAAGCAACGAATCCAATGGAAGGAAGCTAAGAAAATGCGGAGCCATTGTTCTTGCTGCAGAGTTGAAGAAATCTTCCCGCTATATTGTAATATCAAACAATTTTATGATACCGTCTCAAGGGTTAAATATGTTTTTTATATCTCTATTAATATATCAATTTTTCGTTTTAATATCTCTAATATTTTCCTTTAACTTTTAATCCCTCTCCATAATTTTAATTTAATTTTAGTATTTTTCTAATGAAATTGTGCAAAAATGTGTAGAATATTGAAAAAAAATTAGAATTTTTTTAACAAATATAAATTTCATATTAAATTCATGTTTTGTTAAAAAAATATTTTTTTGGATAGATTCTTATAATATTATGAAATTTTCTGAAAAATTTTATTCAAAAAATCGAAGTAAAAGGAGGGACTAAAAGTAAAAATGGAAGACTTTTGGGGGCTAAAAATCAAAGAAATTTTTTAGAAGGACTAAAAGAAAAAGTTGATATATTTATAGAGACTAAAAACATATTTAATTCATCAATGAATATCTTTTTTTAAGGAATTCATAAATAAATTTCTATTTTTACATATCTTTTTTATCTTTCTCAATAAAATATGAAATCCAGTCACGACGTCATATTTTTCATTACAAACAACAACTATTATAAGAAATATAGTTATCTCCGTGAGTTTAACTCAGTTGGTAGGGATATTGTATATTATATGCAGGGGTTAAGGTTCGAACCCCAGACACCACACTTCTTCACATTTAAATGTGTGAGCTCTAACCACTAGACTACTTGACCCAAAAAAAAAAAAAAACGCAGTTTAATTTCCTGATGTCAGTCTTTATTAAAAAAAAATGAATATGTGACAAACAGACGGTGACACGACTTACATTGACATTCCTTAACAAAAAAATAGAACTTACATTGACATGGCAAATGAAGGACAAGTAGCAAAAGAGGCGGAGTTTAGCATGGAAAAGGAAAGTTTTTTTCTATGATGAGAAAGTTGCAAAAACAACCATAGATTTATTTGTATTTTAATTGGATGGCTGAGATGGAAGACTTGATTGTTGCAACTTGTTGTATAAGAAAAAATCTGGCCCCACCAATTAATTAAATAATAATTTAGCATTTGTTTGTGTATTGTTATTTTTTTTATGAATTCATGGGCCATAGCAATTTGGTTTGGAATAATAATTAATCCATGGAATTTAATTAAATAATAAATAATAATGTTGCCACACAATATTATTAATTAAATAATAATGTTTCTTTTTGTATTAATTAAATAATAACGTGTGACATAAAATTTAATCTATGGAATAATCTTGCCACACGATATTATTAAGTGACAATTTTAAATTTAATATATTGAATAATAATTATGAATAGCATCTAAAAATAATAATAATTTGATTAAATATTAAAAGGGTTGTTTTCCTGCATCAGAAGAAGAGGAACAACAACGACGATATAACATAGCCAGAATTTCATCAGTGTCAACTTCACTTTCCAGAACAACATCTTTCCAGAATTCCAATTTCAGAACAATTTCAATTTCAATTTTAGAACAACAACTTCACTTTCCAGAACAATTTCAGAACAACAACTTCACTTTCCAATTTTCAACAATTTTCAATTCCAAAGCTTTTACCTTTTCTATTCCATTCTCAAATTCCCTTCAACCCTTTTCAATTCATCCAAAAGGGTGTCACAGGATTCACTTCTTTGAGCTATTCTTCTCCTCTAGAGAGAGAATATTATGATCGGAATGTAGGGTGTGTGTGTTATTGGTAATGAAATCTGTTGTTAAATAACAGATCAATGTAAAATGAAAGAAGAAGATGATATACTTCTGACTGGATTTGTTATAATTCGTCAGATCTCAGCTGTTGAAATGAAGGTGGAAAGAAACGAGTTTAAGCATTAGTAAATGAGTGAGGTAATTTGTGTTTTGGAAAAAATTGAAGTGATGCAATGGTAAACAGATAAGGTACATTAGAAAAAACAAACAGCATTAAAAAACTAATTTCATGTTTTTTTTTCAACCAGTTTATCCACCACCACCTGTCCTGGAAAAGGACACTTTCCCATGGTGGAAAAAAACTGTCCATTTCCAGGCTAAATGTCACCAAGATCGACAAAGAGAATACATATTCATTAGACGAGATGGACTGGTTGCAAAAAAAAAAAAACTAAATTGTCCTAATCCCTAATTTATATAATCTCTCTCCAATTGTATTGAAAACCCTAATATGGGATATATTGAAAATGTCCAAACTAGTTTTGTGAGTTATTTGCTAATCTCTAATTTTTGGATGTCAATGTCACGATCCAAAATTCAAAATCGTGATCGGCGAACGAACTAGAACATCCTAACCCGACAAGCCTGTTGATGACGTTTAACAACTTATAATTTAAACAGTTTTCAAATTGACTTTCACTTCCAAAATAATATTCACTGAAATTTCGACTGAGTATCCTTTGTATTTTCAATATTTTCCAAGATATGAATCCTATCTATAAACTTGTATTATCAGCCAAAATCTCAAAGTGATATAACTAGATGTTTGTACAACTCAAAACAAAACATTTCTGGACCACTAATAACTGCAGATACATCAACCATTCAAATTATACATATAGCAGACCTACCAAAAGAGTGACATTGATAGATCTTTAACTCTGCTAGAAGCTTTATGTGTAATTGTCGTTGAATCTGAAGAAAGAAAAAAAAAGATGTAAAGGGGTAAGTGACAAAAACTTGGTGAAGAGACAACAACCACTACCAACTTGAAGGGAAACACACAAGGGCATGACCGATTATTTTTCTCAAATCTAATTTAAATTTACAAAGCTAATAACTGTAAAATTCAATTAATCCGCAATTGTTTGGACGCATGATAATTCACACAATTGTAAATATATCCACTTACCTAAGAATATTTCAAAAGAAAATACAATATTGTAAAGAGATGAAAATAAGATTACAAGCCTTTAAATAAAGTATTGAAGAAAATCATAGCAAAAGGCTTTAAAGAAAGTATAGAAAACTTAATTTATTGAAAAGAATCAGAATGGGTGAATTAAGAACGAGCTACATATCATTGATAGCTCTTTCATACTAAGAGTGATCTTTCCCTTAGTGGTAGCTTCATCTAATGGATAGATCTTGTCTCTCGACTTAAAACAAAATGTAAAACATTTTTCAATTAGGGGGTTTACATATCATTGATAGCTCTTTCCTCCTAATAGTGGCCTGTCCACAGGGGTGGCTCCATCTAACAAGTAATTCTCCCTAAACGTAATCACATACTAGGTGCAGCTAGGTCGTCGTCATTATAATCGTGATTCTCAAAACAAAATTCACAAAACTTCTCTAAAACCATATTTCACAACATATCAAACATATGTCAAAATATATACCATCAAAACTCAATTGAAAATCTACTACTTACAATCATAAGTAAATCCAAATCCAAATTCAATCCAAATCAAATACATATTAATATCAAAATCTTCAAAAATAACATAAATTTAAAAACCACACTTTACAACATATCAAAACTAGTTTCAGGAACATATAAAAAATAGAAATTATCACAATAAAGTATTTTCAGGAACATATAAAAACTAGTGCACAAAATGCAATCAAATCTCCATTTTTAATCCAATACTTTATAAATCATAAGTAGCCTTAAATAGAGTATATCTATTTATTTTTTTAGGCAAAAGGAGAATTAAATTAAATAAAAGGAGAGATAAAAAGATTGGGGGAACATTAGACCTAACCCAGTACATCTCAAATGAGAATACATCGTGATAAACAAGACCAAGTGAACCATACCTAATCTATTCTAACAAAAATTCACTAATCACGGATGCAACCTAGTGAGCCTGCGTACAGGCGCAAAACCAAGTTACAAAAAATATGAAGAGCAAACATTTGCGAAAACAGTAAGGTTTTAAAATCAGAAAATGGATCGACCGTCAACCCAATATCAAAATCCAAGTGTCAATATCTCCCTGAACAAGCAGCAAGCATAAAAAACTCTTTCGTTCATGAAGTACCAGAGTGTAGGCAGCCATGATGCCTTGAAACCTGCAGATCTCAATAAATATGGAAATATCCGTGAATCAAGGAAGACCACCAAAGACAACAAGTTTCAAACAGACGAGTAAAAACTTTGATCGAGGGATGAGTCAAATACGTTAGTAACCAGACTCTTTCGGGTTTTTGAATCACCAAACCCTTTCAGGTTAAAAGAGCCAACATACCCTTTACGAGTTTATGAAACCAGCAAAAAACAAGCCACGGATCTGAAATCCCATCCAATCTCCTATCAAAACATAAACTCATAAACATAAAAACAGAACATCAAACCAAGTATCCAAAAAATATCGATCACTTTGAAAATAAATAATGATGACGAAAAAAATGTTCAAAGGTTGTGTTTTCCCGATTTAATAAATACTTTGGTGATCATGTGTGTGGTTTGTTGGAAGGTAATGTGGAATCTTGGCCTTGGTTTTCCTCTTCATGGTGGAAAGACATTACTTCTTTGGAGGTCTCGGTGGGAGTTAATTGGTTTAACAGAGAGGTCTCGAAAAGGATTGGCAATGGGTTGAATACTAAATTTTGGCACGATTCTTGGGTCGGAATTGATCCTCTTCGAGTTAATTTTCCGAGGTTGTTCTCTCTTTCTAACCAAAAGGAGGCGAAGGTGGGAGATTTGTGGGAGTTGATCGATGGTGTTCAAGTTTGGTCCCTTGAGTGGCGTAGAAATATTTTTGTGTGGGAAAATGTAATTTTAGAGGATCTTCTCGGAGTCTTGGAGGAAAGGGGGCCAACGGAGGGGGACAATGTGTGGTGGTGGAATGCGGAGGATAGAGGTGGTTTTTTGGTGAAGTCGGCTTATAACTTGGTGTATGATTTGATGGCTACGACTACACATTTGACGAATTATGAAGAGGTGTCTTCCGGTCCATTTGGCAAAGTTAGGCTCCACCGAAGGTTGTAGCTTTCTCTTGGAAACTTCTTCATGATCGTATTTCGACCAAGATCAATCTAGCAAGGAGAAATGTTTTACCGACGGGTGAGTCCTTATTTTGCTCTCTTTGTGGTAGTGGTGAGGAAACCTCCTCTCATATCTTCTTGCTTTGTGAAGTGATGCTTAGAGTGTGGGAAAAGGTGTTCCGGTGGTTAATTTTAACTTCTTCATTCCACCTAATCTTTTTGTGCATTTTGAATGTTGTAGTGCGGAGGTTAGGAATAAGAAGTTGTGTAAAGGTTATTGGTTAATTTGGTATGCATCTTTATGGATAATATGGAAGACTAGAAATGATAGAATCTTCAAAGCCTATTAGTAAGTGTTGGAACAAGGTTATGATTTTATGTTGATTTTGAAAGAATGAAAAGAGAGAGAAGAAGAGATTGAGAATAAGGGTTTGAGAATAATGCGAGGGAGTATTATTGCTTTTCTCAATTTCAGTTACAAAATGAGATTAATGGTTTGATGATCAAATCACACATATCCTATCTTTACAAAAAGAGGGCATGTTGCAACATCAGTCATGGTTCCACATAAACAATCACATTCCATACCCCTCAAAAGAAGATTTTAGATAGCAAACTATTCTACAAATGGTCAACACATGTTCAATTTGGAGTACCCAAGTAAGCCGATTCCAGTTTGAGTAATGCTAGCAACACTCTCTTTTGAACATTCTCTCTAATACTCACTCTCTTATTGATTTAAATCATTGTGGGTCTCCACTTTTAAAATTGAATCCACACAAACTGGTGGGACATACATTGATTTCATCCAATAAAAGAGTGAGTGTTAGAGAGAGTGTTGCTAGCATTTCTCTTCCAATTTTCCATACAGAACTCTAATACATTGCAAAATTAATTGATTTATAATATACAAGTTATAACTTTGCTTTTACAACAGGAATTTATCTAGATTCACTGAATCATACTAACATAAAATTACACATATACAACACATTAGTATTCTATGCTCTATCTATATGTTTAGAAAAACCAAATTCTTTAGCACATTTTTAACAGTATTTCATCCATATAAGTAATCACAGTCGCACTCTATCTTGCCTCTAACAATGAGATTGAAGCTTCATTTACTGAACACCCTTTAGATGAAGATCCTGTGCTGATTGTATTATTATTAATATTATTATCTCTTCCTGCGTAGAACCCGGGTTCACTTGGTTTTGGGAGTAATTTTTCACCCTTCAACATAAAAACCACGGATGACATGTTAGGCCTATTTTCTGGTTTCTGTTGTACACACAATAGACCAACATGAATAAATCTTATTATTTCTGAATATATTGCCTCATCATATAATATGTCAGCTATTAACTCCTCTGGCCTGCCTTCAATCCATAGTCGCCATGCCTAAAATGACATCAAGGTTACAAAAAGAGTAAGCTCAATCCTATAAAGTGGATTTTGGTTGATTGATTTATTTTTTGCGTATGTATGTGTGGAGTTTACTTTCAGTTATTATTCATGATGAGAATAAATATTCCTTTAGAATTTTTTACCATCCAGAAAATTTATTGAGACAAAAAAGGGATAACTATATTGTGTCATAAGATATAAAAACACATAAACTTCAAAACTTACATGACCAAGAAGGTTTAGATGATGTAGAGGGTCACAAAATCCGCGATTCTTCCTACCCCTAATTATCTCAAGTACAACGACTCCAAAACTAAAAACATCAGATTTTATTGAGAAAGACCCATGCACCGCATATTCTGGAGGCATATATCCACTGCAAGAAAGAACATTGAAGTTGGAAAAATATAATATTAAAAGGGGTTGTGACATAGCAGAAGTGAAGGTTTAAATACTAGTAACACACAATACTAGTAACACTAGTTTCTAGTATTTAGTGCATAAAAATTCTTATCAGCAATAATGCCTAAAACATAGAAAACAATCCTTGTAATATTTGTCCATATTGAACTTAGTCAATTTATAGTCCCTATTCTAAGGACTAAACTGAATATGGTCTACATATTCCAACATGGACAAATATTACCAAAGACTAAAACCAAAAAAACAAGGACAAAAAAAATCTTTCCGATATTTTAGGAATTGAATCTGACAAAAATGTTTGACAGAAACTAAAACCAAACACGATGTATATTAGATACTGAAGAGTTATGTAAGCCTTAAATTGAAATGAATAAGTGAAAATTACTATGTTCCCATCACTCTATTTGTATTAGCCTCCGCTTGGTCTCCCATAAATGATCTGGCTAAACCAAAATCTGATATCTTTGGGATCATATCAATATCAAGAAGTATATTGCTTGTCTTGAGATCTCTATGTATGATTCTTAATGTAGAATCCTGATGGAGATACAACAGCCCCCGAGCAATACCATCAATAATTTCCAAACGCTTAGTCCAATCTAGTAATTTGCTCCGTGTAGTATCTAACAGATTTCACATTCTTAAGTTAGCATGAGAACTACATTTTGACAAGAGAAAAATTGAGATAAATAAATTTGCTTGGTGTGAAAGTTCAAACCAAAAATAAAGCAATCCAAGCTTCTGTTGGGCATGAATTCGTAGATCAACATCTTTTCATCTTGTTGAATAGAACAACCAAGAAGTTTTACAAGATTACGGTGTTGAAGTGTTGCCATCAACTTTACTTCATTTTTGAACTCCTCAGTTCCTTGTCCCGATGTTTTAGAAAGCCTCTTAACAGCAATCTCTTGGCCGTCTACCAGTACACCCTAGTTATATTTTTGGAAATTTTAGTACTTAAGAGAGAGTACGTGGTGAAATAACGGATAAATAAACTAACATGATATCCAAGACTATACCTTGTACACTGGTCCAAAACCACCTTCTCCCAACTTGTTTCTGATAGAGAAGTTATTTGTTGCATTAGTGATGGTCGAAAAATCAAATATTGTAGCCAAGTCACCATCTTCCTTCTCCTTGTGCTTCCAGAGAAATAACTTTTTTATATACCCTGAAGTAACAATTTAAGTGGTTTAATGTTAAAAAAGTAATGGAACACATCAATCAAAGTTCAGAGTTCATTGTAAGTTGTAACTAATTCTGTCTGCAGCACTGTTTGAGTAAGTTAATCATAAATGCTTGAGATTTGCTTGTCATAACTTCTGGCTTACCAAGATTCTTTCTACACGCTGATGTGACCAATACAAGAACGGTTAGTCCTATAATGAATGCAATAACTCCTGCCAGAGTCCCGGCAAGCTTCAATTTCAGCTTATTCCTTTTATGATCTGAGGGTTGAAGTTAATGTCAGTCAACAAGGAAGGTATAGAAGCTTACTAAAAAGAAGAAAAAGGCATCTATAGAGAACACAACTTCTATTTGGAAGTTTATTTATGATCATTTGTTCATAGAAATAGCTCAGGTATATACTTACTTAAAAGTGAAAAGAGAATTTACTAGTGTCACGTAATTTCAATTTTTCAACAATGATTAATAAAATCAAGACAAATGGTGAAATATATAAATTTATGCTATATATCTAACTGAAAAGACAAAATATGTAATAAGAAATGAAATACCAAGTTCTGAAGATGCCAGCCGTATGTAAATGTCTTGTCCTTGGTCTTGATGTTTTCTCATGTCCACAATGTCGTCAAACCAGAGTAAGCAGCCACTACCACCAGCTCTGATATCTAAAGTTGCATATGCAGAACAAGAACAGTTTTTCAAACACATTGTCTTACATTCCTCAAGGCTCAAGGTTTTGTCAAACCATGATGCTGACGTATCTGGCAACTTCATGTTTGTGTAAGATAAAAATCCATCTCCATGGAGACAATTTAAATGTGTTTTCCTTACGCATCCACCAGACCAATTTGATGACTCCCACTCTGGTTGAAATTTTGGCATGAAACTTTTCAAGCATTCACATACTGGAAAGTCATTAATATTGCAGTTAGAATTGATACCACAAAAGGCATAAGCATCACACTGATCTGCAGGACGATTAGCTAAAGCTTCCCAATTCTGTGTCCTATCTGTCCATTGTAAACGTTGTGATAATCCATTTGGGTCTAGCACCACTCTAGTAATAATTGAACTGTTCAAAGTTTCATATTCGTAAGAGATTTCTTTGTCAGTTAACATTACTGAGAAATTCAAGACTCTATGCATTCTTTGCCATGAAACACCAGTGAAAAGAAATCCATTCCATGACCCTGCTCTATACAGAAATATTGCCCCCTTTGCAGTAACCAGTTGGGGAAAACCATGCGTATCTATCTTATACGAACACTCACCTTCAGCCGGATCTTCAGGGTTTCTCCAAGATGTGAGATATCTATATGGACCAGTAACCAAGTTACTTTTCAGCTTCATTCCAGCAAGGAAAGTGTTACCAGGATAATCAAAACTTTCCCACAAAAAGTTCTGAGTGCTGTCTGCATCTTTCACAACAAGGTTTCCTGAATCCAACAACTGCATTACAACTGTTTTCACCGCCGTAGTTCTTGATGAATTGGAGTTCCAGATGACACCTTTGGAGCCATCAAGAATAACAAGACTTCCCTGATCAGTGAGTTTCAGCATTGCTGTTGAGTTTTGTACAGGGGTGTTTCTATTGGCAACCCACACAACAGTCCTAGGTAAAATGCTCTTATACCATATACCAAAGTATTGGCGTTGTTGATCTCCAAAATTGAAAAATCCTGCTTCGAAGGTTCCAACAGCAGAAACAAGGGTTTCATTATATTGGATAAACTGATTTGGAGTAAGAGTTTTCAGTTTAGATAAAGTGGGCATGGAGCAAAATAAGAAAGTACACACTATTAGCATTAGCACCATATTATGGTTCTGCATTCTGTTTGAGTTGGTTTGTCGTCCTCATTTTCCTTTTATGAAATTCCATTGAGAAGACTTAGTCCAAGTCTTCCCATGTGAATGCTAATTGATGCAAATTCCAAACAAAATCAACAAGTTTGTGGTGTATAATCTAGCCTACTCACCTTAAAGCTTGGTATGTTGACACAATGTTGACTGATTCGTTTTCAAGTCAAGACCTTCTAGTGTTACGTGTAATACGGATGATGGAATTGAAAAGGAAAGGGAGAGACCAAAAGTATCAATGTTGCAAACTTTGGGGGATAAATTGACAATTACCATTACGAGCTTATGGTTCTCCATTGTGTTTGTGTGGGTTTCCTATGCTTGCTACTTTTTTAGTATCTTATTAATTTTTCACCTGGCTTACCAAGCTTCTTAAATTTTTTTACCTGCCCCTTTTTGGCTGGCAACAATCCCATCTGTCATCAACAGCATTGTCTTTTTCAAATTCAATTAAGACAAAAGCCATGTTTGGATAAACAACTTATTTTCAGCTTATAGTATAAGCAGTTACATATAATTTTTTTTTTAAACTCGGTAGTCGGCCCAAGTACCAACTAATTCGAGGGACCAGTCTCACTGTCTACTAGCAGGAAGACTCAATTAAAGCGAGAGAAAAACTCTGTATGAACTGACGCAACACATGAATTGTTGACACTTGGGGATTCAAACATGAGACTTACATAAGAACACACTCCAAAGTCTTAAACCAACACCACGAGGCCAAACCCCGATGTTATTTGTATAGCAAAAGATAAAACCAAAGTAATTGTTTTAGTAAAAGTTGTCTTCATAAGTGAAAACAACTTATGAACAAATTATAAATTGTTTTCATAAGTTCTCCAAAAAAGTCTTACAAAACTTATGAACACTTCGTAAGTTGTTTTCATCTCTGTAGCATCAAGACATCTGATCAAAGACGTGTTTGGTGTCCAACACGTGTTAGTGTCCAAAACCGACACATGTAATTACATTAAAATAATTGATTTTCTCAAATCATTATTCGTAATGACATGTCCGTATCAGTGTTGTGTCTGGTGTTCGTGATAGTGTTTCAGAGGTTCTTATACGTTCTTCAAACAGGCCATATGAAAATGATGTAAGGTCCAGACAACACCAACAGGAAGCCTGTGATGTAAAACAAATTAAAGTCTTGTTCAACTTTAAGTTATAGAGTTACCTGTGAAATAGGTTATTTGGATTGAAACATCAACAATAACAACAATGACTATTCTTACAAGAAACAACAACTTATCATAAACGTGTACATTGCAGAGACCTCAACCATACAGTAATCATTGAATTGGTATGTGGTGTATAAAATAAAGGAATTTTCAAACTATACAAGCATAACGGTAATTTTGAAAAAAAAATAATTTTAGAAAACTTACCTTAAAATCTTTCATCTTCATTCTCTCCCAAATTCTAGCGTAAACATGTGGCCCCGCAAAGAAACGGCGCCGTTGCAGCTGAGATCAATATTCTCGGAGTAGAGGAATGAAGCAACGAATCCAATGGAAGGAAGCTAAGAAAAAGCGGAGTCATGGTTTCTTGCTACAGAGTTGGTCAAATCTTCGCGGTTGGCGCGATATAAAACAATATATTATATCTCCCAACGAAAAGACGAAATTGTCCCTCGGCAACTGCTGAGGATTTCCTAAACTGGCTGTAGTTAACTGCCAGAGGAAAACCTCGGTAGTTAACTGCCGAAAAAAACAATTATGCAAACAGTGGGTTCTGCATAATTGTAAACATTTCAAGCCATTTTTTCAGCCAATTTTTACCTGTAATTAAACCAGAACATTTTCAAATGCAATATAACTCATACAACATTTAAACTCAGTGATAAACAAGAAAAATACAATATTTTTTACAATTGTCCATAATTAAATCAAACCGACATTTAGTTCAAATTACACAAATGTTTGAAATTCATCAAAACATTACATAGTGTCAATAATTAAATGTCCATAGTTAAACAACACATTACAACTCATTACATATCATTAAATTAAACAACACATTAACGCAATTACATATGGAACGAACATATATATATATATATAATATTATTTTCCACATATTGCCCTATATATCACGTATTGCCGAAGAACTCTCAATTTTTTTTTTCAATGTGGTAAATCACGTATTGCCCTATATGCATGTTTCTTCGGCACAAATCACGTATCGGTCCACCATTATGTTACAGTCGCAGTTTTCCTAAGTTGTCATATCTTTGCTTGACTAATATATTCAATGAACATATATGGTCCTATGGTTTTTCCTTTGTGTTTCTAAATCCAAAAGGTGATAAGCTTCAATCGATTCATCTGCTGGCTAAACAGCACAGCTCCATAGTCCATACACAGTCTCATGAGAGATAAAACCCATAATAAACTTCCCCCATTACAACGACACATAGGCAGAATCTGTAATCAGCTCATGGTAGAAGGTGCTGACCCACAGCTTCTAGAATGGTTTCTAACCGAAAAGAGAAAACAAAAGCTGACATAATAGAAACATGCATATAGTAAAGGGTTTTTTTTTTTTTTTCTTTCCTTTTTACGTCGGCAATTCGAAGGAACTTCGGTAGTTAACTGCAGCCGGTTCCTTACTTTGGTAGTTAATTGTCACAGAGGCATTTTCGTCTTTTACATGTGTTTTTCAGCCCTATCATATGTGTCAACAACAATTTTCTGAATTAAAACCTTCTGCCTGAATAGTTAAATACGAATTACACTTTAATCTATTTTAACATAAATAAATATTTTTATAATAGGAATTATTTTTTCCTAGAGTTTTTCCTCATGTTCTTGCTTACAAGTTTTTTGTGTTATAAATCAAAAGAAGAAGGAGGAGAACACCAGCGCTGTCGTCCTCTGCCTCCCCTTTTGATTATTGATTTTCAAACCCTTTTTCCTCTTCGCACCACCAAAAGAAACCGCCGCCCTCCACCAACAAAAACCCTTTGTCCCCCTTTAACATCCAAAGCTCTCTGTTTTCATGTAGCCATAGTGTGGGTGGTGCGCTCGCCTCACTGTCGCATCACCTCTACACACCGAAGGTGAGGCAGATGGCCTTTCGTCGTCATCGGTAGTTTCAGAATGATTTAAAGTCTTTGTCGTTTTTGCAATCGTCGATGATTTAACCCATGGATCTGTTAAAACCACATCCGCCTCCTTATCAATTGTAGTCGTTGGTATTTTATAGCCTTTGGCTATTCAGATCTCCTTCGTTTGGGTTCACTCTTAAAAGTTGGAGATTGGGTTTGTGTTTGTTGAGGTTGCGTCGCCACTATATATAGTAGTGGTGCGATCTAGTTGTTTCATATCTATTGTGGTTTGTTCGCTTTTGATCTTTGCTGTGGTGGTGGATGTGTTCTTCGTGTTTGGTTTTGAATAGGTTGAGCATAGGCTGCCTCCGCGCGGTGATCTCAGATTGGTGAGTCAGAATGACCTCTTAACTTACTGTCCTTTGTCACAAGGAGTAGTTGGTTCGTGGATCCATTATCGTGTTGGCACCGGGATCACTATCATTCTCAATGATTTTATTTACTATGTTCGAGACTCAAATCAGATATGCTCTTTTGGCATTTCTCTTTGGAGAGTGTTGGTTTTGTCTATTGGCAGCTCCATTAGACAGAGGTTTCATATTGATAGGCTAGAAATGGCCGTATAAACTTGCTGTTATTCAGTGAGTGGTTGGTTTGTGAATTCGCTACTGTGTTGGCGGTTAGATTCATTGCCATTCGTGAAAGGCTTGAGTTCAGACTCGTGTCTGCTGGTTGGGTTGTTATGCACGTAAATTCTCTTTGCTCCTTTGAATTCGTTGTTGGTTACTGAATTGTTGGGATACACTATGTTTGGGACTTGAAAGTCGTTAATGCTTGCTGTTGATGGTGTAGTGAATTGACGTGGTCCGATTTTGTGTTGACAGATGGTTCACTCGCCGACTTTTATACCTCATTGGTGCTCGCAAACATCGTTTGTTAGACTTGACTAGGATTGAATCAAGTGTGCTGTTGTTATTGGTTGTATTTCCTGTTAGGGTTGACTCACTTGGATGCATTGGGTTAAGTTTTATGCCCCCCCAGTTTTTATGTATATTTTTTTCCTTTTTTTTAATAATATATATGAGCACTCGACAACTGTAGGCTTAGAGTGGGGTGTCAACTTCGTTGGGATGTCCTTTATTCCTTCATGTCAATTTGCTCCTAACTTAGCACATTTTTTTTTATAATATATACTAATTTAACAAAAAAAAATTCGTTTCTTAATGATTTAAATGTCAATGATAATTAAATTTAAATATTTTGTTATTAATTTTATAATTTGGTGTACAAAATTCAGTTTTAAATAACCATACTTAATTTATTTTAGTAAATTTTCACATATTTTAATTTTATTTTGGGTTGTTTCATATTTTATAAGGGTTTAAAACTACATCTTAATGAAACTATGAACAAAAAATAGCGAAAAATATGTATTCCAATTTTGACTATATTAAAATGGTCCCGCAATATTATTTTTCTTTGAAGCATGTTAGTTTTTTTTTGCTAGATTATTAGAAATAAAAAAAATATATTGAGGGAGTAAAGCATAGATTTTAACAAAAGAGGGGATGAGAATGTAATTCAAGCTTCTCTCAAGGGAGGGTAGTGAAATATTTTCTAATATGTTTTGAATAAAAAGGGAGGAAAGTGTATATTTTAACATAAGAGGAAATATGAGTATAGTTCAAGCATATTTGAGAGGAAGGGAGTGTAATTTACTCTTTATATATTGCATTAATTTAATATTTATTATTTCTACTTCATATGTTTCAAATATAATCTATCATTTTGATCGTGTAATGTTAATTTTCTCAATATATTTGTGTTATATTTTGTACTTACAAAGTACGTGTAATATTAATAAAAAGAAAATGCATGTTGTATTTTGGATATCCAAAAACCAATCCAAATTAAACCGCATATAAATATCAATTTTTTTTATATTAACCATCCAAAACGAATCGAACCACATATGATTTTTATTTTGGATCGGGTAACTTTTTATCTTTAAACCGATCCAAACCGCACACAAACACCCATAATTCATTGTCTTTAGAATAGTCTACTAAGAAAGTCAAAGCTGCGGTAATGCCCATTCTTGAAAAAGAAGAACTCTCCCTTTCTGGGTCTGCTTTGCTAATGCACTGACAGCTATGATTCTTCGATCTCGCGGGGCTAATCTCTTGAAATGATGTTGGTTTTCCAACCCGACAGGAAAGTCTTCCCGAGCGCCAACTGCCCTTCATTCTATTAGGGAGTTGGAATAGCTGGATTTCAAGGTGAGAAAAAGGCACAAAATGAAATGGAGTTTCCATCTTGGATGAGGCGGGAGACTGAAAGAAGGATTTGACGAAGTGGAAGGCTAGAGGATCTCAACCACTTCTTTTGAATCACGTCGTTGGATTAAGGCGACTTAGCTACTTGTCTGAAAGCGGAAAAGGAAGCTATCGCTAGAAGGCCAACTGGGCTTCCCAAAAAGCCAGCCCCGGGCCGGGGTCGGGATCTACGTTATATGAGATTTTATCTGATATTACCTGCCTTCTACTACAATGTATTAGAGTTCGAGCAAAAGATCATGGTTTCAGACATCTCATGGATACCGGCAAGACCATCTAGATGATGTCTGCTGGTTGGTAGTGAGAGGACTCGTAGTACTTGCATACCCAAAAGAAAAGGAGGCGCTGATTAAAAAAAAAAGATTTTCTTACTCTCCCTTAGCTGCCAGCGGAAAATGGGGGTTTGCTCACTCGCTTTCAAGACAGAAGAATGAAAGTTTTTTCCTCCGGTGAGATTTGAGCTCTACTGCATTCGGGACTTGATTTCATTAGAGAGCTAGCGGCTCCTGTGGCAATCCTTACCCCGAAGCTCCGCGATACGGAAGACCCACAAAACCCTTATAAAAGGACACCTTATTCAAACTAGAAAGTCACCCAAGCTTTAATTTTAAAGTTTTTTCCCTTCTATAATACCATTATTTTAGTACATAAACAAATTTATTTTTTTGTCCATGAATTTTCTCTCTTTCTCAAGAAAATATGAACCGCCGGTCACATCGTTGTATTTTCTCTCATAACAAACAATTAAGAACCACTATCACGAGGAACAAAATCTAATTTCATCGAAGTTTAAATTCGAGTAATTAAAAAAGAGTATAATTGACAAATGATATCTTTAATAAAATATCAAAATTACACTTTTTTTTGAAGGAAACATGCTTATAGCATTTAATTGATAATCAGAGTTTCAATACAATCGGGTATATCATAATAAATGGCGGGACTAGCGAGTAACAAGGCCTCACGTGCAAGAGCGTGATCAACCCCGTTAGCTTGTCGCCTAACAAACTCCACCCTAGAGTTAACAAAAGTAGAACTAAATAAAGAACAACAAGAGGAAATAATACAACCAAATTCAGACATGTCGTTCCTAGTAGACAGAAAAGCACTAATCGTCAGCTTAGAGTCCGTTTCGAAGTCCACACTATGAAAATGCATATCATCCAACCATTGAAATGCCGAGTGCAAACCCAAAGCTTCACCCACATCCGTAGAAACGCAACACGGATAACTCAAAGCCTTTGCCAACACAAGAATGCTAGCAGAATCACGAATGCAGATGCCAATGCCTGTGTAATTGAGGTGAGAAGAGAAAGAAGCATCAATATTGCATTTGTACCTTCCTAACGCAGGGGCTCCCCACCTCGGGACAGGTTGTGGCAGCGGGGGAGAAACCTCTCCATCAGTAGAGGGGAACGACTGTTGTGGAGTCAAAGATGCTAGCATAGCCGGGGAATTAGCCACCTTCCAGTCTTCAACCATGTTTCGAGCGCGCTCCACAACAGTAGCACTGTTTTTCATTACAACCTCCCACACACGGAGATTACGATGCTTCTAGATACTCCAAAAAACAGATGCCAGCCGTTGGCCCAGTTCCACAGATAAATTTTCCAACAGTGAAAAAATAGCTTCCACACCGAGGTGGTACTAGCTAAAGCATGTTGGATAGAACCCCAAAGACCAGTCCGATTCCAAACATGGACAGAAAAAGGACAGTCAAAAAATACGTGATTAAGGTCTTCATGGGTCGAGTCACAACTAGCACAAATTGTTGGCCAAACAACACCTTTATCAAGCAGAAGGACACAGGTCGGTAAGCATCCCCGACACATACTCCAGAATAAATTCTTGACTTTCGGTGGTACCTTAATTTTTCATATCCCCGTCCAAAAACCCGGACGAGATGAGAGGAGTTGACTAACTCAGATACACATAACCTGTAGGCGCTACGCATAACATACCTTCCATTTCGTTCCACTTTCCATATAATTTTATCCTCATAAACCTGAGAGATAAGTGGTGTATGGAGAATTTTATCTGCAATATCTGTACTAAATACCTGTCTTACCACCTGTTCATTCCATCTTTTATCATATAAATTCATCAAGTTGTTAATAGTAAAATTTTGGACGAAATGAGCACCTTGAATGTCACGAGGGATGGACTCCCCATTGGATAACCATGGTTCATTAAGAATAGATATAGACGCACCTGAACCGATACCTCATCGAGCCCCACCGCGAACAATAAACCTGACATTTAAAATATTGTGGCAAACATAGCTAGGATTGTGCCATATCTGAGCCATGAGATAGGAGTGTGAAGGAAAATAGCGTGCTTTGTAAATGCACGCGACAAGGGAGTCTGGTTCTGTAATAAATTTCCAACCCTGCTTACCTAACATAGCCAAGTTGAAAGCAGTGAGGTCTTTAAACCCCATACCTCCATGAATTTTTGGTGCAGATAGTTTCTCCCAATTCATCCAATGAATACTTCTCAGATTAGCTCTCCCATGACCCCAACAAAAGGAATTCATAATTTTCTCAATTGAATCGATCATAGTAGATGGTAATTGAAATAAACTCATGACATACAATGGAATAGCCTGTAAAACAGATTTTATCATCACTTCACGACCTGCTTTAGAGAGACATTGCCACTCTAAGAGTTTATTTTCTGCCACACACGATCCTTGATATAAGAAAAAGTTGTCGTGGGATCCTTGCCTATCATGGATGGCAGACCCAGATATTTACCTGTGCCTAATACTACTTAAACCCCAAGAATATTAGTGATTGTTTGCTTGAGCGGATCAGGAACATTACGACTACAATATATTTCAGATTTGGGTAAGCTGATAGCCTGCCTAGACGCTGTTTCATAAAGAGAAAGAATATTTTTCATAACAGTTGCCTCACCCTCTTCAGCTCTGAAAAACAAGAAGCAGTCATCAACGAACAACAAATGAGATACCGGGGGCGCCCTACGGAAAATTTTAGTACCCGTAAGAGCTCCACACGCCTCAGCATCTCTAATCAAAGAAGATAAACCTTCTGCAAAAATGATAAACAAATACGGGGAAAGAGGGTCTCCTTGACGAAGACCACATCCCGGAATAATAGGGCCAACCTGTTCACCATTAACAAGCACATAATAGTCCACAGACTCGACACACATACTCATCCATTGTATCCAACGACTTTGAAAACCCATTTTAACCATAACAGCACACAAGTAGTCCCAGTCTATTCTATCATAAGCTTTACTTGTATCTAGTTTCAAAGCAACATACCTGTCTTCACCTCGCTTCTTTGTTTTCATGAAGTGTAAAACTTCGATGGCCACCATAGCATTATCCAAGATTGAACGACCCGAAACAAAAGCAGTCTGGTTATCAGAGATGCATTGAGGTAAAACATCCTTTAACCTGTTTTCTAACACCTTAGAAATAATTTTGTACAACACATTACATAAAGCTATATGATGCCAATCCTTCATGCTAATCTGCGTGGAACCTTTCGGAATAAGAGCAATATTTGTAATATTCAAGTCAGGTGGGAACGCACCCGTTTCTAACCAAGCACAACATTCCTTAAAGATACCATCACTACATAGATTCCAAAGATGTTGATAAAAAAAACCCGGACTATAACCATCCTGCCCTGAACATTTGTCTGGTTCCATGGCAAACATAGCAACACAAAACTCAGCCTTTGTGAAAGGGGCCGTGAGTTTTTCATTAGCCAGGGCAGAAATAGAAGGGTTTATAACATCAATAACCGAAGAAACGTCACCTCCTTGCTTTTGAAAAATATCCACAAAATATTGTCGTGCTACTTCACGCAAACCCTGCTCATTGGTAATTTTATTACCATTATCATCATCAAGAGAGAGTATGCGATTTACCTTTTTACATGTTGTAGCTGAAGCATGAAATTTTTGTGTGTTTCTATCCCCATCTTCATACCAATGAGTCTTAGCACGTTGTCGCCAATATGCATCATCTTGAGATAATAAACGTTGCATACGTTTCCTTAATTCAAACATTCGACATTGATCCTCACCTGAAGAGACCAGCCACATGTTATGTAATTGTCTACGACAATCTTCAATGTCGACTTTCAATTGGTGTTAGTGAGTTTTCCTCCAAATAGACATATCTTCGGTGCACGACGACAACTTCGAAATAAGAGAATTAGAAGAGTACACCTGCCAAGAGTTAGTAACAAGTATCTTGAAACCCGGTTCCAAGTGCCACGCATTTTCGTAACGAAAATTAGGCTTATGGTGATGATGCCGAGGTGTAGGAGAGACATTCAATAAAATATGATAGTGATCAGATGCAGATGCAGATGCTGAGGTGTAGAGTTTCAACAATAGCATTCGAAAATAAATTAAACCATAAGTTGTTAGCAAGAGCACGGTCTAACCTTTCCTCCACCGCACGCGGAGTACCAAGGCTCTTGAACTAAGTAAACAGATACCCTTCAACCGGGACATCTGACAAGCCTGAATCTAAGACCACTTGACGGAAGCCATTGATGAGCCACCGAGGTCTACACTTAAATAGAAACAAAAAGTGTACCAGAATGATACTTAAAAAGAAATGAATGGAGCAACAAATTAAATTATATTAGTTTAAAAAAAAAATACAATATATCGTAACCGTGACGTTCATGCCTCATTTGTTATGGATTATAAACAAAAAGCTTAAATATGTTGTTTGTCACTATAATTTAGCTGAGTATAGATCCTCTCCGTTTCTTACGATAAATGACAATACCAATTACTATAGTTTTAGTATATAAATGTCTAATCAATGTCACATATTCTAAAAATATATGTATTTATATCATATATTTACTACAAAACTATAATAATGAACATTACCATTCATTGAAAGATCAAATATGTTGTAATTGGTCCTTGACGTAAGTCTCATTTTCAAAAAATATGTGACAACCAGACGATAACGTGACTTACACTAACATGACAAATTGAAGTTAAGTAAAGAAGTTGTTGGGTCATTAAATGAGATGGACTAATAGCGAAAATACGAAATTGTCCTACCTCTATTCTTCAATCTTATACTCCTTGTCTTCTTCCATCTTCTTTTTCATCTCTCATCTTCTCCGCCATTTTTACACAGTCAACAATGTCTTCATCATCTGTTGCTAAATATACTCCAATTCATCTTCAATTCCATTGAAAACCCTAAAACGAGTTATTGGAAATGCCCAAACTGGTTGGTGAGTTCTTTGCTAATCTTTGATTTTTTGATGTTAAGTGTTTCATTTACTTTAGTTTGAATCTGCATATTTATATTTAAATTGTGAAGTGATTTTGTTTATGCTGTCACAAGTTGTAAATTGTTCATATCGAACGATGAATTGATGGACATCCTACATATGTTCGTCCAACAACATCTGAACCCATAAGTCAATTGCCTAATTCTACTAATGCATCACATTTTACTGATGTGAAACTACCTTGTGATTGAAACTGTGTATAGCTTGGCACAATGCCTACTATGTTTGACCTAAAGTTCTCATACGAGAACAAAAACCAACAAAATGATCTAGAAATTTCATTTTAATGTTTGTATATATCATAATGTAAGAGAACATAGTTACCATTCTATTTGAAAAAGAAGACAAGATGAAATGATTTACTACTTTTTTATTTTATTGTTATTCATATAAAAACTACCTAATTTTCTAGGCAAAAAGGTTTTACCTTTAATTGTTAGTTCTACTATATTTGAATTGTGATATATACATGCTCTGGCCGGGGAAGATAAGAGTCGGTCGGGTAGGTGTGGTGCAACTTCAACGGTGGTTCATGGTGGTTGATGCATCAAGGTTGGGGCTGTACTTGAAAAGCCAAAAATGGCAGTGCAACTACTACAACACATGCATCCCTGGACAATAAGTCAGCTGCAGAAACTGCTCTTAATGAAAATACTATAGATGTTGATTATGAGTTTGAAGCAACTCAATCCCAATACCTAATTTGGTTGCTGCAGAAACTGCTCTTAATGTCCCTTATAACAATGTATTTGCTATATCAACAAAATCTTATAATGTCATCAATAACAATCACTACAACATAATTGAGATTTAGTAATAATTAAAATATGTAACTAAATCAAGAAAAATGTTACTAATTGTTAGGTAAAATCCGTGTTACTAAAGAGTTTTAGTAATAATTTGTATTATTAGTAACATTCATAAAGTGTTACTTGTTTATATTTTTTTGTAACACTTTTGTTCATAAAATAAATTAACTTGATTAGTTATATTCTACAGTTTTCTAAAAACTGTGACACAATCTTTTAAGTAAACATATGGAATTAGTTCATCATATTCACCAAATGATAGGGATATGTCAATAAAAGGAAGATAAAAAACGACACTGAGCAAGTTTATTAAGCACATAACTGATGCGGCTACAAAAATCCACTGAATCATAAATCACCTAACAAAAACGACACCCAACTGAATATGAAAACTTCAAGCAATGCTCAACATATCACAACTTAACAATATAGGTATAACAAAAAAATGTTTATTCATTAGCAATGATGAAAATATGCAAGATTAAAACTTAAAGGAATCTAATGAAACAATCATTTAAAAACTATATTTTTAGAAAAAAAGAGTAAATATATACAGCCACCATACCTTTCTGATCTTCAAAAGTTAGAAATCAATAAGGTCATCAGGCAGCACAATAGAAATGCAAACCTTTTCTTTAATCTCCTTTGTATTGCGGCATTGCTTATCCGCAAGCATCTTCATAATGCTCTGCCTACAAGATTGCAGACATATCTCCTTTGTATTGCGGCATTAATGCATCTGTTGTAATTGATGAATCTGCTAATCCTGTTAACACACTCCCTCGCACTTCAGCCCGGACCAATGGGCCTGAAGCGTGGACGATGCAGGAAGCCCAACAATAGACCTGATAGGCTCTGATACCATGTCACGACCTAACTTATCCTTACAAAACCGGCTTGTACGGTGTGGAGTGCCTCCTATCCGATGTGGGACTAAATCCCACCGTGTGTTGGCCGCTAGACAACCAGATCTAATATAAATTGATAAGTATCAAGCACTTGGAAATTCCTCCCTTAAAGCTAGGTATAAAAGTGAGAACCAAGCCACTCAAATACTTGTCTGAGCATCTCATACTACCAATGTGAGCCCTTATCATAAACCTTCTGATAGCAATTAACTTTTACAAAAAGAGAGCATGTTTGCAGCATGTGATGGTTCCATATTAATAATCACATTCCAAAAGATAAAAAAATGACATTTCAGATTGGAAACGATTCTACAAATGGACATCAAGTATCCCATAATTCTGTTACATTACAACAATAATTGATTTACAATACCAGATATAAATGGCATCTTCTTTTAAATAAGTTTTTGAAATCTGCTTTTACAACAGGAATTTATCAAGAATCAGACTAACAAAATTACACATGTACAACACATTAGTGTTCTATGATCTATCTATATCTATAATATCACACACAGTGGCATTCTATCGGGCCTCTAACAATGAGATTGAAGCTTCGCTTATTGAAAAATCTTTAGATGAAGATTCCATGCTATTTGTATTATCCCTTGCAGCATAGAACCCAGGTTCATTTGGTTTGGGGAGTAACTTTTCGCCCTTTAACATAAAGACCACAGATGACATGTTAGGCCTATCTTCTGGTAACTGTTGTACACACAATAGACCAACATGAATAAATCTTATTATTTCTGAACATATGGCCTCATCATCATATAATATGTCTGCTATTAACTCCAGTGGTCTTTCTTCAATCCATAGTCTCCAAGCCTAAAATGACATCAAAGTTACAACATGAGTAAGCTCAACACTTATAATGTGGATTTTGATTGATTGATTTATTTTGTGTGTTGGAATGTGTGGAGTTCATTTTAAATTATTATCTTATAAATTAGTTTTCATTTTGAATTTCTTCCCATGCAGTAGATTTATCGAGACCAAAAAAAGGGATATATGGAAAGCAACTAAAAAATAAATAGTGTGTTACAAGATAGAGAAACATATACACTTCAAAACTTACATAACCAAGAAGGTTAAGACGATGTAGAGGGTCACGAAATCCATGATTCTTTCTACCGCTAATTATCTCAAGTACAACGACTCCAAAGCTGAAAACATCAGATTTTATTGAGAAGGATCCATCCGCTGCATATTCTGGAGGCATATATCCACTGCAAGAATTTTTTTTTGCAGTTTTTAGTAAAAGTAGCTGCAACATGGCACAGAACTGAAGGTTTAAATAAGTACCGTAATTTTTTTAGTAATTAGTCCCTAAATAAAATTCTTATCAGTAATAATGCCTAAAACATAGAACACAATGCTTGTAATATTTGTTGATATTGGACATAGTCCATGTATAGTCTCTATTCTATGGACTAATACTCCAAATTGAACAATTATTATCAAAGACTAAAAACAAAATAATGAGGATCAAAAACAATCTTTCCTGTATTTTCGGAATACAAACTGATAAAAATCTTGAATAGAAACGAAACTGAAATCAAAGTATATTTCAAAGACTAAAAAGTCATTTAAGCCTTAAATTGAAATAAATGTAAGTTAGATATTACTATGATCCGATCAATCTATTTGTATTAGCCTCTGCTTCGTCTCCCATAAATGATCTGGCTAAACCAAAATCTGCTATCTTTGGGATCATATCAATATCAAGAAGAATATTGCTTGTTTTCATATCTCTATGTATGATTCTTAGTGTAGAATCTTGATGAAGATACAACAGCCCTCGAGCAATTCCATCAATAATTTCCAGGCGCTTAATCCAATTTAGCAATCTGCTTCGCATAGTATCTAACAAATTTCACATTCTTAAGTTAGCATGGGAACTACATTATGACAATACTAAACTAAGAGAAATTAATTTGGTTGGTGAGAAAGTTCAAACCAAAAATAAAGTAATCCAAGCTTCTGTTGGCCATGAATTCATAGATCAACAACTTTTCATCTTGTTGAATAGAACAACCAAGAAGTTTTACAAGATTACGGTGTTGAAGTGTTGCCATCAAGTTTACTTCATTTTTGAACTCCTCGATTCCTTGTGCCGATGTTTTAGAAAGCCTCTTAACAGCAATTTCTTGGCCGTCTACCATTACGCCCTAGTAGTATTTTTGAAAATTTTAGTACTTAGAGTACTTGGTGAAATAACTATATAGATAAACTAACATGATATCGAAGACTCTACCTTGTACACTGGTCCAAAACCCCCTTCTCCCAACTTGTTTCTGACAGAGAAATTATTTGTTGCAATAGTGATGGTTGAAAAATCAAATAGTGTTGCCAAATCACAATATTCCTTCTCCTTCTTGTGCTTCCAGAGAAATAAATTTTTTATATACCCTGAAGTAACAATTTAAGTGGTTTAATGTTAAGAAAGTAACGGAACACATAAATCAAACTTTAGAGTTCATTGTAATTTGTAAATAATTCTGTTTGCAGCGCTATTTGAGTAAGTAAATCATAAAAAGTATTTGAGATTTACTTGTCATAACTTTTTCACTCGGCTCACCAAGCTTCTTTCTGTATACTGATGTGATCAATACGAGAACGGTTAGTCCTATAATGAATGCAACAACTCCTGCAAGAGTCCCAGCAAGCTTCAATTTCCGCTTATTCTTTTTATGATCTGAGGGTTGAAGTTAATGTCAGTCAACAAGAAGGTATAGCAGCATACTAAAGAGAAGAAAAAAGCATGTATAAAGAACAAAACTTCCATTTGGAAGTTGAACACAAATGGTGAAAGTGAAAATCCATCGTCATGGAGACAATTAACCAGTCCTTAATAATATCAACACAAATGGTGAAATATGTAAATTTATGCTATATATCTAACTGAAAGGACAAAATATGTACTAAGAAATGAAAATACCAAGTTCTGAAGATGCCAGCCGTATGTAAATGTCTTGTCCTAGGTCTGGATGTTTTCTCATGTCCACAATGTTGTCAAACCAAAGTAAGCAGCCACTTCCACCATCTCTGATATCTGAATTTGCATATGCCGTGCAAGAACAGTTTTTCAAACACTTTGTCTTACATTCGTGAAGGCTCAAGCTCTTGTTATTCCAAGAAGTTGACGTGTCTGGCAACTTCATGTTTGTGTACTGTAAAAATCCATCGCCATGGAGACAATTTAAACGTGTTTTCCTTACACACCCACCAGACCAATTTGATGACTCCCACTCTGGTTGAAATTTTGGCACGAAACCTTCTAAGCATTCACATATTGGAAAGATATCACCATTGCAGTTAGAATTGTTACCGCACAAGTCATAAGCATCACACTGGTCTGCAGGAAGAGCATATATAGCCTCCCAAATCTGTGTCCTATCTGACCATTGAAAACGTTGTGAAGTTCCATATGGATCTAGCACCAATCTAGTATTAATTGAACTGTTCAAAGTTTCATATTGATAAGAGAATTCTTTGTCGGTGACCACTACTGAGAAATTCAAGACTCTATGCAGTCTTTGCCATGAAACACCAGTGAAAAGAAATCCATTCCATGACCCTCCTCTATACAGAACCTTTGATCCCTTTGCAGTAACCAGTTGAGGAAAACCATGTGTATCTATCTTATATGAACACTCACCCTCGGCAGGATCTTGAGGGTTTTTCCAAGATGTGAGATATCTATATGGACCAGTAACCAAGTTACTTTTCAACTTCATTCCAGCAAGGAAAGTGTTACCGGGATAGTCAAAACTTTCCCACAGAAAGTCCTGAGAGTTGTTTGCATCTTTCAGGACAAGATTTCCCGAATCCAAAAGCTGAACAACTGGGTTCACTACAATTCTTGATGAATTGGAATTCCAGATAATGCCTTTGGAGCCATCAAGAATAACAGGACTTCCTTGATCGTTAAGTTTCAGCATTGCTGTTGAGTTTTGTGCAGGAGTATTTCTATTGGCAACCCACACAATAGTCCTTGGTGATATGTTCTTGTACCATATACAGAAGTATTGGCGCTGTGAATCTCCAAAGTTGAAAAATCCTGCTTCAAAGGTTCCAGCTGCAGAAACAAGAGTATCACCGTATTGCATAAACTGATTTGGAGCAATAGTAGTAAAAGTTTTCTGTATAGAGAAATTGGGCATGGAGCAAAAGAAGAAAAAAAACACCATTAGCATAAGCCCCTTGTTATTGTTCTCCATTCTGTTTGTGTGAGTTTGTTCTCATCATTTTCATTTTATCAGATTACAAATTCCCATGTGTTTTTTTGTTTGACTATTAAGCATTAGAACCTTGTTATTGTTGTTTTGCGTGTTTTTAATTTAAGGAAAATGCTAATTTATGTAGATATTCAATGGTTATAATGATACTGAAAAAGAGATGTAACTTATTTATATAGTTATTTTTGGTGGCGGCTGTGGGTTCGAACCCGGACCTTACATATATTATGTATTGTCTATATCAGCTGAACTAAACTTACGAGGACTATTTATTTAGTTGTTATAATATAAGTAACTGTCAAAGAAATTATTTTTAAGAAAATGTTAACGAGTGCCTCCAGGACACTCTTTATGAATTATAAGCAATAAGTATTTATGAAAATGCATCTAATCAATACCTTGAAAATCGAAATATTTGATTTTTTTTAAGAATAATTGCTTCTTTTATAGTAATATTTAAAGAGTGTCTGAAACGCTCGTTAACAAGACCATTATTTTAAAAACAAAGGATTTAATGTTGTTTGGTCACACGAAAAAACAAATGATTTAATGTTGTTGTGTTTTTAGAGAGGATTTAATGTTGTTGTTGCTCATATAATTTTTAATGAAGTGAAAATGTGAATTATGTTCTGTTATAGGTCAATGTGGAATCCTAACCTTGAAAATAATAATAAAATAATAGTTACTAAAAAAGTTTGTTTGACTTTTTCTGATATGAATGAAACTCTGATTTTGAATAAAGCAATAATATATATTTTGGGCTTAGAGTGTCACATTATCAAAATCTGTAGATAATTTTATTTGTTTGACTTTTACAATAACAAGTAACACACAATGAATGGTTGTGATCATGCATGAAAATTAAACTCTAAGTATAAAGTATTGTAAATTGCCCGCCATGCTTCCGCTATAGGCCGTAAAGTCGTCCATCTAATGTATAAACTGTTTGTATTAGGCGGATTTTTGGCTTTGCCACCATAATCTTATTCAACATTTGCTTCTTTGAAATGAATAACAATGAGTTTCAACTTCAATTAAGGCAAATTCTTCCACATTTGCATCTTTGAAAATGATCTAAGTTGAGGTCCAAACAAGAACAAGATGCCAATGATGTACAAACTATATTCTTATTCAACATTAAGGATGGACCTGTGGAGACTTTGTTTATAGATGACAAGGATGGACATGTGAAATAAGTTGTTTATTCCAATTGTAGTTGACGGATTCTCAAACAATTTTTTTCCTCAAAAAATAAAAATAAAATTGTAATTTCAAAATCATTATTATCTTTTATAGTTTTTTTTTTATTATAATAGCTTGTTAGGTCAAGCTAACCATAAACTTAATTTTTTCCCTCCAAACCACTTGCAAAGTCTTTATTGTCCCTCATTGTTTTTGAATCGAACGAATTTAACATCTCATAATTAGTTTTGACATAAATGAAATTTATTAAGTTTTTATAACAAGAGATTCAATGAGATATGAAATTCGAATTCAAAATTAACATTTTCTCTCTCAAATATACAAATTACGCCGATCTATGCTTTTGGAATCTTTCATTTGTCAACTCACTCTCCTTTGTTGTTCATCTCTCATTTCTGTAATGTAATGACTAATCGTAATATGGATACATTGCTTTCGTATCATTTCACCGCCATATCAACATGGTGAGGTTAATTTTTAGTTTTCCTACGAGAAAAAGTTATCTCCATATGATGTTACTTCCAAATTTTTAGCGAGTAGTTTAATTCTTATAGATATGGTAGAGAAAATCGCATATATGTCCAGTTTTTATTGAACTCTTTTTTGTTGTTGTTGTTTGTAGATGCTTGAGTATCATGGGTTTTTGCAAGTTGACATTGAACAAACAAACTACGTCTTTGGTCATGATTGATGATTGTGCCAACAAATGATATTGCATTCTAGTTTTTGGATACCTTTCAAATGAGCACTTTGATGGTCAGATTTAGTCAACTGTACCAAATCATTTACCAAGTAATAAAATGATAAGTAAAGTATCATATCCAAGGGGATTGTCGTTTCAACCAAACAATTCATGTTACTTATTTGGGAACAATAAAATAAATAAAAGAGATTTTTTTTTTGACAAAAATAAATAAAAGAGATAAAAGGTTAAGAGTTTGGCAATTTAATTAATATGTTTGCAACAAAGAAAAGTTTACCTGTTTTGATTGTAGAATGTTAGTCGTGGTTAGAATTCTTCGAATCCCCTCTATTTAGTAGTTGGATTTACTTAAGAGTCAAGTCTTATTCATGCAATTTATCTTTATCTATCTAAGTGATGAATTCGTGGGGTTTTACTTATTATCACATGAGAAGGTACGCGTGAGGTCTTATTCTCTCAAAGATATGAGTTCATTCTCCTCCAGCTGTCAGTTGCAACCATTACACCGGAGTTCCTATGTGTGTAAGTGTTTAGAGTTTTCAGTTCTACAGAGAGATACACTTACGCGCGAAGGTTTACGTGTAGGTTCTTACTTTCTTAGAGGTATTTAAAACAACGACGGATAATAGGATTCCTAAATTCAAAGTATCCTAAAGGTTCCCTCCCTCGCCTATTGAATCTTAGAATACATAGCACATTCTCCCTCTCAGTATTCTTACAAACGGGCAGCCCTATCAGCGTCTATCTAACCAAGGTTCGAGGAGAATAAAGCTATTAGGCTGATTTAAGTGGTGAAGTTACCTGTTTCCCTAATTACTAACTAGTTACTTCCTGATTTGAGTAGGTTTGCACCAATATTAGATATGTCACCTCTCTAAGTACTTTTATATCAAAGTTTTTTTCTATGGCTTGTTTCCCTAGTTACTAATTAGTTACTTTCTAGTATGTCACCTCCCGAAGTGCCTATGTATCATGGTTATTGATGGACGAAATTGACAAGTGCACCAAATTGCAAAAAGTAGTAAAGTAGTAAGTTGTATCGTTCTCCACAAGGATTATCGTTCAACTTAATAATTAGCAAAAAATATGTTAAAACGGAAAATAGTAAAAGATGATTAGAATTGCAGGGTTAATTTCCTGTCCAATGCGAGATTAGGTTTTGAGATTCAGATGATTAACAACGATCATGGTTTCCTAGAATCCCCCTTTCGTCTTTGAATAGAATTTACCTTTTGAGACATTAAACAATTTATTTCATGAATCATTGATTTAACGTGTCACGACGATACTAGTCATTCTAAGTTCCTAGGTTAACTTGTGTAGGACCAACTTGAGTTGTGTACTACGCTAACAATGAAAAAGTATACTGAGAAAACACAAACTTAAACTAAAGAAGTATTAAGTCATTAAAAAGGCCAATGAACTTGGAGATTTCGGGTTGTCAGTTCGTACTTTTACCATACATATCGATTTACAAAGTTACTCTTGTAGTTAACTAATTGTAAAAAGCATAAAGAACATGCACCTGTTTAAATTAAATCTCAACACAATAAAAGAAATAAACTGAATAAATTTTTTATTGATAAATTCCCACAAATAAGAAGGGGTTCATCATGGAACCCTAATCAAGAGGTTTAGTTGCTCATGGAAACATACATCATAACAAAACAAAAGAAAAACATACCCTAGCAAGAATAAGAGGAGTAGAAATTCTGCCTTGAATCTCTGATGCTTGACCCTTGCTCTGAACCGTCAATGTTTCTAAATGAATTAATAAAATAGTGTAAAAGGGTCTCTATTTATTGCATAATGTTGCTTAGGTTTTAAGTCGAAAAAGCTGGACTTTTTCTGCCGATCCATCTTGAAAAACAGTAAAAAGCAGGTTTTCACCCGTTGCTAGGCGCACAACACATGCTTGGGGGTGCAGGGTGCCCGGGGAAGTAGCAAAATGCTTCCCTAGGCCTTGCCCAGGGCTAGGGCGCATGGGTCTGGGAGGAGCTCGCCTGAGACAACCCCTCAGGTGCGATTTGTTGTGTTTTCTTCTCGTTTTTTACCGTTCTTCCGTCTGAAAACTCCTATGAACTTAAAATGAATTTTCTTCACTTTGTATTGTCTTCAACAACCTTCTAAGAACCCTTTATCTTCAATTCTTTATCGTTGATCCTTCACATGATGTCTTGATTTGATGATTTACATGATTCCTCACTACAAAACACTTAAAACACCTATGGAGTTGCATGATCACGAATAAAACTGAATTACAACGACTCGAATGAAAACAATACAATATATATGTTCCTAAAATCATTCACAACTCCTCTAACTCTCATCTTATTTGTCTTCAATTGCAAAGAAAAAGTGGTAAACACATAGCTAAAATATCATATCATGCTCTATCATGAGTTATGCTTCAAAGGAGACAAATCTTATGCACGATAGTAAAATTAAATAGCATGGGATAATATCTGAATAAAGACTTTAAATGAAATAAATTATCCAACAACCAGAATGAGGGTAATCTTAAAACCATACCCGAAAAAGATTTAGTTAGACATGATAAATGATAACTAAAGACAAATTATAAAAAAAATAATATATTTTGTAGAAAGAATCGAAGTGAGGAGAGAAACTCCTATCTTTGGGGGTAAGCTAGCCATCTGCCTTGATGGCAAGAGAAATTATCAGAGATAAAAACAATATTAAGTGATCATATGATGAATATTTATGTCTTGACATGAGTTAAGAATTTGATTGAAAAATTAAAAACCAATGGGTTGGCTTTAACTCAGTGCTCGTTTAACATCAATAGCTTGACAGGTAAGACGACGTTGAACCTCTTCTCCACGTGATCATTTCCTTTTGTCAACCTCTCTTCTTTGTGTTCTTTTACTAGCTTCAACTATGGGTGTTATTTAGGTCATTTCCTTTCTGTTAGCTCAATTATCCCCATCTATTTGTTATCTCTTTGAATGAGTTTGCCTCATAATAAGCTAAAAGTTGCATACTCCCTGTAATTTCTTACTATAATCTTGCCCTAATCTACATTTATTAGAGCTCTTATTGTTGCCAATACTAGTCTCCCAAGCAGTATTGGTGAAAATAAAGTATCCTTCATGTCCATGATTACAAAATCTAGAAAAAAATATGAACTTACCTATCTATAGCAACACATTTTCCATTTCTCCTCAAGGTTACACAAATTCCCCGTTAGTGACGCCTACACGTATCCCTAGTGGTTTTCATTTCCAATCCCGTCAATATCTTTAAAGTGGACAATGACATAGTTTTTATGCTTAAGCTTGGATCACAGAGAACATTACCCACAAAGCGTTCTTCTATACAAAATGGAATAGTAAACTATCTTGGGTCAGGTTTCTTTATTGGAAGTTTCTTCCAAGTAGTAAACAGATAACTTCTGCCTAAATAAGTTATTTTATCCTTTTTCGGCTCTACCTTCAACATGGAATAGTAAAATTACTTTATGGTGACCTTGATGGTTGCTTCACTGAATCAGGCGAGATACTCTTAGAGGGACTCATGCTTGCCTTGTCTCATGTTAAAAAGGTTTGTCGTTGAAACCTTCCCATATGCTTACCGGCGGAAAACTGATAAATTAGCTTCGAGAGATGTCTGGGTATCCAGTTGTTGATAACCGGTTAAGGGCTATATACTAACAGACCGCCGCCTCTTTGAGTGTTCCGGAAAGCAGCTTGCACTTCAGCGGATCCACTGCTCGGATGATGGCCACCTGGGTATTCAACGTTGTTATGTTCTCAATTGGATCGGTTTTCCCATCAAAAGTAGAAAGGGGTGGCGATTTAAAGTTATACGAAACGTGAGTGTTCTAGATCACAGATGACAGTGGCTGGCGATCTTCTTCCTCAGTCCCACTCTGAGCGAGCGTTATCATCATGATTTTGCTGGTGTTCCTGAACGTTCTGCACTGCTAGTCTGCTACGAGCAAAGCCTCGTTTTGTTGTCCCAATGAGTCTATCTGTTGCTGCATGGCCACAATCATGCCGGGGTCGCCACTGTGGTTTGTTGTGCTACGCGAACCAACCATCGTTTGGAAGACGACTCTTCTTTGGTTTGAAAAGTGTGACCTAAGCTAGTTTTAGGCTTTTAGCAAGGCCCCACGGTGGATGCCACCAATACTTGAACTAGGTACAATAACTATAACCCTAGTAGCGATGTGCTTTTCTAGAGTTAGATTTGTATGTAATCAATATAGGTCATCCCCTCTCTGGGAGCATAAGTTTGATATTTAACGGGAGTAACCCTAGAGGAAAGCGGAATTGCTCCCTTCCACTTCTTCCCATGATGACCCCTTCTTCTTGCTTTTCCCCCTGATTATAGACACATGATGCATATGTGGGGAAGACTAAGTCAGGGTTGGCTTAGATCCCTTGGACCTCATACTCATACCGCTTGGCATGGTTGCGTATGATATCCTGAGCCTTCGTGGACCCTGTAGATTCCTGGAGATCATGCCATGTGGCGGACACGTGGGTGATTCCAAGAGGAGAAGCTGGATGGGGCCCATCTCTGATTTCCTGGTGGTAGAGGAAGGATTAGGGTTTTTCCCTGGAAGCTCATTAGTTTTTCTTATAATTGAGGGAGGTTACTTGCTCCTTAAGTACCGTCTTGTCATTAGGGAGGGATATTTGGAAGCTTCCTTACCCCTCAATCCTTGCCTTAGGATGGAAGGATTTTGGCTCCCTAGCCATGTGGCTAGGCGTTCGAGTCATGGGCCTCTCGATTCTTCCACTTGTTCTGGGAGCGATAGGCATGTGTGCCGATAGACTCAACCAGCCCAGTTTTAAAATATCCATAGTCTAAGAGTTGTTGTCACGATGAGTTTACTCTACAAATCTTTACTCTACCTTTCCCGTCAACACCTTCGTTGGTATCCCTTTTCATGGGATCGACAACATGCTCTGATATAAATTGATAAGTTTCAAACACTCGGAAAATCCTCCCTTAAAGCTAGGTATAAAAGAGAGAACCAAGTTACCAATGTGAGACTTGAGACACCACATTATACCCGAGCCCCTATCATAAACCTTCTGATAACAATTAACTTTTACAAAAAGAGAGCATGTTTGCAGCATGTAATGGTTCCATAGTAACAATCATATTCCAAAAGGTAAAAAAATGAAATATCAGATTCCAAACGATTCTACAAATGGACAGCACATGTTCAATTTGGAGTAAGCAAGTATCCTATAATTCTGTTACATTACAACAATAATTGATTTACAATACCAGATATAAATGGCATCTTCTTTTAAATAACTTTTTGAAATCTGCTTTTACAACAGGAATTTATCAAGACCCATACTAACAAAATTACACATGTACAACACATTAGTGTTCTATGATCTATCTATATCTATATTTGTCAAAACCAAAATTTAGTATCACACAGTGGCATTCTATCGGGCCTCTAACAATGAGATTGAAGCTTCGTTTATTGAACACTCTTTAGATGAAGATTCCATGCTATTTGTATTATCCCTTGCAGCATAGAACCCGGGTTCATTTGGATTGGGGAGTAACTTTTCACCCTTTAACATAAAGACTACAGATGACATATTAGGCCTATCTTCTGGTAGCTGTTGCACACACAATAGACCAACATGAATAAATCTTATTATTTCTGAACATATGGCCTCATCATCATATAATATGTCAGCTATTAACTCCAGTGGTCTTTCTTCAATCCATAGTTTCCATGCCTAAAACGACATAAAACTTACAACATGAGTAAGCTCAACACTTACAATGTGGGTTTTGGTTGATTGATTTATTTTGTGTGTTGGTATGTGTGGAGTTCATTTTAAACTATTATCATCATATGAATTATTTATCATTTTTAATTTCTTCCCATGCAGAAGATTTATTGAGACCAAAAAAAGGGATATATGGAAAGCAACTACAAAATAAATACAGTGTCACAAGATAGAGAAACATATACACTTCAAAACTTACATGACCAAGAAGGTTAAGACGATGTAGAGGGTCACGAAATCCGTGATTCTTTCTACCGCTAATTATTTCAAGTACAATGACTCCAAAGCTAAAAACATCAGATTTTATCGAGAAAGATCCATGCGCTGCATATTCTGGAGGCATATATCCACTGCAAGAAAAAAATATTGAAGTTAGGCAAAATGTATATTAAAAGGAGGTGCAGCATGGCAGAGCCGAAGGTTTAAATAACTTCTCAGAACCTATAATATACAGTTCTGGGAACATATTTTTTTTTACTAATAAAATTCTTATCAGTAATAATGCCTAAAACATAGAACACAATGATTGCAATATTTGTTGATATTGGACAGTCCATGTATAGTCTCTATTCTAAGGACCAATACTCCAAATATGAACAATTATTATCAAAGTAACGAGGACATAAAACATTCTTTCGTGTATTTTAGGAATTCAAACTGATAAAAATCTTTTATAGAAACGAAAACTGAAATCATTGTATATTACAAAGATTAAAAAGTTATTTAAGCCTTAAATTGAAATAAATGTAAGTTAGATATTACTATGATCCCATCACTCTATTTGTATTAGCCTCGGCTTCGTCTCCCATGAATGATCTGGCTAAACCAAAATCTGATATCTTTGGGATCATATCAATATCAAGAAGGATATTGCTTGTTTTCATATCTCTATGTATGATTCTTAGTGTAGAATCTTGATGAAGATACAGCAGCCCTCGAGCAATTCCATTAATAATTTCCAGGCGCTTATTCCAATTTAGTAATTTGCTTCGCAAAGTATCTAACAAATTTCACATTCTTAAGTTAGCATGGGAACTACATTATGAGAATACTAAACTAAGAGAAATTAATTTGGTTGGTGAGAAAGTTCAAACCAAAAATAAAGTAATCCAAGCTTCTATTGGGCATGAATTCGTAGATCAACAACTTTTCATCTTTTTGAATAGAACAGCCAAGAAGTTTTACAAGATTACGGTGTTGAAGTGTTGCCATCAACTTTACTTCATTTTTGAACTCCTCAGATCCTTGTATTGATGTTCTAGAAAGCCTCTTAACAGCAATCTCTTGACCGTCTACCATTATACCCTAGTAATATATTTGGAAATTTTAGTACTTATAGTACTTAGTGAAATAAGGGGATAAATTAACTTGGTAAGCAAGACTTTACCTTGTACACTGGTCCAAAACCACCTTCTCCTAACTTGTTTCTATTAGAGAAGTGATTTGTTGCATTGGTGATGGTGGAAAAATCAAAAATTGTTGACAAGTCATCATCTTCCTTCTTGTGAAATAACTTTTTAATATACCCTGAAGTAACAATTTAAGTGGTTTAATGTCAACAAAGTAAAGGGACAAAGCAATCAAATTTCAGAGTTCATTGTAAGTGTTTTTTTTATCATTATTTTTTTTCACTTGGCTTACCAAGCTTCTTTCTATATACTGATGTGACCAATATAAGAACTATTAGTCCTATAATTCCTGCGACAGTCCCAGCAAGCTTCGAGTTCCTCTTATTCTTTTTATGATCTGATGGTTGAAGTAAATGTCAGTCAACAAGCAGATATAGATGCTTACTAAAAAGAAGGAAAAAGGATCTATGGGGAAAAGCGAATAGAGAATTATTAGTGTCACGTAATTTTAAGTTTTCAACAGTACTCATTCCTAGAGGTTGATTATTTTCAGATGTTGGCAGTTATGTGTTTTTGTGACGGTTACATTCTCTGTGGATGTTTTGTAATCTATTCCTATTAATTAAACAGTTAAGGTAGCAGTACCAGTTCTATCAGACAAATGATGAAATATATCTAACTGAAAAGCCAAAAGATGTAATACAAGGTTAAAATACCAAGTTCCGAAGATGCCAATCGTATGTAAATGTCTTGTCCTAGGTCTGGATGTTTTCTCATGTCAACAATGTTGTTAAACCAAAGTAAGCAGCCACTCCCACCATCTCTGATATCTGAATTTGCATATGCAGTGCAAGTACAGTTTTTCAAACACATTGTCTTACATTCCTCAAGGCTCATGCTCTTGTCATACCAAGATGTTGACGTGTCTGGCAACTTCATGTTTGTGTACGGTAAAAATCCATCTCCATGGAGACAATTTAAACTTGTTTTCCTTACACACCCGCTAGACCAATTTGATGACTCCCACTCTGGTTGAACTTTTGGCATGAAACCTTCCAAGCATTCACATATTGGAAAGCTATCAACATTGCAGTTAGAATTGATACCACAAGTGTCATAAGGATCACACTGGTCTGTAGGACGAGAAGATATAGCCTCCCAAGTTTGTGTCCTATCTGACCATTGCAAACGTTGTGAAATTCCGTATGTATCGAGCACCAGTCTAGTATTAATTGAACTGTTCAAAGTTTCATATTGATAAGAGACTTCTTTGTCAGTGAACACTAGTGAAAAGTTCAAGACTCTATACAATCTTTGCCAAGAAGAACCACTGAAAAGAAATCCATTCCATGGTCCTCCTCTGTACAAAATTGTTGCAACCTTTCCTGTAACTAGTTGAGGAAAACCATGCATATCTATCTTATATGAATACTCACCTTCAGCCGGATCTTGAGGGCTTCTCCAAGATGTGAGATATCTATATGGACCAATAACTAAGTTACTTTTCAGCTTCATTCCAGCAAGGAAAGTGTTACCGGGATAGTCAAAACTTTCCCACAGAATGTTCTGAGAGTTGTTTGCATCTTTCAGGACAAGATTTCCCGAATCCAAAAGCTGAATAACCGATTTCACTACAATTCTTGATGAATTGGAGGACCAGATAATGCCTTTGGAGCCATCCACAATAACAAGACTTCCTTGATCGTCGAATTTCAGCATTGCTGTCGAGTTTTGTGTGGGAGTATTTCTATTGGCAACCCACACAATAGTCCGTGGTGATATGTTCATGTACCATATACCAAAGTATTGGCGTTGTGAATCGCCAAAGTTGAAAAAACCTGCTTCATACATTCCAGCTGCAGAAACAAGAGTATCACCGAATTGCATAAACTGATTTGGAGCAATAGTAGTAAAAGTTTTCTGTATAGAGAAAGTGGGCATGGAACAAAAGAAGGAAAAAAACACCATTAGCATAAGCCCCTTGTTATTGTTCTCCATTCTGTCTGTGTTTGATTTGATTGTTCTAATCATTTTCATAATTTTATCAAATTCCTAACTCAGTTGACACGACTTAGTCCAAGTCTTCCCATGCTTCTAGTTTGTTTGAAGATTAAGCATTTGCACCTTGTTATTGTTTATTATTGTATTGCGTGTGTATTTGATTTATGGAAAATACTAACTTATATATTAGTCAATGATGCTCTGATAGTGAAACTAGGAAATAGATATACTTGTTTATTCATTTGTTGTATAAGTAAATCGTTATCCATGATGTAAAGGGAAATATTTTTAAAACTCGTTGTTGTTTTTTTTAATGAAGTGAAAACGTGAATTATGCTGTTTTATATGTCAATGCAGTATCTTGAACCTCGCGAAAGAATTTTTTAATACTATAGAAGTTTTTATTTGAAATTCTCCTATGCAAATCAAACTCTATTTATAAACAAGACAATAATATTTTATTTGAGTTTAGAGTATCACATTTCATAATATATCGTTAGATCACTCGATTTGTTTGACTTTTATAGTGACAAGTCATACAGCAAATGGTTGTGATCATACATGAAAATTAAACTCTTAAGTATAAAGTATTTTAATTTGCCCACCATGCTTACACTATAGGCGGTGAAGTTCATCCATCTAATCTGTAGACTATTTCAACGAGATATATGATACAAATGCTGCTATAGGCCACACTAAGAGGATGACTCGTAGGCCCACCTATTTGAATGATTATGTGTCCAAGTAACTAGGAAGCACCTTTGCAGCATATTCCAATTGTTATTTTATCTTAACAGTAATTAGATTATGCATTGTTGTCAATTAAGGCCATGTGCCAAAGTTATGTGCTGGCAAGATACTATATCTTTCCAATGATTG
>Ga0228710_1000176_pt1 | contig 63004 bp, 46 predicted proteins | sample MedpolnodulmetaG_FD_177995 | JGI IMG/M metagenome (GOLD analysis project Ga0228710, IMG submission 177995) | Root nodule microbial communities from Medicago polymorpha collected in Santa Monica, California, United States - pink nodules | ecosystem: Host-associated > Plants > Roots > Nodule... | reverse complement strand
CTTCCCTTTATGTAACTAACCCCCGAACCCTAAATCTTTTTCAAAAGGGGTGTTTTGAACTTTTTTCCCTTTTTCTCTTAAAAATTAAATGTTCAGTCGTGAAACAAATTAGTGAGTCAAACGCTAGTCAAATAGCCTTGATCTCCAAAAAATGACGCGACAGTCCCTATAAAAAATTTCTTCAACTTTTAGTCCCTACAAAATTTCTCATCTTCATTTTTGGTCCCTCCTTTAAAGTAAACTCATATGCAGAATTCATATTTTTGAATAAAATTTTGTAGAAAAATTTATAATATTATAAGAATCTCTCCAAAAAAAATTAGAATTTTTTAACAAAACATGAATTTAATATGAATTTTTATATTTTTTTTAAGGTTAAAAATTCATATTTAATTTGTGTTTTGTTAAAAAATTCTAATTTTTTTTGTGAATTTTTTTTAGAATATTTTACAAATTTCTACACAATTTCATTAAAAAATACAAAAATTAAATTAAAAACAGGGACCAAAAGTAGTGATTGAAAATTTTATAGGGACTAAAAGTTGAAGGAAAATTTTATAGGGACTAAAACAAAAAGTTTGTATATTTATATGGACCAAAAACATATTTAACCCTTGATTTTATATGTGCAAATGTGATTCTGGTAGTTAAAATTAAATTTATCTCCCCTTAAGGAAAAAAAAAATGTTTTACTAATTCACCGTAACATAGTAACTGTGAGGTTTATCTAAATTTTTTTTTCAAATGTCCTTCCTTAGCATAACTCATCAAATTTTTATTTTTTTCACATAGAAAAGGACCTTCTAACATCTTAATACCCCCACTTATACCACAAGTTTGCCTTACCAAACTTAGCCACTAATCAAAACTTTTACTTTATTAATGATTGTATTTTTCTAACACTTAATACACTTTGATGCTCTCGAGTTTTGTCGGACAAAATTTTTTTTTTAAAGAAAAAATAATTGTGGAATACACTTTGATGGTCCGGAGTTTTGTTGGATTTTTTTTGTTTTTGAAGGATGGACAATTTTCTTTTGAAAGACAGAATAATTGTGCGATGCATATCCATTATTCGATTATTTAATATCGTGTCACATTTACATTAATCAATTATGACCGGTAATTTTTTTTTGAGAAAAAAAAACCAACTTCAGAGTATCACAAAAATTTACATAATATATAGGTTTATACTTAATATAAAATTGGTCCATTTATTAATATTTTGATTTGGTCTGCTATTGACATAATATTTCAGCCAACAATTGAAATATGTAGACTTTTAGAAACCCCATAAAACTTGCTTAAATTTCTCAATTACCACATTCAAACACAGTCTAAAGGACTCATTGATTTGATTATTTATGAACAATGATACGTTTTTATTGAATTAATTAATGCTTAATAAAAAAATCCTTTTCAGAAAAAGGAAAGAAGTGCGGAATTTTAGAAATCTCTCATTATACAAGGGATTTTTTTTTTTTCGGTCACAAGGGATTTGATTGAGAAGAATTAATGCACCAAAATTTATTTGATACATAATTTTTTTATGATTTGGTCTCAAAATGCTTTTAAAATACATCAATTAAGTATGAGTAACGTGCCTCTAAAAAAACTAATATGTGTAATGTAAAACAAGCCTTTGTCAACATTTTTGTCAAATAAAATTCTTGGGAGACAGGAGTAACAACCGTAAATTACGTAATTACAATTTTGTCCGTAATTACATTTGTTAAAAGAAATTTCAATTTTTTGTTGGATCAAGTTAATAATATATAGAAAATAAGATGAGTACAAAGGCACTCCAACCCAATACAAGGAAAAAAAATCAGAATTGAAACATGAAAACAAAATCAGGAATTGAAACATGAAAACAAGAACAAATGCTAAAAAGAGAAACAAGCCAAAAAGCCAAATTGCATATCTTACGAACCTCTTTTGATAATAGAGGTTAATATAACCAAAAGAAACTAAAAATGCTTCTAAACCCACAAAAATTACGGGAGAGCATCTAAATTATTAAAAACCCTAGAAAACTAATTAACTAGGTCACATAATAGTGCACGAACTTGAAGTCCAAAAAGGGTGAACCGATGCTGGAGGTGGTGGTTGAGGGAATGCCAATAGTGGAGTCTCATAGTAAGCTTGATAGCTAGTGTAAGGATCAACTCTTCCATGAAAAGAATACCTTGAATCATAAAAGGGATAAGGCCTTAATCTTCCATAAGGATCATATCCAACTTGACCTGTTCCCATAGGATGACTAGGTTCCACCATTCTTCTATCAAAATGGATATGGATTTCTTTCCACAATATTATAATCCTTATCAAATATAACATTTGGTTGATGATTATATGGATATTGTGGTGGTGGGTAATAGTACCCGTGATTAGGCTGCACCATCAAGTATATCAAACAATTAATTATTGGTGATATTAAAAAAAAATAAAACAAGAAAAAAATTGATAGATCAATAACCTAAAAAAAACCTATGAAGCACGAACACTTCCAAGTCTGATACTGATGCAATACCAACACATATAATCACACTAGATTATGCGATTTTCTCAAATTTTTAACGGTGTCGACATGTAGTATCAGTGTGTATCCATAGTTCATAGAATAAAACAAATGTTTGAGTGTTACAACTTACCCCCTAGCCGCTGGATGTGGATACATATCTTTGTGAAACGATATAGTAACTTATAACTTCAAGATCAAAACGTTCAGAATTGAAATGATGAAGGAACAATTTTGAATTGAAATGATGAAGGTAGTATAGCCTCTGATGTCAATATATAAACAGAGAAATGTCGGTGTATAAATGGGCCGGATTGGAGCAATCATACCATTTTCAAATATAATTCCTTTTTTAATTTATTGCCTTTTTTTATGAGCCAATTGACTCTTTACGTATCATTTTTTTCTTTTTTAAGTTTCATGTTACTGATATGGATTAACGTTTCAAACAAAAAATGTTGCTGATATGAAAATTTTCACTATAGAGAGCATAAAAGGTTAATTCTCCTATATTAAAGACGAATTTTCTCTGTACACCAGAGTTGGAGATTGTACCCATAATCACTTATTTAAATGGTCAAAGTTTTTTTCGGTAAAAAAAAAAATGGGCAAAGTCTTTTTAACAATTGAACCAATCCTTATTTTTAGTATTTACCACATATTGAAAAATATTATTTGATATACTTCGTGTTATAAGACATATAGAAACAAAACAATATTAAGGGAAAAAAACAATAAAATTATATACTGCAGATTTTGAAAAATAATCATGAGAGATCAAATGATCTTTTTTACGCACTACCAAAAAGAAAAAGATCTTTTTTACAAGGATTAAATGAAAATTTTAAAGCGTATAATACCGGCAAACTTTCCTTTTTGAAGGCAATACACGGATTTTTCATTTGGAATTTATATGTAAATTAAGATATATTAGTGACATTTTTTTTGAGGGAAATATATTAGTGACATTTGAAATGTCACATTATTAAAAATTTTAAAATCTTTGATTTTACCACCGACAATGATCCCTCAAAAATAAAAAAACACCAACAAAACAGATGTGTTGCCGTTTTCAAATCTCCACAACCTGAAATGCATGCCGTGTCAGTAGATTGAAGGACATGTCGCCATATCAAATTATCTTTTGTGGGAAATCTGTTGCGAAGAAGACGCCACACAAACAGAGATACCCTTGAAGGAATATGCTTTTGCCATACATCATCAACCAGAGTCCTATCGAAAGGCTCACCAGAGGTAGTGAGAAAGCGATATGCTCCCCTCACCGAATAACCCTGAATAGGATCTAACAACCAACGCCAGACATCATGAACCTTTTCCTGCAAAACAATGTTATGAAGTAAAACAGAACACTCCCTCACGCTCTCCTCCTACCAAACAAACAACCGATGACGCCACAACCTCTCCCTACCCCCAACCGCACCTATAACCCTCCTCGCCTCCGCCACCGAACACTCCTTATTCACAGCTAACTCATAGAGGCGGGGAAATTTAATTTTCAAAGGAATTTCTCCCACCCATGTATCATGCCAGAATAAAGTATCATTACCATCTCCCACAACCCGATGTTATTATCAAACCACCTCCCGACACCCTCACCAAACCCCTCATGAATCCTACACAACGACCGCCACCACGTCGAACAATGGCTGCCACCCTCCTTCAACCGTCCCCTCCTCACCGTAACGAGCTTTCAAAACTCGATACCACAACCCCTCCTTCCTCACCAACATCCTCCTTCTGTAAATATATTTTTGTTCCTTATATATATATATATTCAAACTTTTTGCTTTAGTCCTCTTGAAAGGTCTATTCCATTCTTAATTTCTTATAGGTTTTTTTTATCACTACTCTTGATACTATTTTTAAGTCAACTCAAATGTATCATTTGAGATTTTATAAAAATTCATTAAAATATCTGAAAAGTACATTATATATGACTTGATTTAAAATACAGAAATCAAAATTACAAACAGAAATTAAAAGTTAGAATATTGAACCATTATCAATGTTGATTTCAGATTATATTAACCCATGATTTGAATTGAATAATCTAATTCGATTTTTCCTTTATTTCCAAAAAGAAGAAAATAAGGGAAACTTGTCCGCGTCTGTGTAGAAGCTGAAAGTGTTGAACCGTTTCTTCTCTCTGGAAGGAAGCTTCAATGTCAGGTGAAGGTTCATCTCGTAGCCGAGGCAAACGCCCTCTTCCTGTAGACGATGACGATTCCACCAAAAATCCACCGTAATTCTTCTTCTTCCTTTTCACTCTAAAACCCTAATTCGATTCCATTAATTATTATTACGAGTTTGTTGAACTGAATTTTATCATAATTGATTTTAATTTATGCATGAATTTAAACAGTGCTAAGAGGGTTAGGTTTCCGAAGGGGAAGAAAGGGAAACCAGTTGAAGTAATAGTGGATAAAGTAATTGCTGAGGAGGATGTTAATGATTTGTCGAACCCGGCCGTTGCTGCGAAAGAGCGGGTGAAACGGAGGAATCAAATTACTGCTGAGCTTATCAGTGACGAAAATGGAGGTATCTCCAAGGTTGCTGAAGTTACATATAAGGTTTGTTTTTTTGTTATTTTAGGTTTTTCTTGAGTTTTTGTGTTGATAGTTAATGGTACAAACTATTTGCAGCTTATAGTACACACACTTATTATGATAAGCACTTATGTATAAGCTATTTGCAAAAGATTAATGAAATAAAGTTACTTGTTTTCGTATACGTTATAGCTTGTTTTCACAAGCTATCTTGGAGAACTTACGAAAATCATGAACATTGTCATAAGCTACTTTCATATGTTCTCCCAAATAGTCTTACAAAACTTATGTCAGGGGATAAGCTCAAATAAACCAATTCATCAAATAGGCCCAAAGTTCAGAACATGAGATTTAAATTGACTTCATGCAGAATGCATTATTTGAACAAATGAATAAAAAAAGGTATTGTGAGTGGTAAATAATCAATTTGTAACATTTGTCTGTTGATGGAATTAAGAATGTTCTAGAGTGGATTTTCGTTATAAGAATATGCTTATATGGTGTACTAGATGGAGGGTAGTCATATCACTACACTAGAGGTAGAGTAAGGCCTAAAATTACTATAAGAGAAACTATAAAGAAAGATCTAGAGATTAATGAGTTGTATAAAAATATGATATATAATAGAACATTACAACGTTGTTTGATCCATGTGGTCGATCCTACTTAGTGGTATAACATGGTTTGGTTGGTTGTTGTTGTTGCACTTCGCTGTTACTTGGGAATTTGAATTTACTCCATTGTATACAGCTTGTTGATATATTCCAGTTTTCAGTACTTGGAACATTTCATTAACTGGCAATGCTTGGATATAATCCGTTTTTTTCTTTTCTAAAATAATTTGTATTTGTTGTATGCAGTGTTTGTAATGGATTATTGTAGCGTAAATTATATGCTTGTGAAGTTTAGAGCCAGTTGGGTTTAGTTCAAATGCATTTTTGTACCATGATTCTTTTGTAAATTGGCAGTATTTTTATAGTCAATTTGTTCAAATGAACATGTCATTGGGTTCATATTAAGGATAGGCAGGCAAGCAGATTAATAATGTGTGTTGGCAGGAAAATGAGAATTTTGTTGAAGACGGGATTCAGATTGAGCCTTTCAACCTAGATAAAGAAAGGGAAGAAGGTTATTTTGATGCATCCGGAAACTTTGTTGAATATGTAAGAGATAACGAGATTAAGGTGAGGTATTTCTATTTTCTAGCATTTTAATTTTTTATTCGTGATTATTTATTTTTTATTCAATTAATAAGTTGTCAAGGATTCTTGCAGGATGCATGGCTTGATAATGTTGAGGTTGATCCTAGATATGCTGGATTAAGCTCTGTGGCAACAAATGATGAAGAGGAGGTCCAAGAGCTTTCTTCTAAAGATGTGGCAATCATGAAGAGGCGCATTGCAAATGTTCTTGAACCAGAGGAAACAGTAAGTCCTATGTTTTATCATTTGATTCGTTCTTAGGTCTGATTGATTTGAGAAAACAAAATAATGCTAATTTGTAATTAGTGACGATAGGAAATGAAAACAAAAATTATTTTCTCTAACCAAGCAAACCTTTAAATTATTCTTTTGGCAAACATTGTTGAGGGAATTGATACCCTTTAAAAATTTATTGGTTTGTTCATCCTCTTAATGTGTAAAGAATGGGTAATTTTGAAGTTGGAACTAGGAACTGCCGAAAATCAAAAGGGAAATTAGCTGTTAATTCCATAGTAGGCTATTATGTGTTACTTTAGACCTGACATGTAACTGTTTTTCTCTCCCTCATGGTTGGCAGAGAAAAACCAGGTAATCGGTAATCCCCAATTTGTCTTAAAAAGGGGGTTCCAAATTTTCTTAAAAATAAAAGAAGCAAAGTATTGTTGTAGGAAGTTATATTAGCTTGGAACTAACTACCATTGTTAATTTTATATAATATTTAAATGTGTTCTCTTAAAGTCTTGCCATTGGAAATCACTTTAATTGACGGTAGAATTTACGTACATACTTATTTTGTTAAGGGATGTTGAAGGTCATTTGTTGGTTTGTGATAATTGATATCTTTTCCAATAGGTCTTACAAGGCTTGAGAAGGTTAAAAGGCAGCGGTGATAGAAAGACAAAAATGTCTGGTGAGACTAAGATTGTATTTGACCAGCTAACTGAGGATGCTATGAAGCTTATGGAGAATGGTGAATTCAGTTAAGTCATTCTCATTGGGCTTTGTAGATATTGTCCATGGCTAAGACATGTATTTATTATGACAGCCTGATGGTACCTTTATCTTTGTGTTGTCCAGCTTGCTGTGCTTCTAGATTTGTTTTTACCACATGATGCTTAATATTGGCTTCTTTCTGTTTGTCTGTTTGTGTTTATTGCAGATGTTTATCATGAACATAAAGAGGTTTTTGAGCGTGAAGCAGGTCAGTGTATTACATCATGCCTTTGCTTTATTTTTATTATGTTTAATTGTTGTATTCACACCTTTACTTTTATGTTTTGTGACTCACAAAATATTGTGATATGAGTTACTTTATTAACATGATGGACTATGCTGGTTAATTTATAACTTAGCCATGCCTTTTAATGACATAATTCTATTCCACTTGTGTTGGTATTATGGTCGGGATGTGAAATGAAATATTTTGCCGTATCATCAGTGTTATAATAAGAAAATTATTTTTTGGACCATCACATTAAGCTTTAAACTTAGGGGAAGTTGGTCCTGGGCATTATTTAATCTCAATATTTTTCATGTCTCATCTTCCATGAATAATGATATCAACGTATAGATTTACAAGGTCTGAAAAGCAAGGAATGCTACATGATTTTGTAGGAGCACCAATTACTAATGCTTACGCGTTTTACAATCTCTCTTTCAGATGGATATGAGAAATTGGTCAGGGCAAGAGAAGAAGGCATATCTGGGAACACGGATGATTTTGATATGTTTGCCGATGATGACGGACAAGCTGCCACTAAGCTATCTACAGATGAAAATAATGCAGTTAGTGAACCATCATCAGATGCCATTAATTCTTCTACAGAGGGTAAAAACATTGCCTCTATAACTTTCGCATCTGAAATGACAATTTTATTGCTGTATTTCATCTTTAATGTTTTTAATCGGTTCTACTTTTCTTTCCAGGCGGAGCTTTGCAAAGTGATTATGTATATGATGAATCTTCTGGGTATGACTTTTTTTCCGTATACTTTTTTTGAAAATAATCTAAAGTGATCTACAGTACTCACCTATGATTTAATGATGTAAAAGTTCATTTAGTACTCATTTGTTCTTTCTCTTTATGAACTCATAAAAAAAATCTGTTGAAAACATGATCTGACATCAGTTGTTTATTGGTCCAGGTATTATTACAGCAGCAGTTTGGGCTATTATTATGATCCAAATACAGGGCTTTATTGCTCTGCAGCATCAGGGAAATGGTATTACAAAATCTTAAGTCATCTTAGTCATGTGTCATTTTTATGTCTTTTAATTGTAGTTTCTTTATTAGCCTTCTTAAACATCAACATGCCTTTAGATGTGAGTTCTTTGCTGTTTAAATCCTAATCCTATTCTGGCTAGATAGATATTTCTTATATGAAAACTCTACCTAGAAACATGCATTATTTGTACTTTACTTTAAGTTTGATCTTGGGTGAAAGTAAAAAGACCGATGTATGATTGTGCTTGTGCTAGTCTAAGATAAGAATATGCCAATAGTTAGAGGGAGAAGAAGATTAAGTTAGAGCTCAAACCATTGAGAACGAGACATAGTCTGTATCATGACACCTTTTGACACATTTAGCCAACCCTACCTAATGGAAAAATGTCCTACTAGTTGTATGTTGCTGATTGATAGACAATGCTATTTTTATAGGAACCAGAGAATCCTACCTAGAAAAGAGGTAGCGGTTTAATTTACTCTTGTTTATCTATAACTTAGGCTCTTGAATTTTTGGGATTCCATGTTGGATGGATCTTGTTCAAGTAGCTGGATAATTTTTCTTTATATTACACCACCCGACGAAGTCGGTAAACGACTGATCCAGCTGGCATTCACCAAGGCAGCTGGGGGAGCTGGTAGGGGAATTGAAGAAGATCAATCGGAAGAAGGTGAGCTAAACTGCAAATGATAATGAGTTGGGCAAGGCTGGAGGTTGCCTTACGCCGGGAAGAAGGCCCTGTATTGCAACCCTCAAGCCCTGTAAGAATCACATGAGGGGCAAAGCTCTCCCCTCTAGAGTTTTAATGTTGTATTTCCTGGGTTCAAACTTGAGAACTCTGGTTAAACTGTAAGAAGCCAATGTCATCTCATTCAATCGCTCCTGAGTAGTATCTGTATAGTTTATTTTCTGCATTTAGTGATCGGTTCATTCTTGGTCTTACTGATAATTGTCTTTGTAGCTCATTGGGATTGTTTATTTTTGTTTAAACACAGGTACTCATTTAATGAAGAGACTAGCACCTATGATGAAGTTAATGAGGTTGCATCCAATTTGAGTTGATGGGCATGTCTCGGGGGAGTACAGACAGTTTATTAACATATCCACAATCATTGTCTTCCAGTGGCATATGTACAGACAGAAACATTATTCTTTTTTTTTTCCCCACACTTTCTACTTGTTTAGGTGCTAAGGCCGGCAGTTTTTCTTCTGCCTTTATAACACACATACTCTTTCGACCTGCAAGTTCCAATAGCATGTTTCTGTGTTGATATTGCGATGAAAACTTGTGATCGTGCTGAACAGGCTGTTACGGCAGAAACAAACACAGCAGTCGTCAGTTTACGCTCCTAATTTCAAATTTATTTCTGCTTGTGCAATTGGATAGCTGTTTATTTTGGCGCCAAATTTAGGATGTTACTATTGCGTTGCTTGCTGTGAGTACTAGTAGCTTTTTTTTTTCAAGCTAGTCACTTTTTTTTTAACAATAGTACTAGTCACACTTTATCAGTGAAAATATTTTATATTTTTATATATGTGCTGTATAAATATTATGCAGTAGTACATCGTGTAATCTCTTATTGACATAGTTATGGTTCTCAATCCACAAATTATGCGACAAATTCTGAAATTTGCACGCCTTTTGTGTAGTTAGGCTTGTGAATTGAATCGCGTACGTATAATTTAGTGTATTCAGGCTTGAGAGTTGAATCACATACACATTTTATTTGTTATATGTGTAATTTTGAATAATATGAAAACAAGCATCTAGTAATAGTATTGTATCGTATTAACAAGTTAATAAAGCTATATTAGTGGTATAGACTGTGCAAATTGTGGTATATTGTAATATTTTTACTTTTGTATACTTTAAACTTAACGCAGCCTTTTATATTACCGAACAACCCTAATCTAACCTATAACAAAGATTATTTTACTAAACAAGAAATTATTTAAACAAGTTATAATGCAGATAAGAAACAGAGGAAAATAATAACACCACTTTTTATCGGCTCATGCTGTCAATAGCTTGACATTTACAAGGAAATGATAGTTAAACAACAACTCAAATCGGAAGTCTTTGCAGACACTTTATGTTAAGTAAATGAGAAGCTACGCAAAACAACTGAAGTAAACCATGCTGTGTGAGAACGTACTAAAGAACATCATCAACAAAACAAGGAGGAGGTAATGTTTGAGTGTGATCTTTCATTGGTATTGTTAGGATATAGATTTAAAGGGAATTAGAATATTCAAGGGTGTTAGAGCAATTAATTAGTTAGCTGGTTAGTTTGTTGTAGGGACTAACTAGTTGGTTTCTTTGAATTATTGAGAATATAATAAACATTTGTGAATAGAGTAGGGACTCTATTGTAGAAAAGAAGCCCCTGGAAAAGAGATTTTGTCCTAGTTTCTCAATAAAATTATTCTATCTTTTTAGTAATTCAATTATTGGGTTCCTAACTGGTATGAAAGTTATGAATTTACAAAAAATTCTACGACTAATCATTGTATATATTTGTTTTTAGATGGACACACAAGAAAAGTTTTTCCTTGATCAAATGCAAATCATTCATCGATCAATAGCTGCAAAGGAAGACGGGTTTGCAAAATCGCAGCAAGCAAAACGAGAAGTGATGTATGCTAATGGAGATTCTTCTGCGAAAGAGGACGACAATCATATGTAATATTCTTATATTCCCTTATAGTTCACTAATTGCATATTATCTTTTTTTTTCTTTCTTACTTTCGGAATACATAACTGTGGCCAGTATGTAAGATTCAATTCTTAATCTTTTCTGAAGTAAAACTCAATCTTCTTTAAACAGAATGGAGAAAATTTATAGTTGAAGTCTCAAGACAAGGACATGAGGCAATTCGAGGCAGTGACTGATAACATCCTACAAATGCATGAAGAAAAACAGTTGGCTTTGAAGAAGAAGCAGTGGCAAGAGCAGGTTGAACTTGAGAAGGAATTGGAAAATGAACTAACTCAGCTCATGAACAAGTATGCTTTAAGCCACTCTCAAGAAGAAAGCTGTTAATATTAAACGGCGTTTAAGCCCGGTTAACATTTGAAAACATGTAGAGAAAATATCATTTTATTATACTTTGTGCACCGATCGATCCTCCCAAAAAAGAAAAAGTCTCAAGATCTTCTTTCATGCCATCGGACCTCCTTCCACCTTCCATTGTTGTCGCAGCTCGCTCCTTTACCGCCATTATCGCCCCACAACGACGATCATCCCTCTATTATTGATTAGCTAACTAAGGATGCTTCAAAGCTTATGGATAATGGTGAATACAATGTTTGAGTTGAAGAGCAAGGAATGCTACCTGTTTTTGTTGGAGCACTAATTACTGATGTAAAAATGTCTTACTTGTTGTATGTTTGTTTGTGATTGATAGATAGTGTTGTTTTTTATAGGAACAAGAGAATCCTGGAAAAGAGGCGGTGGTTGAATTTATTCTTGTTTATCTATAACAAGTTTGTTTGGTTCGTGTGTTTTGAAGGAGAAAGGAGGGGAGGGGAGATAACATTTTAATTTTTTATTGTGTTTGGTTCAATTATTGGGACGGACGGGAGGGGAAGGAAGGGGGGCCAAAACCCTCCTAGAATCACTTTTTGCTTCCACCAAATTGGAGTTTTTCGGAGGAAATTGTCATCAAAGTTGAGAACTCTTGTTAAACTGTAAGAAACTAACATCCAAGTTCGTCTCATTCAAAGTGGAGATTTGACTCTCATAGAAAAAACGAGGCCCTAATAAAATAAAAATGTAATCTTTTTTAAAGGAACAATCTTCTATTTAAATTGTAAATAACATCTATAAAAATAAAAAAATACATTGTATACAAAAGGAAGCAGTATAAGACTGTTTATTATTGGTCCACACAATTCATACAACTCATTTTCAGGATAACATGAGTAGAATATACAAAAGGAATGATGTTTTGACATTGAATTTTTCATGTAAAATAAGATGCCTTTCATTTTTGTGTAAGTAATTAACATGTATGTACGTTGAAGAATAGAAAAAGTAAACGAGATATAGATAAAATTATACGCTATCACACATGATGCATGATATAGGTATTTTTGATGCTCAAATGACATAATCGTATTGAAAAAGAATCAACACACTTATAAAAAAAATGTGTAGAATAAAGATATTGTACCACTGGTCTGCAAGTCCTAACTCAACTAGTAAAAAACCGAAATTGTTAGGCCGGACGTTTGAAGGGGGTTCGAACCCCGGTACCTTCACTTGTGTGTGTGAGTTTATAATGGCTTTTCTATTTCGTCTATCTACAAAAAAAGATATATTTTTTTTAACAAGCCAAAATGGAACTTATATTATCACTGGTGATTCATCTCGCACAATGCGTGCAAAAGAGAATCACCAAAACATAGTACAAAATACAGTCACTGGTGCATTAACACGAGCACCGAAGTAAAGAAACAGAAAAACAAGAAGATTACAGTCAGATACCCATACAAGACAGAGAGTGCTGTCACCACTCATGATAGTTAAAGACAAAAGTAAGCAAACATATTTGCCTTAAGCATTGAAACGATAACAGTTTGACCCTCTTTGCTAAATAAAGTGGATCTGCTAAAAAAAAGATATTTTACCACTTTATTGACGTAAATGGTAGTTATTTGAGTTTTTTGATCATTTGATCTAAAGTTCGATCATTTTTCACGATTCTACTTATCATGTTAATTTATGAAATAAAATGTAAATATATCTATATTTAATTGGATTTTTGAGAGGAGGTGTAATCAGACTTGCCTATAAAAAGTTATCTGTATATTACGAATGACAAATTCAAATTACATAAAATCATCCCCGACCAACAGGTACATGTGGCGTCCACACGGATATCTTACTAGTTTTCAATGAATGTTGATTCAATTGATAATGATAAAATTCATATGCATAAGGTAGGGGTGGCAAAACGGGTCCAACGCGCCGGGCTGGTCTGCTTAGCTCGCTATTTTTGGCGTGCTGAGTCAAAGTTTTGAACTCGCTTTCTATGGTTGGCTCGTCCCGCTTATCTCGTTGAAAAAACAGGGCGGATTCGTGGCGGGGCGAGCTGGCCCGCTTAACTTGTTTTTCCTTTTTTTTTTTTTTATAAAAAAATGTAATAAATTTCATAATTTTTTTGTTTTGACAAAAATAAATTTCATAAATAAAATGTAATAATATGAGACTTGATTTTATATGATATAATTTAACTCAAGTAATTTTCCATTGGTGTATGTCTCACTCTCACACGCACATGATCACACAGTACACTAACTGTAGTTGAAATCTATGGCAGAAGAGAGTGGTGATGAAATCAACGGTGGATTCTCAATGGACTCAACTGAATCACGTTGGGTTTTCCATGAAGACGATGAAGATGAAGAAGACGCATCTGATATTGAAGAATACGACGCCGATTTGAGATTCAGAGGACGCGTTAATGTACATGATTCAGAAGAAGACGATGAAGATAACGCTGAACAAAAACTCATTCGTACTGGTCCTCGAATCGATTCCTTTGATGTTGAAGCTCTTGATGTTCCTGGTGCTCACAGAAATGACTATGAGGTTCTTTCTTTTTCTCTGCTTATTGGAATTTTGTTTTTAGATTCTGTTACTTATTTTAGAGTTGAATGTTGAAGATTTGTTGTAATGCTTATTTATGAGGTATTTTGTTTTTAGACATGCTAATTGAAATCGAGTGAAGTTGTACTTGGGCGCTGTTTGGATTTACTTATTTGAGCTTATCTACTAGCATAAGTTTTGTGAGACTGTTTGCGAGAATTTATGAAAACAAACAATTTTCACAAGCTTTTTTCAGCTTGTTTTCCTAAGTTTTTCAATATTTCACTTTTTCGGCTTATTTTATAAGTTCTCAAATATACTAGCTTATAAAATCAGCTTATAGCATATAAAAAAAATCTAACTTTATTTTATCTTTATTTTTTTAAATTTATAAAAACAGCCTATGTAAGCTAAAGCATAAGCTCTTATCATGATAAGTGCTTGTGCCATAAGCTGAAAAAAGCTGTTTATCCAAACAGGCCCTAACTCAACTGACAAATGACGATATTGTTAGGTTGGACACCTTCATTGAGGTTTGAACTTAGGACCTCACAGTTGTTTGCGAGTTTATGTGCGTGGCCAAAAAAAGAAAGTGTAATTTTTTTGTTTTGTTTGGTAGATAGGTAGACGGAATTACAATAACCACTTGAAAACTCGCACACAAGTGGAGGATCCCTGGTTGGAACCCGAGTCACGGCGTCCAACCTAACAACTTTGGTATTTGCCGGTGGAGCTATGACTTGTTGAGAAATAGAGTGGAGTTTAGTTTAGTAGTTGTAGTTGCTTGAGAATATTTTGGTTTCAATTTTATTTATAATTATATATAAGTTGAAATTTCAGAATGGAAAAATACTCAAGTCAATCTTAAATTTGATGTTACTATTTCTTGTTCGATCTTTCTTTCCATGTATGTGTGTTTGTGTGAAACCTTATAATTGTTAATTGAGTACTACGAGTTGGTCATAATTCATAAATAAAAAATAAGAAGAAAAATAGGTATGAAATTTAACAGGGTTCAACCTACAGGCAAAAAAGCGAGATAGTTTTCTATGATTGGTGAAGATTAAACAAGTATCAAGTATCTGCCAATGCACCAAATAACGAATTCAAATTCACTATTGTACACCTTATCTCACACAAATTTTACAACTAACTAATGATTTTACAACACAAGCTACTTTATAATGTTTAGTGTCTAGAGATGCTTATTTTTGTTGTTGTTCAACTTCTATTACTTTTCGATGTTGATAATTTTATTTAGTTTATGGATTGTATGAAATCTGGTGCATTGTATAAGGCTTCTGCTCACCCTTTAAAATCTGGTGCTACTTATCATAAGAATATGAAGTTTTAAACTGTAGTGAAACATAAAAAATCTGTATATAAATGTTTTATGATTGTTGTCTTCATAATAATTTATTGCAGGATATCAGCGTAGGAAAGAAAATTGTATTGGCATTTCAGACTCTTGGTGTTGTCTTTGGTGATGTTGGAACCAGTCCATTATATACATTCAGTGTTATGTTTAAAAAGGCTCCTATAAATGAAAATGAAGACATTCTTGGAGCACTATCGCTTGTCTTGTATACTTTAATCTTGATTCCTTTGGTGAAATATATCCTGGTTGTTCTGTGGGCCAATGATAATGGGGAAGGTATATTAACTTAAATATTCTAAAATGGATTTAATTTGTATACACCATTAGTGTAAAACTTTTTTACACATGCATCTAATAAAATCAAACCATGGTGCCACATGTAGATATTTGTGGAGACATTTTAGGAACCAACTTAAGAAAGTGGCACTATGGTGTTATTTAATTGGATACATGTCTTACTAAGTTTTACACCCCCAGTGCATAAAAATGAATCTCTTATAAAATAGACCTTCACTATTACCTGCCTTTCTCTCTCGGACTGTCATAGTGTTCTGACAGTTATGTCCTTGATATCATAGTTGTTTTCGTACTACTGCAGGTGGTACTTTTGCCTTGTACTCCTTGATTTGTCGTCATGCTAAGGTGAGTCTTCTCCCCAATCAGTTACCATCAGATGCCCGTATATCAAGCTTTAGGCTAAAGGTGCCATCCCCTGAGCTTGAAAGGTCATTAAAAATCAAGGAAAGACTTGAGTCTTCTCTGACTCTGAAGAAGACGCTACTGATACTTGTGCTTGCTGGTACTTCTATGGTGATCGCTAACGGTGTTGTAACACCAGCAATGTCAGGTTATTAACTGCTATTACTTTCTGTATTTTTGAAATTTCTTCAGACTTGCCTTGGTCATGTGTTTGGAATGATACTACTCATAACATACCTGTAATGATATCTTTTTAGATGTGTTCATGGACAACTGGTGTTTTCATCACCATTTGACAACTGTTTAGTGTTTTTTTTTTTTTGGGTATAATAATTCTCACTTTCTATCCATGTCTTGCTGCAGTATTGTCATCTGTTGGTGGTTTAAAAGTTGGGATCGATTCGATCAAGCAAGGTATTACATTAACCTATAAATCAATTCTTTTATCTGTAACCTGGGCTGGTCCAAGGCAGTGAAGTTAGGGCTTTAGGCCTGAACAAATTTTTTGCTTAGTATCATTTCTAGTTTTTTTGTAGAAAAAAAGAAAGGCCTTTGATTACAGAAAAGGCCCAAATTTTAAGCTGTCTCCTTTCAGATGCCTCTCTCAGAATTTGCTTTAGGTCTCACTCATTGTTGGGCAACGCTGCCTGTAATAGTTATGGATGCATAGACATTGTTACCATCGAGACCAACTTTAGATGTTAAGATCTGGTGTGACATCCAACAATCAACTTCTGTGAAGGAAGAGGAACATGGTCTGAATTCCCATACCTTTTAAGTGCGCATGTTTCTTCTGCAATATTCTGGCATCAAGCAGAACTGATATAATACACGATTTCTAACTATTTAAACAAATATTTGCTACTGAAGTCTATTGACTTGGTTTGAGAGAATGGAAAGCCTTTCATGTTTTAGTTTTGTTTATGAGGGGGTTAGATAGGTGGGCATATTAATAAACTGAGCTGATTTATAAGCTTATGATTTGGTCATTTCTATAGTTGCTTTAATCTTTTCTCCATTTTTAACTATGCAGATGAAGTGGTGATGATTTCAGTTGCCTGCCTTATTGTTTTGTTCAGTGTACAAAAGTATGGAACGAGTAAAGTGGGACTTGCAGTAGGACCTGCTTTGTTCATATGGTTTTGTTCTCTTGCGGGTATCGGGGTATACAATCTTCTCAAATATGACAGAAGTGTCTTGAGGGCATTTAATCCCATTCATATTTACTATTTCTTCAAGAGGAACTCAACTAAAGCATGGTATTCTCTCGGGGGTTGTCTTCTGTGTGCAACTGGTAAACTAATGCAGGATCTTGAAACTGTGAATATAATAATAGTATATATTTTTATCTGCCCACAATAACTTCTTTATTGTGGTGAATATGCAATATAAATGTACCATTGCTGTACACAACCAGTTCAACTATGTTAAAATTCTTACTGAATTGTGTTGCAGGTTCTGAAGCCATGTTTGCAGATCTTTGCTACTTTTCTGTACGATCAGTGCAGGTAAAGTCGTATTTAGTAGAGTATCATGCTTCTTTCATATCTTCTTTTGTACAAATATGTGACACTCGATGGTGCTAATTTGCAGCTTACGTTTGTCTTTCTTGTTTTGCCGTGCCTGCTATTGGGTTATTTGGGTCAAGCTGCATACCTTATGGAAAACCATGCTGATGCTGGTCGGGCCTTTTATTCTTCTGTTCCGAGTAAGTATTGACAATATCAGTTTTACCCTGGGTTGTCTTTGTGTTAGCTTTCTTTTCAGTGGGCTGTTTCAGCAAATTGCAGGATTTTCAAGTAATAGTATTCTCTGTTTGCAGGTGGTGCATTTTGGCCAACCTTCCTCATTGCTAACATTGCGGCACTGATTGCAAGTCGGGCTATGACAACAGCAACATTTTCATGTATAAAACAATCAACTGCACTTGGTTGTTTCCCTCGTCTTAAAATCATTCACACCTCCCGAAAATTTATGGGCCAGATCTATATCCCTGTCCTAAACTGGTTTCTCCTGGCTGCTTCGCTGGTGCTTGTCTGCTCTATATCCAGCATAGATGAGATTGGAAATGCCTATGGTAATGATTGTTTTAATGTTTTTTAATATCCGCAGTTAATATGTAAAATTTATCAGCAATATTTATGTTGCTCTGTGAAATTGAAACTTGGTGATAATGTTAATATCACATTTTTGTTGAGATCAACATTTTCAGAACAGAATACTTTGCATCAAAAGCATATCTTACTGTAATTATGTGGAAGAGGATTGACCTCCTGCTCATATTTATTTTGAGTGGAGAATCAATGATACAACCGGAGCCTTGTAAAAGAAGACCTGATTTTCCTAGAGAATTCCATGCATGAGACCCTAAACCCTATTTTTGCCCTTTTTCCCCCCTGAAAAACTGGCTGTAAGCTCAGAACAATGGCCAATTGTCAATCTGTGTATATGTTTTTCCATTAGCAAGACTTTTAGGAGGTAGTAGTTTGGCTATGGCTATCATTTTATTACACGTTGGTATGGTCACATTTCTATTGAACATCTTGAACTTTGAATTTCTGAAATGAATAGATCCTGATCGACAATAATTTGCGTCAGCAATCTAGATAAGGGGATCGCGGAGGGAGAGTTTAGCTTTCGTTGGCTTTTGGGCACTGAATTCAGTTCATTATTACTATGTTATTAATTTATTATTAATTATTAATGAACTCATATTACACTTTTTCCTTTTTCCACTTTCAGGAATTGCTGAGCTGGGGGTGATGACGACGACCACTGTCTTAGTAACCCTTGTTATGCTTCTTATATGGCAAGTACACATCATCATAGTGTTGTGCTTTGCGGTATTCTTCTTGGGATTGGAGTTGACTTTCTTTTCATCTGTTCTGTGGAGCGTGGCTGATGGAAGTTGGATAATATTGGTCTTTGCTGTAATAATGTTTCTTATAATGTATGTATGGAATTATGGAAGCAATCTCAAGTATGAAACTGAAGTGAAGCAAAAATTGTCGATGGATTTGATGCGAGAATTAGGGTCTAATCTTGGGACAATACGTGCTCCTGGAATCGGGTTGCTTTATAATGAATTGGTCAAAGGAATACCAGCAATTCTTGGACATTTTCTGACTACACTTCCTGCCATTCACTCCATGATCATATTTGTAAGCATCAAGTATGTTCCGGTTCCTGTGGTGCCTCAAAGTGAAAGGTTCCTTTTCCGGCGAGTCTGCCTCAAAAGTTATCATATATTTCGTTGTATTGCCAGGTAATCAGATCCTTTTATTTGTATCTGTGTATAAGTGTATTAAAAAGAGGGGATGTTTACTTTTACACCCTGGCAAAGTGGCTTAACCTTGTAAGAGTTAAATGGATTATCAAAATGTTACGAACCCACAAGCAAATTAGCTGAGAAATGTAGTGAAAGAGAACAAATTTGTAGGGGTTGATTCGAAATGTCTACAGAAAAGGGAGAATTCTCTCTTTCCAAAGGGTTTTTATTCCACAAAGGGTTTCCCCTTTTTCAAGAGAGTTAATAGTCAGTTTTCCTATTCTATTAATTCAGATTTCAGAACCAAATAGTCTTCTACTCCTCACTTACTATTTAAGTTAACCACCAACCCAGTTATACAGCTCTAACGCTTCACTACCAAAGTAATTTTCTAACTATCTGCTATGCTTTAGCCGCTTTCATTTTTGTCATGGCTTCTACCAGAAATGGAGCTCCCAAATATTTCGTTTAGACACAACTTGTGCAATAGCTTCATGTCAATATCACTTTAAGTGGTTCATTTATTGAAACAATCAATAATGTAAGCTGTTATTATTTAATAAAACGTATTTCTGTCTGTGCTTTTATGTCAACAGATATGGTTACAAAGATGTTCGAAAAGAAAATCACCAGACTTTTGAGCAGCTGTTGATTGAGAGTCTAGAGAAGTTTATACGCCGTGAGGCTCAAGAGAGATCACTAGAGAGTGATGGGGATGACGATATTGATTCAGAGGATGAGTACTCTAGTTCTAGAGTTCTAATTGCCCCCAATGGAAGTGTTTACTCACTTGGGGTTCCTCTTCTTGCTGATTTTCAGGATACAAGCGCCTCTGTTTTAGAAGCAACCACATCAGAGGTTTTAAGTTCCACAACTTCCGATTCCCTGTTGTTTGATGCTGAACAGAGCCTTGAGAGGGAGTTGTCTTTTATTCACAAGGCTAAAGAATCTGGAGTTGTTTATCTTCTTGGTCATGGAGATATAAGAGCAAGGAAGGACTCTTGGTTTATCAAGAAGCTAGTAATAAACTATTTCTATGCCTTCTTGAGAAAGAATTGCAGGAGGGGGATCACAACTTTAAGTGTGCCTCATTCACATCTGATGCAAGTTAGCATGACTTACATGGTTTGAAAACCAGTTTTACTGCCCAATGGAACAACAATTTACTTGGAATCCACCGTGTGATAGCGGTAGCAGGTGCCCAAAAGGTTTTATAATGGAGTGCACAGTTCGACCTGTAAGCTTGATCCCTTCTAGGTGTTTGATCTTGGTCTAGCTCATCTTCAGAAATCGTAGTGATGTTTGTTGCGGTTGCGTGGCTGCCATCTTCATATACGGAATTGAAATATGCTGATAACAAAAAGAACAAATATTTTAAAAAAAATCAACACAGCATTATGTATACACATCTGTGAACAATTCCACTTCAACGCGAATGTACAACTATATGGACACTGAGTATTGTACAGTGGCATTGAATTGCCTTTACTGTAATATATATGAAAACTGCTGTTGACACATCTTGTTTGGCTGAAAAACACATAAATTACTCAAATGCCCCCATCGGCAGTTAACTGCCGCAGAGTGTAACCGGCGGTAGTTAACTACCGAAGTGGTTATTTTCCATCGGCAGTTATCTGCCGTAGCAATTTTTTAAAAAAAAAACTCCTTCGGCACTTAAGTACCAAGGAGTTGTTTCATACTTTTTAATTACACATGCAGCCATCCTCATGATAACGATGCATGTGATGGTGGTGGTACTGTGAAGGAACATGGCCATGATCATTCACATGCACTCGTTGTGACAATTACCGGGAAACACACGTGAAGAGCTCCCTGAGGTTCTTGGAACCTGCCGCCTTAACCATCTGGATGCCTCCAAAGCTGTTTGTCTAAAGCCTTGATTTCCAATGGGACTTGTGACAATTACCTTTTGGAAGAGGGAAATCCAAGTTGCAAATGTAGATAATTGAAATTGAAATTCTAGATTCTTGTCTCCATATACCTGTTTTCACAAATCATCATTCGTTCAATCAATTTGAATCACACCGTAGTCTAAAGTGATGTGTAAAAAGTATGAAACAACTCCTCGGTACTTAAGTGCCGAAGGAGTTTTTTTAAAAAAAATTGCTATGGCAGTTAACTGCCGATGGAAAATAACCACTTCGGTAGTTAACTACCACCGATTACACTCTGCGGCAATTACTGTCGAGGGGGCATTTGAGTAATTTATGTGTTTTTCAGTCAAATAAGATGTGTCAACAACAATTTCCAATATATATTCCTTTCTTCATGAAACATTTACTTGGGCGAAACTCCATTGAAATCATATTTACGTTTTGTCTAAAATATTTGAATGTTGTGTCTAATGTATTTAGGTTTTTTATTTCACTAATTATTGATTTAAGTATTCATTCCCGTGATCCATCTATGAATCACTGTCAAAAAAAAATAAGGTTGGGGATAACTCTCGAGATGAATGGTTTAATTCAAGTTGTAACTAGAGCTTACTACATCCCCGAGTTGAAGAATAAACTCCTGAGTATAGGACAACTTCAACAAAAGAATTTAACTATAGTTTTCAAAAGGATTTGACAACACATGCAAAAGAGGAATGATACTAAAAATCCCACCAAACAAAAATTTATGACAGTCAACTTTTTCTGCAATTTTCACGGCTCACTTCTATGTAAAGTCCAATTCCTATATACTACGAAAGATCGTTACAATTTGCATGCATGATCGAGTGCCATGTTATAAAGTGGCGGAGGCAATTTTTTAAGGAAAAAATTGCAATTTTTTTAAAAAAAAAATTAAGGAAAAAATTGCAATATTTTTTTATATCTTTGTCTGTTTCAATGAATTTCTTTTTGGGAACCCTATTTAAAAAATTTAAGTCAACTGCATACGACAATTTCTTTTTCCTCCGTTGGGCATTATGACTTATCTCAAGTCAACAACAAAGTGTTAAAAGGGATAAACTAAAAGTATGTACACTACAATTAGTGGAAAACAAAAAAAACAAAGGCACAAAATTATAACGATTTTTTCAGTAACCACTACAAGTTTGGTTAGGGACTAGGGTAGTCTACATTATTTTAAGATTTAGGCAACACTTGCTACAAGGAAAGTCTAACTAGAAATTGTTGCGTTTTATGTATTGAGAAAATTGTAGAGTAGCTTGTTTGTTCCAATTATTGTTAATCATTCCCGATATGATTTGACAGTGAATAAATAAAACAAATTCAAATGTAGGCATGTTGATAATTATAATTATTTTGATGCTCATAAATTGGCACCCTTGCGATTTCTTTTTTCCTCCGCGGGTACCATGACTTATATAAAATCAACAACAAAGTGTTAAAATGTAGAAACTAAAGGTAAAATACTGTACAACTAGAGGAAAAGCAAAACCTGTGAAATAATAGCACAAAAATTAGAGAAAATCATATGTTAGTATGCATAAGGTATTTGCAAATTACTACTAATCTTTCCCTTAGTTACAATACTACACATATGATACATAGCAACATTTCTGATTTATTTGTGCTATGCAATCAGTGTCAATTGAGAGACTAAACTAACACTTTACAAAATTCTATAAACTCATACTTCTGATGTTTGGTTAATGAACTAGGAACTAACTTAATTTATTTTCTTAAATACACTAAAATTTCAAACTATGAGCTTTCTATTTTAGTTACTGTCTTTTAGTGCTTTAAGCTAGCTTCTGGCCTTTGGGTGAATTTTGGCAGAGGTTGAGAGGTAGCATAATGGAGGTTAATATGGAAAGCTTGTATATGAGAATCTCAAAGAACATTTTACACCGTAAGGTGAGCTTTGCCCTCTTTAAATATCTTGGTTTTCCGGCAGAGTTTAAATCACTCTATTTTCCTTAGTTCTATTAATCTTTGATTTTAGACGCTCTCTTAAACAACTAAAAATTTATTTGATAAAGCATTGTTCAAAGTTGTGTTACACACTTAAACTTCAAATAAAATATGGTATTTAAAGAATTTTTTAAATGATCATGAGTGTCATAGTTTTGGTTTTAATGTTAAAAATACGGTGATTGATTATAAAGCATTGCTTAGCTTATAATTCATTTTGCTTTTGTTAGGCAAACTAAATTTCTAAATATTGTGTGATAATCTTAGCAATGCATATAGGTCTTTCCTTCATGCATATTATTTTTTTTGAAGAGGCTTCATGCATATTATTTTGACAAACAACCATTAATGAACTAAGAATGTGAACCCCATGTCTTATTCAAAATTTCTTTAACCCTATGTGGTTATATCACAAATTGTAACTATTATCTAATGTTATTCAATTCAGTGCCAATAAATGTTGATGACAAATTATACATTCATCAAAAAATATGTGTAATTTGACATCAACACTCAGTTGCTTTAAATTGAAGAATATTATGTAGTAGTTAAAATATGTATTATAAGCAGACAATAAAGGGTTAACAAAACATTGAATAAACAAGTCGGTTGGCATTCTTAAATCATTTACGGTTGTTAAAAATTCAAAAATTTAGTAGGATAACACGTGGATAATACAATAGCAACACCCCCTCTCTAAAAGTATCTCGAAATTCATTTCAAATACTCTTTAAATCCTTTAACACCATATCTTACTCAAATTTTTGCGTATTAGTAACACAACTTTTAGTAGATTTGGAACCATTATGCAAGAGTCATAAAAACATAGAATTGTATGTAGTTTGAGGAATGATAAATAATATCTTGACCAGTTTGAGAGGGAAGTGTAAAATCTAAAGTTAATAGAGCTAAGGAAAAGGGAACGAGAGATCTGGAGGGTTACTTTGGTTAACTTGAATGGTTGGTTATTGTTTGTCTCAAGGAAATGCGATTTTCTTAATTTGGTGAATTCCAACAAAATTGTCTCGTTACTTGAAATTGTGAATCATATGTAGCCTATCATGTCGTATTTTTATCAAGAAAATCACAATTTTTATTAAAATAATACCCTCACTTATCAGTCCAAATTGAAAAACCAAATGTCCTGTCAATTTAACTCAGTTGATATGGACAGTGCATGATATATGCAAGATTCAGGTTCGAACCCCAGACACCAAAAAAAATTTGAAAAAACAAAAAATTTAAAAAAAAAAAAGTAAGTCTACACGTACAAAAAAAAAATCTAAATCAAAGGAATTTTGGATTCCAAAGTAAAAGACAAATAAATAAGGTCATCGATTTTCTTTTTTTAAAATTTCAATTGCTTGAAAAATCTACCACTAAACCCGTTTATTTTAAGTTATCTTTTCTAAAAGTAAAATGACAAGAAATATGTATTTTTATATTTGTTATAAATTTATTAAATTTTTATTCGTGAGTCTAAAATGTTCATAAGAATAGGAAAAATAAAATCCAAAGAAAAGATGAGAATATAGTTCCCATAAAAATGAGAATATTTTCATTTTAATATTATAATAATATTAATCAAACATCTTTTAAAAAAAAATGAGAATAAATTAACTTTCGTCTTGTCCCCGTGACCATATCTCATTTAGTACGGACATTGCATTCTATATATACAGAGATCATGGTTCGAACCCAAAATTTCTCATTTATTCACATTAGAGTTGAAATTCTACCTACTTGTGACAAAAAAAAGACATTTAACTTTCATCCTTGTGTTTGAGAAAAATCATTCCTAGAAATAAATCCGATAAACTTGAAACAAACACCTCTTACACCCAGTGGCGGAGCCACATGCAAGTGACGGGATGCACTGCATCCCCTGGATTTTCAAAATCTGCACATTTTGCATGTATTTATTTCTATTTGAATCTCCTGATTTTTTTATATTGAACCTCCTGATTTTTTTATATTGCATCTAGTCAAAAGATTTTACACCTATAACCCATATGAATGACACGGCCCAATTTATTTACTTGCTTTTGATACTTCCTTTTTTAGTTTTTCCTATCTCAAGGCACTTACTTGTTTTTAACTACATGCTTTTGATCCATTTCTTTTATATATATAATTTTTGAAAGGATACATTTATTTTTATACTATATTCTTATTAATAATTAAATTCATCATGTTGAAGTAAAATTGAGGTACTTTGGTGATCGAACACAATTTCTACAAGTCATTTGAGAAGCCTTTACCACTAAACCAAATATGTTCTTGTGTTAAGATTTTGCAATCATAATATTTCATATTTTTTTCATAACTTAATCCTCCTTCCATCATAAATTATATGCATAAAAATTCACTTTATTTGTCTCAAATCATAAGCAAAAAAGACAAGCTTTTACCCTATTTAGTCATGTTGTTTACAAACAAATCATCTTTTCTAAAATAATTTTTTTCTTATTTTCATGAAGTTAAATACAAATTGTACTTAATTAACTCTCCCTCCTATTTCACTACCAAAAAAAAAACTCTCCCACCTATTTTCTCTGTAATCAATAACCAATGAAAATTATTTTTACTTCTTGTGAAACTTATTTCGAGTAGAATACAAAAGATATACAACAAATTATTATGTTTTAATTTTTTATTAAGTATGAATTGATTATTATTTTTTGTTATATTTTATGATGTAGGGAATATATCTTTTCCTTTTTTTCCCGTTCCACCTAAAGAGACTATAACTATAATCACTTTGACTAAAAAACTATGATCACTAATTGCTTATTATTTATGATATTCAATTTCATATTCAAACTTTCATGTGATAAATATTGAAATTAGTTATTTGATTGGAAAAAAATGACAAGTTTATAAATTTAGTAGTTTAAATAAATGCTAAAATTAAAAGAAAAAATAACTACGTAGACCTTTGGTATCTCTAATAAAGTTAAAATGCCTGAACCCCCTGATCAAAGATCCTGTCTACGCCACTGTTTACACCCAACAAAAGATACTAGATTGTGCAAAGCAAAACGGCTGATGATAAACATGGATCAAGATCAACCTTATTCGAAAGAAAAGGTTTGAAGCAATATTATGGGAACGAAACTTTACCTAATAATTAGAGAAATGAAGGCATCGTTTATAGTAAAACAATTATTGGCTACATTTGATTCGATGCATGGGATTGGAATAAACTTGAAACTAAATTGTAGTAAGAGTGTAAGATTGAGTGAATTTGAGAAGTAGGAGCTGAAAAGAGAGAGGGGAAAGATATGGTTTGAGAAACAAATGAGTGTAAGATTGTTCTTAATTTATAGACTCCAATTCTACTGTTAATAAGTTTGTATGTCCATTGGTAAAAAAAAACGAGCCTTGGTTTTTGCAAGAAAAAATGTAATTGAAGATGAAAAAGGGAAGAAAACGCTCATCTTTTTGATGGAGTACAAACTTGTTAAAGACTAGAGTTGTATCAGGAAAAAGAGGGGAGGAGTGTGGCGCAAGCAACCCCATGTGAGTGTTCTGTTTGAACTGAATTGTACACTCAAGATAGCTAATTGGTTGTTTTCTAAGATAGTTATAAATGAGAAAAACACAAAAAAATAAAATTAAGGACAATATATTTTTAAAGAAGTTTAGTAACTTCTTTAAAAATTAAAGAAATGTATAGTGCTCTGCAGAGTAAAAATTATAGTATAACATGTGTTTGAGCTGAAACATGGTTTTTCAATTGGCTTGATGCTTTTGTCAATTATAACAACATAATTTGGCCTCTTTTACAACAACTAAGTTTTTTTTTGGGGGCTTATAACAACTAATTTACCTATTTTTTGGACCCCCAAGGCACTCTTTAAGCATTCTAAAATAAGAAATTATTCTTTATAAAAGTCAAATATTTCGATTTCTAAGACAATAATTGCATGTATTTTTAAAAATATTTACTATTTATGGGTCTTAAAGAGTGTCTCGGGGGCACTCGTTAACATTTCTCATATGTAAACATTATTAGTTTAAAATTGCATCGTGTTACGGAGTTTAATTTCTTCCCCACATGCTAATCTGAAGGACGGTACTGCTCTGATTCAACTTGTTATGTTTGATCAAATGGCTGCCTCATTTATCAAGTGTTCATCAGTTTAGAAACTCATTTGTTTTGAAACTTGTTAGAGTATTTTCCATAATTGATTGTGATTTTCTTTTAAATTGATTTTTGTAAATATTTTCCAGCATCCCAAAATCGATGGCAAATAATTTTATTGATACGGAAAATGGAAACAAGTATAAGTAGCAAAACTTCCACAATTCGAGACCTAGTACATGTGGTACTACACCCACAATAATCAGCATCCCTACTATCTAAGCATACAATTAATCCGGTTCACAAACCACTTTATAGAATAGACATGTAGCTTCCGAGTGTTTTTTCAAAAGCCACCGCCAAGAAATATTTTTGATTATATCTACCACCTTTTTTAATAATGACAAAGATTTTCGTAAAACAACCTCTTGATCATCTTGTTATGGAGGAAGGAACAACAACTTTCTAACAATGTGAACAAATCCGATGGGAGTACCATCGACACACCAATCCAATAAACTTTTTTTCTTTTACCAAATTTGCAAGTTACAAATAAATGTTCCTCTGTTTCCACCAAACTTGGGCACCAGTGACAATCATATGCTCCCCCAATTGACAAGACACCGTTTAGCACCTAATTCAATAACCTTGGAAGCAAAGGTTTATCACTAATCATGTATCCCTCAAAATGATGTGTTTACATCGTTTCCAAATTTTCTACAGAAAAAGTCTTCGACTCAATCATATTCCGATTCGCCATTTGACCACAAAGAACAAATATCATTCCACCAAGTTTCAAGATTGATTTGCCTAGTTATAGCTTGATAAAATCGGAGTTTCCAACAATACTTTCCTATATCTTGCAACAAATGCATTTTGTTTGTGTTGACTGTTGACCCTATGGTTCGTAGGGGGGAGAGACGTTAATAATTCGGAGATTGGTTGGAAGTTAATACTACAAGTTCTTCAACAATTAAAAGTTTAGGCAATAGTAAAGTAGGTTGTGTGTTCGTCTACATTGTTAATCATTCCTTTTTTTTTTACTTATCGAGTCATATCCATGATTTGAGCTCATTTATAAAATTAATTTAGAAAATCTGAACTTAAAACTAACTCACCAAGTTCAATGATGCTTCATCACCATCCTCCAGTGATTGTTCAACCCCTCTTCTCACCATGGCTTTTCACAGATTTCCCATTCCCTTGTTTTATTTTTCTGAATAACCCATATGAGGTATTTTTTTTATTATGAAGTTTGTATTTTTAACATACAAATTTATGTTTTTTGTTGTTGTTGTTATTTTTGCAGTGTCTGATACACCTGCAATTTGTTAAAAATTAAAACACTACAGTTTCCAAACCATACAAATTCACGTGTAGCACATTTTGATCATTCTCGTTTCCATGATTAAATTAGAACAGTCCATGGTATATTGTTGAGTATCGTATCCAATATTTCTGTTTATGTTTCGTATGCTGCTATCTGTTAATAATTTATTTACTCATTTTTCAAACAGTTTTAAATAATAAATAAATTGTTACAAATTGCTCTATACTTTGTAGTTCATGTGTTCTACAGAAGTTTTCTGATGCATGACAATTCAATTTAAAGAATTATCATTATTTTAAACTTAATTGTGGGCTTGCCCGGTTGCCATTAGTTTAATCCTCTCTTATTTTGGGGATTGAATTTTTTTTGGAATTGATTAGTATATAATTTTCTATTGATTTAGTGGCTAATACATCAAATAAACACGCATGGGATGGAAGAAATGTGGTGACTCGGATTCGGAACTCCACAGAAAATATCCTCACAACGGAACAATTAGTATATGAATATTTGAGTATGACAAAGAGGCATTTTTTATTTTCTTCATACCATGGTACATGGTTTGGAAACTGTAGTGTTTTAATTTTCTCCTGTTAATAATGAAAAGTAGGAACCAACAAGGAAGATAGAAATTAATAATGTATAGTTTTTTTTTTTTAGGGGCTAACAATGTGTAGTGTTATTATGCATGAAATGTCATGAAATATTTGACCTTTTTTCATTCATGGTTCTCTAATTTGAATTTGAATTTGAATCGTTAAATAATTTTCTTTGTAAGTGTAAGCCTCTCCCCAAGACCCAATATCTGCTTCTACCGTATCTTCTGAAGCACCAGGTGTATCCACGAATGTGCATGTCAAGAGTGCAACATCAACATTGCTCCCTATTTCAGCTGGATCCCTTCTTGTTTGCCTTTTATCTCTATTCTCAAGCCTTTGAGCCATTTCTAGTTTCATTTTGAGTTTAGGAAGATTATAACATAACGGTCTATTTTGAATTTTGATGTTTCCATATACATAATCGTTTAGTTTGGCATTTGCAATTGAATTCTCGCGTCCCAATGTCACTTCAACGAGACTTTTAGGAAGCTTCAAATTCATGCTTCAGATGTCAAGTTCTCTTGCAAATAATGCCACTTCAGATGTTTACAGTTAAACCTATCTTTTAGTTTGACAAATATAAGAAATAAATAAAATCAAACGATTTGCTTTGAATAATACAAAACCAAAATCTTTAGAGAATTTATTTTCACACTAACATCTCACACGTCCTTCACATTTCAGTTTTTGCCCAGTTTAAATTATATAATCCAAACTATATATATCAGCAGAACCAGATTATATAATGCAAAACAAATTATTCATCATTTTGAATTATATAATTTGAACCCGGATGTGCTTAAAACATTTTTTTTTTTAACTTTTGTGTGTTTTTGTTGATTTGTATATGTGATTTTGATTGTTTTATATATGACCAACGTTCAGACGTGTTAGAGGCGGCAATACTATAATGACTGCATCAACCAGACGAGAGCGGTTAGAGCAAGCATATGTGGAGGGTTGGGTGAGAAGGGGTCGAGGAAGGGGCAACATGAGTGATAGATCTTGATCATCTCAGGGGCCATGGACTTGAGTCCAAGCCCTAAGTTTAGGAGGAGGGACCACAAACATCAAGAGTATTTGGAGCATGACGAGGTTGAGGATGCTCAAGATGATGGATTTCCATATGTTGAGAAGGAGGAGGAGGCACCCGAGCTAGATTCATTTCCTTGTGGGCCATTACACATGTCTATCCTCACCCCCAATGTGTGTATCATGTGGAAGGGAGATGTAAGATACCGCCACTTATATTCTGTTGTTATTTTTGTACTAATTTTTGCTTATGTATTATCAGACGTGTGTTATTTTTGGTTATATTGTTGTCCAACCATATCATAATATGGATTATGATGTTACAAGCAAGGTTTAAACAGTTTGCGATGGGTTAATTGAATTTTATGCAAGATACATGTGTTCCTTTGACTGTAGTTATAGTCTAGGAACATTTTATAGCTATAAAAAGTCTTCATACTTCAATATTTTCATTCACTCTTCACTTTTCATTCATTTTAAAATTTTATTTCTTAGTTTTCATTTGGGTGTAATTCATAATATCATGGTCATTCTTGGCCATTCATACCATCCTCGAAATTGTTGTGTAGTTTTTGTGGGATAATACGACAATCGACAGTGAAATTTTGATGATAACAAAGTTAAAAGAAGCTCACAATGTTTATTCTTTAGAAAATGGAGTATAGCCTTAAAGTTTGAGGTCCTTTCATCTTGTTTAGCTTCCACAGATTCTTGCTTGATGATCACACTTCCTAGTTGAACTTCGAGAACCTATTCCTTTTTCCTTTGAGCAGGAAACTCCTCCTTGATCTAAGATTTGAAAGCTTCTAGAGGAGAGTCTCAAAGACCTCTCGTCTAATAAATAACATATCAAACACTAAAATTTTAGCAAGCATCTACATTGCCAAGTGCGAGGTCTCGAGTTAGTAAATATGATTTTTTTTAATTTTTTTTTGTAAATGATGTGATAAACATTGTTCGCCACTCAATACATCCAATTATAAAGTTTCAAGTTTGTGTCAGAATAAAAATATATAATTGTTTTTTTGGTCAAGTGCAAGACTGCCTTAAGACATTTACTTTTTAAGGTGAATAAACGAGGTATACGAGGTTCGAGCCGTGATCTATGTATATATAATACAATGTTTTATTAACAAAGCTAAACTCATTAGGATAAAAAAATCCAATTTAAAAGAATAAATATTCAATCTAGTCATTAAACTATCACTATCTCACCAATTTGGTCCATAAACTTTTAAAATCAACTAAAAATCACTAAACTATGAGTAATTCGTCAATTTGATTGGTGGACTAATCTAAGGGTTAAATTCATGGACAAAAGTATAGTTGAGGAATTAAATTAACTTACTTTCTCATATTATAATGATGTTTTAATTGATTTTAATAGTTTAAAAATCAAAGTGATGGCAAAATTAAAAAAGAATTTAGGAATTAAAAACCAAATTTAGGAACAAAATTCACTGATTAATCAATTTAAAAAAAATTAAAAGGATTAAATAAGTTTTTCGTCCCTATAAATATATCGAATTTTGATTTTAGTCCCTAAAAAATTAAACCGAATGTTTTCATCCTCACAAAATTTTTTATTTTGATTTTGGTCCTTAATGGCCACTTTATGTTCATATGAATGTCAAGATTATAACTTTTTTATGTTAAAATTGTATTCATGTTATGTCCGTTTATTATGTTCAACTTTTATATATTCATATTATGTTAAAAAAGTCAAAAACATGTCAAAATTATATCGATTAAGGACCAAAAGCAAAATAATTTTTTTTTGTGAGGATGAAAACGTTCAGATTAATTTTTTAAGTATTAAAATCAAAATTCTGTATATTTACAAGGACGAAAAACTTATTTAACCCAAATTAAAAAGACGAGGTTTGCTAACTAAGGGAGTCGAATAGAAAGGTTTAATTAAATGAACAGCTAGAAGATGGAGACCGTCCGGGATTCCAGATATTGGTCTGAAATTGACCCACCTACCAATCACGTGTCAGAAAACTATTGGTCTCTTTGTCATCAACAAAACTTTCATCAATTTCCCAAACATTAATTTGGACAAAAATGTCATGTAAAAATTAAATAAAACTATAGTATAAATAAATAAATGCAAAAATACAGCGTCAGTTTTTCACTTTGTCACGTCACTTAAAATAACGAAGACGAAGAACATTTCGCGTTGATATCAGATTCACTCTTCGCCATGGCTGAACCTCCTTCTTATGGTTTAGGTCCTCGATTAGGTCACTTTTCTATCTTTTTCTTTGCTAATTAATTCTTCAATGTTTGGATCTTGTCATTATTTTATGTTAAAATCCAAAATTAGGGTTTGTTTACTGTTTTACTTCAATTAGCTTTTTGTTGATGTCACTGATATGAATCATTGATGCGTATTGCTTCACTTTTAGCATCTGTTTGAATAAGTGCTTATGTATAAGCTATTTGTATAGCAAAAGATAAAATTAAGTTTAATTGTTTTTTTTATAAGCTATAAGCTGTTTTCATAAGTTTGCTTTTATCTGATGAATTAACTTGGTATTGACAAATTTGTTACTATTTTAAAAAAACTTAGGTGTTGTTTGGATAAACACCTTATTTTGCTGCTTATAGCATAATCACTTATGAATATGATATTTCTGCAATACATGATAAAATTAAGTCAAACTGTTTTTGTATAATCTATAAGCTATTTTCATAAGCTATTCTAGAGAGCTTATGGAAATAAGCTGAAAACAGCTTTTGAGCATGTCATAAGCTGTTTTCTTATGTTCTCCCAAACAGCGTCACAAGTGTTTCTGCCAGTAGATTAGTTCAGATAAGCCAATCCAAACAGGGCCTTAGGTGGGTCATGAAATCATTTGCTTTTACGCTGCGTAAAATAGTGTCATAATACCATAGGGAAGAAAACTTCAGCCTGGTTGTTAGAAACAAGGAATGGAAGATGATGTTTGTTTGATAGAAATGGAAGCGCCTTAGGAAGGTGGATTTCATTTGCAGTTAGAGGAACTTCAATAACTTCGAAGGCGTGGAGGCATAGACTGAAGTCACATGTTGAACACCTTGCTATAGTCATTGGATTTTTTTTTTTTTTGAATTTTCACAAAAAGCTGTTTGATTCATGTGAGTTGCTCAATCACAAGAAAATGTTTAGTTTGCAAGAAGCCTTGCTAGGACATCTGATGGCATGGTTTGCAAGGATCTTTGAATGAATAAGGGTTGGGAATAATGAACACGGTTCTAACGGTATGCCATGACACGATGAGAGGATATGTCTGTAAAAATGCAAGATATAACACGGCGGGTTATAAATATACAAAATAAGAATATGAATCATAAGGAGTGACAATAAGCATCATTACAAAGTCATTTCTATGAGAAAATTTAAAGCATAATTAAAGTGGCATCAACTTTTCAAAAGTCATTATTGTTACTCCTTATTTATGGACAAAATAAAACACTGTAATGATCAAGTTCTCATTGCATTTTACCCTTATTTGTACAAAAAAATAGGATTCAATCTAGTGGTATTTATATTATCTGACATGAATATGAATATAACTGTAGTAATGAAGCCATGCCACTAGGGAAAGAAAAAGGAATTTAAATGGAGGATACAATGCTTCAAACATAAAATAGAAAATGGCCATATCACTAAATTAGTTCTATTTATGTGACCGCTGAAAGAAGAGTCTAGTGTAATTGGTGGTGATGCAGGTCAGTAAATGGCTTATTGGTGAAGATTGCAAATTAGAAATATGCAATTGGTGAAAGCATGTATCAATGATGTGACTTTAATTTCTACGTAGGAAAAGGGATGTTTGGTGTGAAATGCTGTTTGTGGAATCATCTTTGTCAAGTTGATTTGAACTCTTGTAAATAGCTAGTTGCTATTGTGGACTTGTAGTATAATTTTATATCACTTTTTACAAACTCAACTTATATGGCAATTCAAAGTGGAAGTTAAACTGAAGGCTTGCATCTATTATGTGATTTTATTAATTTCAAGTAACCCAACACCTTTTTCATGATATAATGTGATGCCTTAACATTTTTGATGGCGGTGCTACTTATTTATCATGTACATGATTGACATACATCTTTCGTTTTTGTTAGATAGAGAAATGGTTGGGAGGAGGGGGTCTGTTTGACATTACCCACTAACAATCATTAGCATGTTCAGAGAACAAAGATGACTCAGTATCCACTTGCATTCAGTTAATTTTACCAGAAAATCATTTCTGCTAAAAAGTCTCAACATTTTGATTTCAAAATTGTAATGATACTGAACACAAAGTAAGCTAATCCAAACACTCGCTTAAATAGACTAAAGTCGAACAGTTTCTGAAGGAAAGTTTATATTTGGCAGCTAAAGTGGTTTTTTAGAGATAAATGGGTTGCTTAATGTGTGCATTGACTGGACACTTTGACCTCAATATTCAGCTGATAGCCGACGGCATGTGTTGTTGAGTCGTATATTTCCTTTTTGTAGTAACTAATTATTATTATTTTTTTTTGGTTAAGTAGCCTAGTGGCTAGAGTTCACACAATTAAATTGTGGAAAAGTGGGGTGTCCGGGGTTCGAACCCTGGCCCCTGCATATAATATGCAATATCCCTACCAACTGAGCTAAGCTCACGAGGATAGTAACTAATTATTTTCTTATTGATGCATATGACTTTTGTGGCTATGTTGTAGTTCTTTAAGTTTGCTTGAATAAATTTTTATGCGTATGTAATACAATATTACAATTTTATGTGCAGACATTCAGCAATTACAATTTGAAGCCCAACATCGGTGGTTGCGACCGGCGGAAATTTGTGAAATTCTTCGTAATTATCGGATGTTTCATATCACACCAGAACCTCATACAAGGCCACCGAGTACGGTTATTGCATATGTTACTGATAAATTATTTAGCACCTCTATACACTATCATGGAATTCTTAGATATATATGGGTTAACAAATTAACACAAAAGCCTAAGCTTAGAAGCTTTTTTTTTTTGTTGAATTGTTTTTTCGCTTCTGGGTTTTAACATAATTATTTACTGGAATTAGTAACAATCTTCTTGGTGTAAAATTCGTGGTTTGGATATGACTGTCTGCTCTCCTTAGGCCCGTTTAGCTGAATTTAGTTCCTTTCAAATCTGTATGAAGTTTTAAACTGCTCATTATACGAACTTAAGGCGTTCCTGTTTCAGTAAATCCTATATAGTTCTTTTAAAGGAAAATGTCCACTCTGGCAATTTATAAGTAATTTTTCGTGAAATTTGGTTGCAAAAGAGTACCTCATGCTTATTGCATAACCTTGATAGTTCAATAGTTTTTAGGACATTATTTCTAGTATTTTGCTTCTAGTGAAAATCTTGCTTTATTTGAACTTCAGTCCATCTATTAGCTCCTATTACTGGTGCATGCTTCTAAAGACACTAGATAGGTGGCATTTGGCTCAAGGCATATGATTATATTCTTCGTGTTGGTTTTCCTGATAATAATAATACCAGGAACATTATTCTGAAAAAAGGTGTTTGGTAAATATTTATCATTTCTAAGAGTGTTTTTTAATTTTTTCAGTTCGAAACTAAATGAATTCATAAATATAATATAATAAGGTTGAATGAGGTTAAAGTGGGAAGATATGGTTAGAAGAATTAAAAAATAACTTATATTCTGATGGTAATATATAAGATTCCCACCCCTTCACATGGGAATCGAAAGTAGGAAAAACATATGTAATCTAGATTTCTGAGAATAACTAATATCCATGAATATTTTTTATTACCTGTACTAAAAAGAAGGAAACTACATTCCCTAGAATAGTTTTTATTTATACACGGCTTCAAACAAACACAGTCTTAATGGTTTGTATTTTACAGGTGGTTCACTTTTTCTTTTTGACCGGAAGGTTTTGAGATACTTTAGAAAGGACGGGCATAATTGGAGAAAGAAAAAAGATGGAAAAACTGTGAAAGAAGCTCATGAAAAATTAAAGGTAACCCAAAATTTGAACGATTTATTAGTTGTTGATGAATCTAGTCTTTGTAGGACTTACAGATAATCAAGTCTTGATAAAACTTACATATGTTTTTTTCATCAGTCTTCTTTAATTGTAAAGCAAGTTTCTATACCATTAAATAATTATTCACTGGGGTTGTTGTATCCTTCAAGCAAATTTAGGTGGGAAGTGTTGATGCGTTACACTGCTACTATGCACATGGAGAAGAAAACGAAAATTTTCAAAGGCGAAGCTATTGGTTGCTTGAACAGTGAGTATGAACTAATTTACTTGAAGATTTTGTATACTAGTGTCATAGAATATAAATTACAGTGATATTTCACACACATGTTGCTTTGTATTTTCCTTTAAAGTGCATTTCTTCTGCGAATAGATCTACACTTCTTAGCTTTTCTTTGGTGTTGTGTACCCTCATGGATACTTCAATGAAGGTGCTAGCTTAGATTTGCTAAGTTGGAAGCGTCACATCATTCTTACTCTTTGCTGTTTTCTTTTGTTTTTAATATTCTCTGTTGTATTATCCTCCCCTTGGTTATAATCCAGCTATTTGTCCTTAATAATTTTTTTGTTATGTCAAATTTGGTGATAGTAGTTTTTTATTTTAATGCCATTTGGGGTTGTAAGTTTTAAGTTTTCATATGCATCTACCAAGTATTATATTCCTTCTTATAACTGATAAGAATATATCTATATATTTTACTGCAGGGATACACACATAGTATTTGTCCATTACTTGGAAGTTAAGGTATTTTCTTTGTTTTTTGTTTTTAAATTCCTTCTGCTGTTATTTTTTTTCTTTCATTTCTTGCCTTAGGATTATATGTTGATGACAAATTGTAGACTCCATCTTTGACTTGGTTGAAACTTGTTATCTACATAAATTTTGAGTTTTTCTGTTTTAGAAAATAAAGTGAAACATTTAAGAAAAAAAGAACGAAGCAGTAGCAAATAGCAATTATTCTAATCAATGCTGATCAATAATGAACATTAGTGATAGCACTTTAACTCATTGGTTCTCTCTGTTATTAAATAGCCAAAGCGCTAACTAGTGTTGCTAAATGAATTAATGAGGTATATCAAAACCAGTGGAATATGAAATCGCCATGTTTATGATTAAGGATAAAAAGTCACCAATCTATGTTCTAATGCAGGTTCTATTTGAGTTCTTTATCAATTTCTTGCCTTGAGGATTGTGGAATATGCTTTCTTAGTATCAATGTTTAGCAACCAAGTTTAATTATTACACCTTACAAAATATTGTTGTGATGTTTGAACTTCAGCTGATATTCTATTTTGTATTGTCATGGGAAGTCCCCGTCCGTTTCTGTTAAAATCTCAACTGATGATACCAATATAAAGAGGAAAGAACTTTTATTTTCATAAGAAAAATAATACTAAAAAATGGTTTTGTGTCTGTTTAAGCTTTTGAAATAAAAAAATAATTTCTGATTATTTTGTGATGTTGTTTCATTAGCTTTTGAAAGAAAGATGTTGCTATAACTATCTGTTCAAAGAGGGGGGTTGGGTAGCTCAACTGGTTTGAGCTAAGGGATAGGAAATTGGAAGTCCTAGGTTCAAACCCGGACGAAGGAGAAAAACTAATCTAACAACTAATTACTAACAATTGCCATTCAAAAAAACAAACTATCTGTTCAAGGAAATGCTTTTTAAAAATATAACCAAATTAAGAGTTTCTGCTCTGAAAAAATAATCATTTACTTACACGAATTTGAAATCACATTTTTTAATTTTTTTAACAAATGGAGTCTTCATTATATTAGTCTTAAATCAGCAGAAACAGTTTTAAGCTGTTTGATGTAGAGGGATCCTTGTTTTGTAGTTCTGGTATTGATTGACTTGTATGACATTAATAGATGTATTGTGGATTCTTTATCTTTCAGAGTAACAAGTCAAATATTGGAGGAAACGCTGATAGCAATGAGGTCATATCAGATTCTCAAAAGGTCAACTCTCCGTCGTCTGGCATTCCCGCAACTTATAGTAGTGTGCCTTCTCTAAGTACAGATTCCATGAGCCCAACTAGTAGCTATACATCTTTACGTGAAGATGCTGATTCAGGTAATTCTGTCTAAATTTTGTTCATGGGGTTTCAAAATTTTGCAAATGGAAAAATAAGCGAAGGTTTTTAATATCTGTATACTTTTGCCTGAGATATTTTTGTCAGATTAAGGTCCCTTTAAATGCCACGTTGGCCTATGTTTATTGATCTTTGTTGTCTGACATTATTATTTGTCTAACCTCTCAACTATGTTGTTTTTCTGTACATTGAAAATATTTTCAGGTGATCATGGACAGTCATCAGTTTCTGGAATGGATTATATCCCACCTTTTAGCAGGGATACATTTAGAGGAAATGGTGCTACTTGCATTGATGGCCAGGCATCATGGGACACGGTCTTGCAATCCACTGCTGAGTTGCATGCTGATCCTTCTCTTGTATCTTTTACTTCCATCCCATCTGGTTCACTGTCAAACATCCTTCACCAAGAAGATAACATCTTGGGTGACTTTTCAATGAGCAGAAGTGGCCTCGCTATTGGAGCAGGGAGTTCTCAGCCTCTCCAATCAAATTGGCAGGTATTTTATGTAACTGCCGAATATACGTATCAGTATGCAGTAGCATCATCTGTGGCTATTATATATATTTTGGAGTGAGATGTCATTGTGCAAGAGTCTTAGAGACTGATAGGACACTTTAGTAACTAAGGCTTTGTAAGGAAAACAATGTGCATGCATGGAATCATGGCCAAGAGGGAGAAAGTGAAAGGTTTCCATTATTTAATTGTTGAGTTGGCAGTAGGGAATGTAGCTGGCGTGCGATTCGGCAGAGGGTGTATACAGTGAGGGAGGAGTTACAGGGGTTATGTTGGGAGAGATTATATACGTTCTAATTGCATAGGTTATTTTATTTCTAGTTTCTGCATTTTGTATTTCAGAACACAACCTATAATCATCTTGATACAGATTCGGATTGCCATTAGTCAAACTCAGGGATGAACATTTTTAACTCTTTGGTCTTGAGCTGCATGTGTCACAGTAAATGGTTTATTATCGTTACTGCTGTTTTTATTTCTGAGGATTTAAATATGCTATAATACATTATCACAAATTTTGAGTGACTTGAACCTTGTCCAGAATTATGTATCCATTTTGCTGTTGGGATGAGCTTTTACTAACTCGCCCTCTTCCTTAATATCTAATTGATGACTTATTAACTTGGCTTGGTGTCAATATCTTTTGTATTGCTTGATTTGAAACTTTGATATTTTAATTGAGTTTGTTTGGTTTATTTTATATGGATTTAAATGTTTAAACTACTATTTATGAATTTTAGGCAACAAAGTTTAACTATTTTCATATTGCTATTGATTGGACACAGATTCCTTTTGACGACAACACAGGAAATATGCCAACCTTTACCCAATCATTGAGTTTGGAATTTGCATCTGATTATGGAACTGGTTTACTAGGGAACGAAGCTGATAATGGAAGTTCTGTAATTGATCCTGTCTTGTTTAGTTTTCATGGTGATCCAAAAGAGAAGCTTGCACATCAAAACTATTTGGAAGAGAAGGTAGATGGGCACCCGCGAGATGACCTTAAGTCTAATTCCACAAAAGAAGTTCGCAGTGAAGAAACTATTAATTATCCCTTACCTGTGAGACGCACATTATTGGATAGGGATGAGAGCTTGAGGAAGGTTGATAGCTTCAATCGGTGGATTACTAAAGCCCTTGGAGAGGTGGACGATTTGAACATGCAATCCTCACCTGGTATTTCATGGAGTGCAGATGATTGTGGGCATGTGATAGATGATACCTCCCTGAGCCCATCTCTGTCTCAGGATCAGCTGTATAGCATATCTGATTTTTCACCTAAATGGGCTTATGCTGAGTCAGACACTGAGGTACTAATTTTAGGGATAATTCTTTCAATAATAAAGAAAGGCAGCAAATGTTGAGAAGAAAATAAGGACAAAATATCATTCTTACTATGTTTGTATCCATTATTAAAATTGAAAAATTCAACCAATCACTTACTTACTCTTTTGTTTCCGTCTTTTACCCTCTTCTATAATGGGAATAAATATGTATTATATGTGGCATTTTCAGATGCCAACAACTCCCTCTCCGGTTAGATGCACACGGTTTTTCTCTCAATATCTTAGTTTGAAGTGTTATACATTTTGTATTTTTTTTGTTGTATTTCTTTTTACATCTTGGTATTTCGTAATGGATCCTAACAATGTTCCTTCTTTTCTCCTCCTTTAGTATGCTATATTTGTTTATTGGTTACACTTCTTTTCTATTTGGATCTTCAATGCAAAGATGAATCGAGAAAGACCTAGATTCAGCTTGTTTGATATCTTATCCTTTTCAAATATGTGCAGGTGTTGATTATTGGATCCTTTTTAAAAAGTCAACCAGATGTTACAACCTGTAACTGGTCCTGTATGTTTGGGGAAGTTGAGGTTCCTGCTGAGGTTGTAGCTAATGGAATTCTGTGTTGTCAAGCTCCTCCTCACAAGGTTGGGCGGGTCCCTTTCTATGTAACATGTGCCAATAGGTTAGCTTGCAGTGAAGTGCGGGAATTTGATTTCAGAGACGGCTATTCTAGAAATGTAGATTATACAGATTTTTTCAACAGTTCGAATGACATGCTACTTCATTTGCGGCTGGAGGAGTTTCTTTCTTTGAAACCAGTGCACCCTTCAAATCAAACCTTTGAGGGCGATGTGGAGAAAAGGAGCTTAATTCTTAAGCTTATTTCACTGAGAGAGGAAGAAGAATATTCAAGTAAGGAAGAGCAGAGTGTAGAGATGGATATATCACGACACAAGGTGAAGAAGCATCTGTTTCATAGGCAGTTTAAAGAGAAACTGTACTCATGGCTTCTTCACAAGGTAACTGAGAGTGGTAAAGGGCCAAATGTGTTAGATAAGGACGGGCAGGGCGTGCTACATTTAGCAGCTGTTCTTGATTATGACTGGGCAATAATCCCAATTTTAGCTGCTGGAGTTAATATCAACTTCCGTGATGTGAATGGTTGGACGGCCTTGCATTGGGCAGCATTCTATGGCAGGTTAGGATAATTGAGAATTGCCCCCCACTTTTGTGTTAAGTTTATTCAGCATAACACAAGTTCTGTCCACTAATTTGGTTAGACCTTCCTTTATTACCCTTGTTTTTAGTATTCTTAGACTTTTTGAGCTGTGAATTTGTTTTCAAATTCTGCCTGTCCTAGCATACGAAGCTGGTTTAAGTTTCTTTCTGCAAAGGAAGCAAGAAAATTCATTTATGTTGCATGAATAAAAAACTTCCCCTTCCCCTCCCCCCTTTAAATTTTAATCTGTTTGGTGCTAAACATAACAGCTGTTTTTCTTATGCATATAAATTTCCTCACTTAGAGTTATCCCTGAAGTAAATGATTTGGCCAGTTAAAGGCAGATCAGAGTACTTTCTACAATTTTGCTTTAAGTATTACGTTCATCATAACTCAAATTGGTTCATATATCTTCTGCCGTCCTTTGTTCAGAGAGCAGACAGTTGGATTCCTTGTATCCAAGGGTGCAGATTCTGGAGCATTGACGGATCCATCTCCAGAATCTCCTTCAGGCAGAACAGCTGCAGATCTCGCCTCTAGCAATGGGCACAAAGGACTCTCTGGTTTTCTAGCAGAGTCTTCATTAACCAGCCACCTTGAATCCCTCACGGTGGATGATTTACACAAAGGTAGTCAGCAAGAAGTTTCAGGAACAAAAGCAGTGCAGACAGTTTCAGAACGAACTGCAACACCTGTGGTCTATAATGATATGCCTGATGCCCTCTGCCTTAAAGATACTCTAACCGCTGTCCGTAATGCGACACAAGCTGCTGATCGCATACATCAAGTATTCAGAATGCAGTCCTTTCAGAGGAAGAAGCAGTTAACTCAGGATGAGGATGAGGATGAAGATGATGAATTTGGTTTGTTAGATCAGCAGGCTATTTCTCTTCTAGCTTCGAAGGCGCGCAAGTCAGGACAAGGAGATGGCTTAGTCAATGCTGCTGCAACTCAAATACAGAAAAAGTTTCGTGGTTGGAAGAAGAGAAAAGAATTCTTGATCATTCGTCAAAGAATTGTTAAAATCCAGGTTCAGTGATTCGTTCTATTTACTTCATTCATTTTTAAAATTATGGACATTATTTTGCATAGATTAGATGTTCTTATTGAAGGTGCAAAATTGATTATATTGGTGAGGAGTTTGTTCAATAAATACTATGGTTAAGAAAGCTAAAATACTTTGGTAGTCCTGTTGAGTTTATATAAAGATGGGATGCAAAATATGAAGACTTTGGATTGTGATTGTAGTTTGCCATAATTGTCGATACAAAAGATTAATCAACAACCCTCATTGATACTAGTACAAACTTATCTTAATTAAAAAGGGAAACAAATAATGATAATAATTCAAATATGAAAACTAATCTTAACATATAATTTTAGATATTAGACACTAGATAATAATATTATAAGATATTTTCATATCTTCTAATACACACTTTTTCATCTCTGTTTGCCCCTTCGATAACTTGTGTACATGTGGATCCCACATTGTGATTGTCAAATTTGAGAAGGCAATGTGAAGAAAGCATGCGTCAAAAAGTTCATATTGGGTCATTTTTCAATGCATTTATACGCATTAAAACCCCCTTATCAAATCATATGCTTGGGCACCGACTGGAGGCCTTAAAAGTGATCCTATCTCGTGGAAGATCCAGGGCAATTAAGAACCATTGAAAGGAGTGGTATTTTACTGTAAACTGAAGTATACCATTGAATAATATTAATATATCACATGGATCGCAATTACATTGAAGTCTTTCCTTGATTACCCTACAGCCACGACCTGTAAAGGAGTAAAATTAAAATCTTCAAACTGGTGAGATACAACTTATATTCTCAAAATAAAATTTTAAAGCTACTAGATAAAATATTCAGGGAATACCAACGAGCTTGTAGTTCAATTACCTCTAGCCCAAGTTTTAGGTGTGATCCTGATGTTTGTGAAGCCGACTTTGCCATTTCCCTATCGTGGTGCTTTGCACCTCTAGTGTACCCCAAAAGTAACAGACCTCTTGTACTCGTCGTTTCCATTTTGTTATCTATTATTTTTTCTATCCTTATGCATTTGTGACTTGATTTCACTGACTGTTTATAATTCTGTGGTTTTAAGGCCCATGTAAGAGGTCACCAGGTGAGGAAGCAGTATAAAACTGTCATCTGGTCTGTGGGAATCCTGGAGAAGGTTATATTACGCTGGAGACGCAAGGGTAGTGGTCTACGTGGGTTTCGACCAGAAGCCCTTAATAAAGCCCCCAGTCAACAAAATGATTCTCTGAAAGAGGATGATTACGATTATTTAAAGGAAGGGCGAAAACAAAAAGAGGAAAAGATCCAAAAGGCCCTTTCTAGGGTGAAGTCCATGGTTCAGTATCCGGAGGCGCGGGCTCAATACCGGCGGGTGCTAAATGTTGTTGAAGACTTCCGTCAAAAGAAGGTAAATTTTCTAACATCTGGAAAATGTCTAAACTCGTTAAAATATTATGCTTAATGATATGCTCACAATAACTTTTTTTGACCAAGCTCACTATAATTTTATATCTGGCAGGATTGTAATATGGGTTTGATGAGTTCTGAAGACACAGTTGATGGTGTGGAGGATTTGATTGATATTGATATGCTTCTAGATGATGAAAATTTCGACCCTATATTTGATTGATTATCTGCAGGTTAATCCTATCGTCCCTGCTGTTAATATATGGCCAGTTGGCATTGTTTGGCATATGGGAAGTCCTAACATCATCTTGATGTAAATATTTCTAATCCAAATTACTTGGACTGAAGGCTGAATATAATATATACATAGGTTTTAATAGCTAGCATGCATTTTGATTGGACATTTCAGATACTGTAATCTAATGAGACATGGTTTGATTTTATCTGTGGTAATTTTAATATGACAGGATAAGATTATGTTTATAATTGGTTGGGGTTGTAACATAATGGTGTAGCTTAGCTTGCTTACTGAAATTTGTAAAAAAGTCGGCTGTGGCCGAGGAATTATAACTAAGTGCTAATTATTATCTGGCTTGTTTTATTGCTTACATTTTTTTCCTTTAACTTTTTCCGTTTCACCCTATCATGAAATGCTTTTTCAGCTTTATTTATCTATATGTATATAATAGAATGAGTTGGAAAACACAACACAAGTACTAATTTTTGAACTCATCCCTAATCTGATACTTAGGATTTGTTTGACAACAAATAGCATGTAGCTGATGATAAACTTAGCTTATAGCAGATAAACTTATATTGAATAGCTTGTAAGCTTTCTTATGGCGGATGGGATAGTTGATTGAATTTGTAGTGTTAGGTGAAATTAGGGGTTGAACTAGTTTATAAATATGAAATAACATAACAATTTAATATTTCAATTTTTCCAAGGAAGATGATATGGGTGAAATGAGAGAAAAGGGATAAGCTTAGCTTTAAGCTAATTGAATTAATTTATCAAAATTATCTATAACTTAGTAAAAATAAGCTTTAAATTTGTGCTAAAAAAAAAATTATATACATGTTTTTTTTGTTGTCATTGCCAAACAAAGCCTAAAGTGGTTATAAAATGAAGCTATTTTTTGAGGGACAAGGTCAAATCCAATCCTAGGTAGATTGTGTTGAATTAGGCCACTGAGCTGAACCAGATAAAAAGAAGTCATTGAAGTTTTCATTATAAAGAACCAATTGAGACATTGCAGGATAGGAATAAGCAGAAGCAGGGGAAGGGAAGTTCCTGTGTTAATCATGCGAGGGGACATTTACATGTGCTTGGAGAATCCCCACCTCGTACTCCTTGATAATACTTTATCACTATTTTAACGCGTGTAAACTCGTGGCATGATGAATGCTGATTATTGTGATGATGTTGACCATGCGTTAACAAATTGCAACACATTTTCCTTTTCCTTTTTCTATGTTCCTTTGTGAGATTTTGACTTGGCTTCCTTCCACCAGGCAAAAATTCAAGCAATGCAAGGGGTGTAGACCCTTTTCATATTTACAATATCATAAGCAAGAAAGTCTTACACACCTTAACACAAAAAATTGAATTAAATTTGTAAGTCTTATTTATTTTTAAGCAAGAAAGTCTTATATCTTTTATTCATCAACAATCGTTTGTTCTTATAGGAGATGCATTACATATACTTGTGCGGCGTGGAGTCTGACTCATCTCTTAAAAAGTAGATATTTTTCAAAAGAATTCATCCCTTGATAGAATCAATTATTAAAAAATTTACATTCATTATTGAAAATTGTTTGAATATTTCTTTGAATAAAAATATGCTCACCATTTCACAAAGTAGTTGACATCGGTGTTGTAAGTACAATTATATAATATCAGTAAAGACATTGGATATACTGAGACGCGAAATTGAACACGCAATTCTCCATTTCTCAATGTTTTGTTAGTGTAGGTTTCGGTTTTAGACTCTTTTGAATAAAAAAGTAGTCGACAATGTTGATTCATGATAACCAATTAATTAATGGGAAATGATAAAAAGTGTGCTTAAAGCAAAACATTATTTAAATATTCAAAAGAGGTAATTTTTGTATAGAAAAATGTATAGTTATACCTTTCACAAATATTTTGGCGTGTATTTTCAAGACATAATTTTGTTTTTAAAGTTCTTTAAACAATGCTCTCAAGGTACAACATGATCCTTGATTAATTATAGTCAAGTAACATACTTTATTGAGAAATTAGTAAAATTCATTTAAAGAATATTTCATTAGTTTTTTTTCCGGGCTGGTAGACATTTAACCTCTGATTCATCATGCAAGAGATAGTGAAGTTAGTATTGAGTCACTCCTCACACATTTAGTGATTGCCCTCTCTCATTGGCGATATGGGATGCCTTGTTGTTCAACAAAGATACAAATTTCAATTCTCAAGATTTCAATTGGTGGTTCAAACATTATGCCCTTGCTCCTAATGGTGATATATTCATTATTACATGTTGGGTCTTATGGAAGGCACATAATCATAAGGTTTTTAATGGAAATGATTGGGTAAATTGGGTTTGTCTTAGCCATATTTATTCTCTTCATTCAGATGTGGTGGTGCACCTTTCTAATGATGCAACTCAGAAGCCCATTAGACCGGTTAAATGGATGCCTCCCTTGGATGATATCATCAAAGTTAATGTTGACGGTAGTTCTCTTTCTAATCCTGGGAGATCAGGTTTTGGAGGTCTTATTAGAAACAATAATGGTGATTGGTTGCTGGATTTTTCTGGATTTTGTGGTATTACTTCTTGCTTTGCGGTCAAATTGTATGCCATTTTTCACGACTTTCGTATTGCGTATGATACGGGCCACAAGAACATTATTCTTGAATCAGATTCTAGGATAACTCTTGATTTAATCATGTCAGATGTTCAATCTCATCATCCTCATGCTCCTCTGATTAGTCAGATTGTCCAACTGCAACATCAAGATTTGATTGTTTATTTTCAGCATACCCTCCGTCAAGGTAACCAGTGTGCGGATTGGCTTGTTAAGAATGGTGCTTCTTCTTCGGATGCTCTAAAGTTTTGGATTTTTTGCCCTCCTCAAGTGCATCATTCCCTTCTGGATGATGCTCTTGGGGTTGCTCGCTTGAGATTGTAGTTTGGTTTTGTTTTTATCATTTCTTCTTGATAAAAAAAAAGTATATCCCTAAAAATATATTCATAATTAGTTTACAATTTTTCTGAATATGCATTGTATCACCAAAAAAATTCCAATTGAGTTCAAAATCGTTTTTAAGACTAAACAGTAACATTGCCATTGTAATTTGACCATTTATCTTTTACTGGTATATAAACACTAGTGTGTGGATTTAGAACAAAAAACAAAAGCTAGACTGCTAGAGAAGGAAGCTTTTTGACTTTCTGAGACACTGTCAGCAAAGTCCATTATCTCTACCCCCAACAAATTTAACTTCATGTGAAAATTAAACAAGAGTCCCACGAGATTCCTTGCCTTCAAAGTACTCTAGCAAACTTCTTGTATTCTTCCTTCTCACATTTGGCATTTATTGTCTTGTTTCAAAGAAGTTAAAAAAAAATTCAAGATTAAACCCATGATACTTTTTTGTCTATACCCAAAGATGACAAGAGAGTTTTAATGACTTACCTGAAAAATCTATACCAGCAGGGTTGACTTACTGAATGCAGTCCAATTATTAATACCCTTAAAACAAATTAGTCCTGCAAACCCAATGTACAGTTAATTGGATTTCTGGTTCAAACAATTTTTTTAGACCTTTACTTACTTTCTTATTGAACTTAGTATAAACATATCCTTTCCTCTTAAGAATAGGAAGAAGTGCAATTAATGAATGTATTTTGAGACGAACAGTTTTATCTTATCGAACTCTGTATAATCAAAAAAGTTCGATTTAGATTAATTCAAATTGTATTTTTGGATGAAACAACTTTTAGTCATTCTTTATTTACTTCGTATTCATATCAAATTTCGAATTAGCATAGTTTTTGAGTTAAACATAAAAAAAAGAAATGCGTGCTATTAGAGCATTGAACAAAGTTCTAAACTAAGTAAGTTTGTATTAAAAAATGGTGTGTAATTATTGATAAAATAAAAATAAAGCTTTGTATTTCTAAGACAAAGTTTTTATCAGTGATTTTTTTAGTCAATGTCCTTAGAACAGTCGTTAGTAAAAAAATAATAAAATAATCCAAAGTGCTGTTGGGGTCAGCACATCAAATAAAGATTAAAATACAAAAACAGCAAAAAGTCAACAAGGGCAACCTCTTCCTTATTTGTGTTTTGCAGCCATTGAAAAAACAAGACTTTCTCAATTCTCAACAATAATTTTTTTCATGGTTTCTTAATTCTCAATAATAAACAAAACCAGATGCTTACAAATTCGTTCCTATTAATAAGCTCTTTTGTAGTTTCTATCAGAAATTCAGAATAAGCTTTTCTCTGTTCTCATCAGTGATTGTTTTGTCTTTTTCTCTTCATTTCCGCAAGAGAACGGCAAAATCCGTGACCACCCACTTCCTATAAAGATCTTACCTCTCATTTTTTAGGAAAAAAGTTTAATTTTTTTGATTGGTTAGTGAGTTTTTCACTGAATTGATCATCTGGGTCTTGAAAATTATCATCTGAGTGAAAATTCAGAGGTGTTTGAAAATTGTGGATTTTTTTGATTTTGTTTTGGAAAGTTTGGTTTTGAAGATTAGCTGAAGAAGTAGATGTTGAGAGAGAGTTGAATTAAATGGATAGTCTCTGTTGCTTCAACTCTTCCCGAAAGGTGATGATTTTTTGACTTTTATTTTGTGTTTCTTTGGTAGATTATTTTTTGTGTTTTTGTTCTTTCTTTTGTCTTTGGAATATATATACAGTTTCTCAACGTTAGAGTTAAGTTTTGGTGATCTGAGGATTGTCCCAAATTTAGTTTTTATTAGCTTACTTGATGAACAAAATTGAAACCTGGGATTCTTTTATGCTTTTGTTGGAATCAGCAACTTCAGAATAGTAGTGGATGCTGTGTGAGGTTAACAATTGACACGGATGTGAGCTTATGTAGCACGGTCACTTTAGATTGAAGGTGTGTCTGGTGCGCGACATGACATTAACACATGAGCCACATTCAAACTACCGGTGCCGGCGTGTCTGTGTAAGTGACATGTCCGGTGTCCGTGTCTGTGTTTATGCTTCATAGGTTGGATCATACCAACTAAATTTAAGCATTTTTTAAGTTTGTCTAATTTTCAGCTATGTTTTACTTTCATCTTGGATTGGCTCCATATATTATATTTTGGTTGATGTACTGGTGTGGTGGCATTTTATGTTGGAGGCTTAACCAATATTGACTACCTAGGGTGTTTCTGTTATTTATTTAATGAGTGTGGTATCTATTGACAGTTTCCTACTTCCTTGCATTGCATTTATGTTATGTGGTATCTATTGACATTTCTTGTAATGCTAGTAATTTGTTAAAAGTGGTATATTCTTTTGTTGTTATTGTATTTTAACTTGCAACGTTTTAGGGTGTTGGAGGACGTTCTTTATGCGGCTCTGGCAAAGGCAAGAGCCTTCAATGCCCTCTTAAGTATGGCTTTTGCTTAGTTGAAGGGACACAAGACCACACAATGGAGGACTTTCACGTTGCAAAAATTGTCCAGTTCAATGGCCGAGAGTTAGGACTTTTTGCTATATTTGATGGACACTCGGGTGATACCGTGCCTGCCTATTTACAAAAACATCTCTTTTCTAATATCTTGAAGGAAGTGAGTTTTTCCATTCTTTTCTGTTATACCTTGTATTGTCTTTTGGAACGATTTTACTTTTGAATTGAAAATCTCACTCTTAAGTTATGATTGGTTATGGTAGGAGGATTTCTGGACTGATCCAAACAGTTCGATCATCGAAGCTTATGAGGCAACTGATCAGGCTATTCTTTCTCACAGTCCTGATTTGGGGCGAGGAGGATCGACTGCAGTGACTGCCATTCTAATAAATAATCAGAAATTATGGATAGCAAATGTTGGAGATTCACGGGCAGTTCTGTCGAGGAAAGGTGTGGCTATACAGATGAGTATTGATCACGAGCCAAATACTGAAAGACGCATCATCGAGAATAAAGGCGGTTTTGTCTCAAACCTTCCAGGTTCTTTAATAAACCTTAATGTCTTATGAGATATTACTTACGTACATGTTCAATGCTTGATTCATCTTGTCATTCTATAAGGTGTCACAGCTTACTTTGTTTACAAAAACATCAAATTGAAGTCTTATGCTACAACAGAGATTACCTTTCAATTGTTTATGAAAAACCTGTGGATGTATTTGTTGATAACTTGATATTCATTCTTTGTACATCTTTATGGTTCATAAAGTGTGCACTCAAATAACAAACTTGAAAGTAAAATTACCGCCTATGACATGAAGTGTAGAATCGTCTTGAGAAGTCATGGACCATGTAGGAATCCATGTTTAGTCCCAGTTTAACCATGCTCTGATTTGTGACATACCCTGAGCTTCACTTGTTTAGAAAATTGGCCTGGATTTATTGTGTTGCCTCAAAAAGCCCAACTTGATATAGCTATATGCTAGAGAATAAAGGGGTGCTATAGTTTGACAAATGTAAGCAAAAATGTCACTAACCAATAACCATAACTTCCTAATCTTATTGATTTGAGTCCTGCATTGGATGTTATAAGGCCCATTTTTTATTTTTTTTTGGTAATTGGGAGGTATCTCAAACCTTACAAGTCGGTTTTGTGAATTCTAAGTTGATACCAGAGCTTACCTTAGATCTAGCGAACTATCTGTTATCAACCACTCGGATCACACTTCTGATATTGAGTCCTAGCGTGAGGGGGAATATATTGAGTTTCACATTAGATATGATATGACCTATAATATATTTATAAGTGGGAGACATCATTCACTAATATTTTGAAGTTGAATTAGACTCAACCTAAATTTTAAACTTATGATAAGGTTTATTTAGCTGGTAGAGACCCAACATTGGCACACATTGATGCTAAATCCTTTTTGGTCGAGTGTTCTGAACTTTCTCGCTTGTGGATGTTATATCAGGAGATGTTGCAAGAGTGAATGGACAGCTTGCAGTTGCTCGAGCATTCGGAGACAGAAACCTGAAGTCACACTTGCGATCTGATCCAGACGTAAAACCCGACGATATCGACCAAGACACTGAGCTCTTGATACTTGCTAGTGATGGTCTATGGAAGGTATGTAAAACCTTAAATTTATCTTCTGTGTCCGTAATTGTTTCTAAAATTATTATTCATCTTTGTACTTGAGTTTGAGTCTCAATTCATTACAATTCTCAGGTAATGGCAAACCAAGAGGCAGTTGATATTACATTGAAGATAAAAGATCCACAAAAGGCAGCTAAACAACTAATTGCAGAGGCATTGAAAAGAGAGAGCAGGGATGACATTTCCTGCATTGTAGTTCGTTTCAAGTGAAAATACAAGTCCTTACATTTGTTTGAAAATCAATTTATCAGTTTGAAATTTTATGCAACATATGTTTGCCCTTTTTCCTATGTAAAATTCAATTTGAAGCTCTTCAATCCCATTAGGTGGTATCATTCAGTATTTCTTGATTTCTTATGTGTAGATTGACAGTCATTTTTCTTTGTAATTTGCATTATAACATGAAGCAGTGTGAAGATGAACATTGGTTTTTATATTGACAATGGGAATCGGAATACATGAGTGGCTCTAGCTTGAGTAACTTGATCCTCGGCTATAATATAAGTGACTATGTTTCTTATATTGCAAGTGTGTGTTGTTGTATATTGGAAAGTTATTTTTAACTTGATTTCTGTTTTCTGACATTCGACAATGTAAATGGCATTTGAACATGCATTCAATTATTTAGAACTAGTAACTATATTATGCATTCTATGAGTTGTTGCAGTGATGAGTTTTAGATAAAATCGTGTTATAACAACGTACAACCAAAAATTAGTTGCTAAACCAGAATTTCCACTTACTGTTAGCTTCAATCCCAAATAAGCTCCTAATTTATTTAGCAGGAACAAATAGAAGTGTCAAAAAACAGAGAAAAGCAGCAGGAGCAGAAGCACAAAAGCAGAGCAGTGTTAGCAAACACGTGAACCAGATTATATATAAGAGATGCAACAAGGGTAAATATTCAGTGAACGCAACATATTATCACATCATGGAAGTTCTTGTAGGTAACACACACCTTAGAGAGGAAGGGGATTGAAAGACTCTCTTGAGTTTACAGATCCAAACCGTGTAAATCTTTTCTATGGAGAGTGATGCTTAATGTACTACGCATACGAGAGAGGTTAAATCAAAGAGGGGGTACAATGTATTAGGGGCAGAATAAAGTCAGGACTCCGCCTCAGAATGTTGCACTGGATTCAAATCACATCTAGGTAAAATCGAGACGCGGAACTGTCAAATGTAATATTGATGAAGCATGATATACTGAGGATAATTTCTTCTGCATAGAAGTGTGTTAGCAATGATGAAGGTAATCTGTAGCAGCGTTTACAAAGAAATTGGAAGCTAAACCTGATGTCTAGGAAGCAGAGGCAGCAGGCTTGCTAGAGACATTGAAATGGCTGCAGGACTTGCATCTCACACAAGTGCAGATTAAGACCGGTTGCTTACAGGTGGTCCAGAGCTTTTGATCGAAAGATTATATCATGATAGAAATAGAATATGAGGTTAGTTATATTAGGAGATAAGTTAATTGAGTTGCTTACGAGCTAGCTCAGCACAAGACTTGTTAGCTGGTCACCAAACATATGAATGAAATGCATTAAGTTTATTTTCGTAAAAAAATAAAATAAACTAGTAAATGAATATTTCTAGTTAAAGGGTTGAAAAATTTAGTAATTTTAACTTACATAATAACAATTTAGTACCATAAATTAATGCATGCATTCCAAAAAAATAAAAAGTTACGGCATGTTTGGTGTGGTTTTTTTTAAGACAAATAAAATATTCATTCATTTAAATTGACAGATAAATAACAACATCAACATAATTTATATTTAAATGGTTGTATTGAATAGTTTTAAATTATGGTATTCTTTTGTTGATAAATTTAAATTATAGTGTTACATTCAACAGATGCATAACATGAAGGATGGTCTTTAATTTAAAAGATTAAATTACTACTTATAAATTTAGGAACTAAATACCAAATAAGGGTTGTATATGGTAGAATGAGTTATTATTGAATTTTAGTTGAGAGAGATACCAAATTTATTGTTTGACCAACCTCGAATATGATACACATTCAAATTCAATGGAATGTAATTATGGGAAACAAAAATAAAATATTAGGAACTAAAATGTTTTACCCTTATGTGATTTAAATTTGCAGATCTGTGAGTTAGTTTGAGACCTCTCTAACTTTTATTTTTAAACATTAACTACACTTTATCCACTATAATTGTAGTATTGAAGTTCTTTTTAAGTATGATGATTTGTAACATTTTTTTTACAACATAAAATTATTAACAATAGTAGTTTTTTTAGATTTAAAAAAAAAAAAAAATATTTTTATCCTCTAAAACAACAGTACCAATGAATATGCGGACTCCTGTTTCTATTAATTTCTTGCGCACCATACACAATTTTTGTTTCTTTAGATTTTATAATCTGAATAGGGTGCACGAGAAGGTTGGAGGGTGAGAAAAGAAATTCTTTGTGCTTAGTTATGAAAAGTGGGTTAAACAGGTAGGTCAGCCCACATTGCACACGGTGCGGGTCAGCCCACATACCTAACCGGAAACATACTACAATTCATTCTCATCTATTTCTGATACGAATACGAATACGAATACGAAAAAATCACATTTTAGGGTTTAGGTTAACTACTCATCACTCATTAGATTTGTTCCGTTTCAACTCTGAAAGAAAATGGAGATTGAGATGGAATCCAAGAATTTGTTCGAGGTTGACCTCGGTAATCTAATGGCCTTCGACTCTCATCATTCATACCCTTGTCAACAATCCAGGTACACCTCTCCTTTCTTCTTTCTCGCGCCGCCACTTCAATTTTGATTTTGATTTTTCAATCTTTGATACATGTTTTGTTATCAATCTATTAGGGTTGAATTGGTGAAAGAGTGTTTACAGAAAGGCACTGAGTTAGTTCAAGCTATCGCTGATTCTCTCTTTATTTTACCCTCTACTCAAGATGTTGAAGGTCCCCTTGTTCAATTGCCTGCTCCATCCACCAGATTACCTAGAGAAAAACATGTATTAACCCTACTAATTTCTTATTTATAATATCAGATATTTCTTTATTGATTCCTGTCTCATTATGTTTTATTTTATTATTTTTTCAGCTGCCAAGGCCACAACCTCCTACTAAATGGACTGAGTTTGCCAAGAAAAAAGGTTAGCTGTGCTCTCTTTTGTTCATGTTGCCAAGAACAAGAAAATTATTTTATTACTTACTGAACTTTTGTTATGCAGGCATTATTAATCGGAACAAGGATAAACAAGTTTATGATGAACAATCTGGAACCTGGAAACGCAGGCATGGCTATGATCGTGCCAATGATGAAGAAGCTATTCCTATTATTGAGGCTAAACCTACTGACGGTAAGTAATTCCACATGCAATCCCTAATCTCGAACCTGGGCTGGTTGAAAAATGAGACATGGATACCCTTCTTTTCAACCTTTGATTATTGCTGTTGGGGGCAACTTGGAAATAGTTTTCAATTTTAACTTTAGATACTTCATCCGAGCCAAACCTATTTAACAAGTGTGTATTAAAGCATTACAAATTGATATAGACATTGAGTTAGATTTCCTTTGGCATGTTTAAAGATCTAACATCTAAATTAGGAACCATAAAAAAGTATCAGATCGTCCACTATGCTTAACCATAATGAGCTTTCAAGAGTAGTATTCATGCAATTCAATGTTTTACCCATCAGTTAGGACTTCAAAACTTGGAATAAGTTACTTTTGTTATTATTGTTTTTGGGTAATTTGTCAATTTTGTATTTGATTCTGCATTTTAGAGATGATTATTCTTGTGCGTGATAATCTAGATCAAGTACTTTGATTGAAGTTTACATGTATTGAATTCAAACTATTTATAAATGTTACGGGAATCACTTGTTCTATTCTTATGATTTTTCAGACTTATTTTAACATTAAAAGTTTTCATGACTGCATACAAAATTCATACTTGAACTTCACATTTTTACAGTTTTCTATGTAGTGCTATATAGTTAATGGTATTGTTACATTTTGCAGATCCAGACGAGGATCCTTTTGCCAAGAGAAAAGAAAACAAAAGGGGAAGAGTTGATAAAAATGAGAAAAATCGGATACAGAATTTGAAAAACGCTGCAAAGTTTGGGGCTTTACCTAGGTTACTCTCTTAACCATTTCCAATAACTAGCCTTGAGGTTTTCGTTGCATTCTATTTATTTCTATCCACTATACATCATCTGCTTGTGCTTGGTGTCATTTATCTGTTGCAATCATAGTGTTTACTGTTTTACAAGTTTGTTGGAGAGTTTTGATCCATTGCTATTTGTATACTTACATATGTATTTGGTCTTTTTCCCTACCTTGACATATCCATGCATTGTTTTCTGTTGAACACTTTATCTGAGCTAGTTGTATCTGCAATGTTATTAATAATGAGTTTCTAGGAGCTATCAATTACTTTGTACTGGGTCCACTTAATTGCAGTTTAGCCTATATAGGGTGAAGCTATCATAAATTGCGGTTGAACATACATTAAGCTTATCCAGTCTATAGATTTGTAAATAATCACATGATTTTGTTTCTTTTTGTAATAATTCTCCATAAAGAATTTACAATTTTTTCCTCTGAACTATGTGAAAACTCCTTAGTTTGTTCAACAGTTTTGCAGAAATATTAGTTATGAGTCGCTATACGTCTACTTTAGACATTTTAACTTTATCCATAAGGTTACTATGCTTCAGTGATTCGGAAGTGCGTAAATATGTTAATTAGTTCCTTTGTTAACTAGATTTGCAAATAATCACATGATTGTTTCTTTTGTAAGAGTTCTCCATAAAGAATTTTAAATTTTTTCTCTGAACAATGCGAAGTTTTGTATATATCAATGCTAGAAATACCAATTATGAGTAACTACGCGTCTACTTCATTTTAACTTTATCCATAAGGTTTCTATGCTTCATTAATTCGTAAGTGCATAATTATGTTAATTAGATCCTTTGTTGTCTCACATTATGCTGCAAACAGTCACAGAAGAAGTTGAAAAGAACTGTGTTAATCGTCTAAATAACTACCAACAGTTATCTACTGTTGTGTAACTAGTTGTGACATCTCTCTGATTTCTTTGCATTCTTTTACACCTGTAACAATTACAGTGGAATTGGGCTCTAATTCTAAACAATTTACCATGCAGCCATGTTCAGTTGGCCGCGACATCTTTGCCTATAACAGGAACCCACGCACCACAAAAGAAGGTTACCAAGGATGAATTAGGCAGTGTAGCAGGTTTTGCCTCAACTGCCACAGCTAGTGGTGGGAAGTTTGACAAAAAATTGCCAGGCGAAAAGCCTCCAAAACATAAAGGAAAGAATCGAAAGGTGTGTACGGTACTCTTACAGAAATCAGTTTATCTTAACCTTGTAAATAATTATTTGTCGAAACAGTTAACTTTCATTTAATTGACTGATTAGCTTCCTTTGTTATCTTTTCATCTAGTTCCTGCCGGTAGCAGAAGGAACAGGGGTAGGATCAAAGGAGAGGGAGCAAACTGAAAATATATTGAACAAGATCATGTCCAAGAATAACCATGATATACTCAATGTTAACAAGGTACATTCAAGTTATTAAGTAACTAGTGACATTGATTTCAATTGTTATAAAGTTTTACTAGCTGTTATTTTTTCTTTTCATAATTGTACTCTCTGCATTCTAGGCTGTCACAGTGACCAATGTGAAGAAGGAGAAAAACCGAAGGAATGATAAATCGAAGGCTTCAGCAACTAACAGCAAATTGAAAACTCAGAAGAAGCCTTTTAAAAAGGGTGCCAAGAAAGGCAACCCAAAAGCACAGTAATTTTGATTTTTATGGAATCTTGTAGTTTTTTGGATACACTTTTCAGTGGTTTAATGTTTTGCAGAAGATTATTTAACATATTTATTGCTATCCATTTTATATTGCCATTTAAGGCTTCCATCACAACACCAGGCACCACAAGTGATTATACTAGAAATTACTTGTATTAATAGAGTAAACTTTTTTTTTTTTGAGCAATTCTTAATTTTTTAACAGAGGAAACTTTTAATTTGAGCAATTTAATAAAGTAAACTTATTGTCATAACTTATACCTAATAATAATGATATCTTAACACATTTATAATTTATTATCTGTGTAATATTTTTTTTCTTTTCTTTTCAATAGAACATCAGTCTTTTTTTTATTTTATTTATTTTTTTATCAATGATTGATATGATATTTTGTCTTGACTTTGGTACCGAGGTGGAAAGAACTCATAGTTTAAGGGCAATGTTAAATTGTATCCTTATGACATGTTAATAAACCAATTGCAAAAATAGTTTTTGAAACTGTGTATTCAATATTTTAAAAGTTTTAACATTACTTTTCAATGCAAAATTTCTGTTTTATGCTACTTAATTTCTGTTTTAGCCACACAAGTAGGTGCAATTATTTTTTCTTCAAGTTATTCTATTCGAGAACAATCTATTCCTCAAACACGCTACTTACCATATGCTCTTTTGGTAGATTGATGTAAAGAAAATAAACATTGAAAACTTACACACACGTCAATAGAGGAGTAAGGATTCAAACTTTGATCACGATCTTTTGCATAGCAATTTGGACATTTTTTTTTCAATTAAATTAGGGCATAGAAATACTTACCATCTCCTCTAATACCATTGTTAGAGAGCCCAAGAGAGCAAATTGTCAGGAGAAACAATTTGTCAATACTCTAGGACCTTTAGAGAGGAAGATGCCATATCTCCTCCACCGTAACTTTAACATTAGAAATTGTTAAAAAAAAAACTTTAACGTTAGGCATACGACTTGATGGAGAAGCGGGAAGTGGGAACTTGGCTTTAGAAGTTTATAGACGCCACATCCATAATTTATTATGTTGGTTTTGGGACAGGTGTTATTATCTAACCTTGAAAGTTTAAATTAGAGATGTGAGATGTCCATGTTATTCTTGTTTTTATACGTTTTGTTTTTACATATTAAAAAAATGGAATATAGAAGAAGATGCATCATGTAACCGCTTCATAAATAGACAATCCGCAAACATTGCATTCCAAATGCATGTTGTGTTGAGTTGGCCTTGTCTTCTCATCTTTGCTCACCGTCTTCAATTTCCATATTCATCCATCTATCAATCCTATGAATGCATAATGCAAATTTAAAAAATTACCAAAAATACTTTTTTTCCTCTTTTTCTCATCATCATATAAAATAAACAAACCCATTTGAATTTCTTCAAAACCCATTTCAAATTCTTCATAAACATTCACATTTATCATACAAAGTTTCATTTTTGTTATTATTATTTTCTTCTTCCTATGTTGTCTAAGTTTTCAAAATGCATCAGTTTTGCCGCTTCAAGAGACTGGTTATACCGTCATTCCTTCACCGTCGCCGGTCTCCGGTCCGTTGTGACCGATCTCGGCGACGGAACCACCATGCATTGTTGGGTGCCTAAGTTACACAACCCATGTAAACCATCTCTTGTTCTTGTTCATGGTTTTGGCGCCAATGCAATGTGGCAATATGGTGAACATCTTCACCATTTCATAAGACAGTTCAATTTATATGTGCCTGATCTTCTCTTCTTTGGTGGATCATTCACTTCAAGGCCAGAGAGGACAGAGTCTTTTCAAGCTTTGTGTTTGAAGAAGCTCATGGAGGCTCATGGTGTGAATAGATTGAGCTTGGTTGGTATAAGCTATGGAGGGTTTGTAGGGTATAGTTTGGCTGCTCAGTTTCCTGAGGTGGTGGAGAAGTTGGCTTTGTGTTGTGCTGGTGTTTGTTTGGAGGAGATTGATATGAAAAATGGGTTGTTTAGGGTTTCTTCTTTAGAAGAAGCTTGTAGTATTTTGTTGCCACAAACTCCTGATAAGCTTAGGGAATTGATGAGGTTGTCTTTTGTTAGGCCTGCTAGGGTTGTACCTTCTTGGTTCCTTGAAGATTTCATACGTGTATGTACAAATGCTTCTCTCTCTCTTTTATGATAATCAAGATCTATATGTAGCCCCGACACTTCTGATTTCTGATTGAAGACATGTTAGGTGTCCAACTCGTATTGATGTTCGAGACCTATACATTCTATTACAATCAATTTCTTTTATTTACTCAAATTTTACTGTTGTAGTGTCATGTCCGGTGTCTGTGTGGCGTGTGCCGGTGCTTTATAGATTAAGATCAACTGGTTTATATCACATTACTCCAATGATGATTTTTTCATGTATGTGCTTATTAATTTGAACAGGTGATGTGCACAGATCACATTGAACAGAAGAGAGAGTTGCTTGAGGCAATATTAAAAGGTAGACAACTTTCCAACCTTCCAAAGATCAAACAGGTATATATATATATACTGTTTACTTATGTCCTCTGATTATGTCTTAAAAATATAGCCTTTCTTTATTTTTAAATTAAACCTCTAGCTTTCCAACCTAGTAGACGCTGCTCAGCTGTCATTGATGTCGCTGTCTTCGATTGTGTTTGGATTTTTGTTTTGAATGAGCACAAACTTATGTTTGAGTGAATCCATTTCTCCTGGTGAATTGACTCCATAATTTTCTTTCAAACTGAAATCCAAACACATTTTTTAGTTTTTTTTTTCTTTGATAAAAAAAGGGCTGAAGCCTGAAAAGAAAATTACACCTTAATTAGACGAGGAGTTGAGACTTGTTACATCAGCAAAAGTAAATTGCCTAATATGAGCTGGCCATTGCTCATATATCATCACTGAACTACCACCTTCACAACCCATAGATGCGAAAGCATCCGCACAAAAAATAGCTTCGTGATTTGAAATTTGAATGGCACACTTTCATTTCCCAATCCTTTTCCAACCAATGAAGAATGTGTTGTATTAACCTGGAACCTCTATCACTCCATGTCCTTCTTGAATTGAGGGTATTTACCCTTGGAATCCATTTGAAGATCAACTCGTTTGAAACCACAAGTCCAAGCCAACTCCAAACAAAGCAACACTCCCCAAAGCTCCGAAATATACACACTACAACTCCCCAAATATTTGGAAAAACCGCACAACCACTCACCGTGCTCCCCTCGTAAGACATCACCACAGCCTGCAGTCATGGTCCCCTTTGCTTCCCCATCCACGTTCAATTTCACCCAACCCCTTTGTGTGGACACCACATAATGTTTTCTGTTACTGCATTATTTTTCAAAGTAGCAACTTTACTACTTGCAATATCATAGGATCTCACCCTCATCACCACATCAAGCCACGGTCTTAATGAATAAATGAAGTTTTCATCATGATGACATTTATTCCTCCAAAACCATATTGCACGACAAGTCGTGGCCCAAACACCAGTCCACACCACCTCCTTGTGCCATCCCAATTCTGCCTCCATATTTAAGTTGATCCAAGACATGAGATTGCAATTGAAAAAGTATTCGCTGCACTCCAATCTCAATAAATTCAGCCAAACTTCCATCCTTAGAGAACAGTCTCTTAAGACATGTAATGTAGTTTCCTCAATGTCATTTCAATGAAAACAATATGGTTCTCCCAAATGCATGTGATGCTTTCTACTAGTATTAGTCAACCGATCATGTTGCAGTAACCAAATGAAAATGCGAATCTGCTTCAGCACCTGCAGCTGCCAAATTCTCGACCACATCCTTTTACCTACAATGAAGTCATTTTTAGTTTTTATACTACAGTCTACCATCTTTTTAGATCATTTTTTCCTTGGTCACATCACATGAACATCTTTGATTATAGGCTTAGTACATTGTTTACTTTGGACTCAGATTCGTTGCTGCAAGAGAAGCACATGTTTACACGCTGTAAATTATCCTGGCCGTTATTTTGAGATCGGATGGTCGAGATTGAAAACTGTGCGATGCAGTTACATTATCTTGATTATCATAAAAGAGAGAGAAGCATCAGGACATTGATTGACACACACACACACACAAACCAGCCAGTAAATTACAATTTATATGATTCACCTTTTGAATATTGACAACATTTTGGGTTTTTATTGAAGAAACCGACTCTAATCATGTGGGGAGAGCAAGATCAGATATTCCCTCTGGAATTAGGCGCCAGATTAAAAAGGTGATATTTCAACTCGGTGGAAGTTCATGTTTCTGCTTATAATTTTCATTGAAAACGTGCTTCGAATTAAACTAGTTAGCATGGACCTGTTTTCTCTTTGGAGCAGGCATATAGGTGAAAATGCTCAAATGGTGGTCATCAAGAATGCAGGGCATGCATTGAACATTGAAAAGTCCAAAGAATTTGCTAGACACTTGAAGTCATTCCTCATCGATGCAGGGTCGCGTCCCTCTTCTCCACCTACTTTGAAGGAGCAAATTCAAAAGACATTTTGGTTTGATTTCAGTAAGTCATAGTACTTGTCTGTTTGGCAAAGGCATCAAAATGATGAATATTTCAAATTCATGACTTTTTAGCTTCTACAAAAAGCTAAAACCAATTAACACATCCAATTTTCCAAATATCTTAGTTTGTGAAGGGAATCACTACTTTTTACTTGGTTGGTTTATTGCAATGCTTAGTTAGACCAAGTTTATTTCTTCTCTTTGTTGGTCATGCTTGGTGGTGGAGGAGCTTCTTTGTATATATTTTTAAATAGAATTTCAGATGATATATATGTATAGGATCTCAATATATAAATAATACTTATTTTGTGCAATTGCAGTCAGGTATAGATCAGGATGGGGTGCATTGGCATGGTGTGTTGCTCTATTATTATTGCAGCCAATATTCGAAACCAAATTATTTGTAATGCTTCTCATCATTTTTCTTCTAAATGCCTCTCTCAGTTTCCTCTTCATTCCTAATAAACACTTGAGATGAACCAGTTGCAGTGGCACATTAATAGTATTCATTATTTGCTGCAATATTTTCAATACTCCTTTGGAGTAAAAGATCATGTCCATTACTATAAGTTTAGGGTATACAATAATATGTCCATTTTTCTAAATAAGTGGAAATGATCTTTACTCTCTCCTCTACATCTTCTTTGTTCTTCTCGCTTCCCCTCCAAAAAAATTGAATCAAATAACATAAATTTTATAAATATTATATCTCCCTAGTCCTCCCTAAAAACGATTGGCGAATGTGTCAGTGCCTGCGGCAATGAAGAGTATCGAGTTATGATGACAATGGTGATAAAAGTATTTGACTAGTAGGTACGATGGTATGGTGGAGGGATAGAGGGTTTTAGGTGGTTGTTGTGACGATGACGGAAGGGTTCTGGACTACAACGATGGCGACTATAGTGGTGGTCAAAGGTACTAGGAAGTGACACTGACAGTGGAGGGTGTCAACCAGCAGCACACTTGCATACAACTTAGGTTGTGCAATTGCACCCAACACTTTCATCAAAGATCCACGTACAATTAGGATCCTCTAAAAAAAAATAGGACAATTAGGAGTCACTTTAGTCTGGAAATATTGTTCTTTCAATTTGACTTGCAACTTCAAAACATTTTTAAAATGGTCTCATTACTATTATTTTTTTGGTTGCTAAAGTAGACATAAAATGATGTTTCACATGTGACTAGGTATATATTTATCGACTCTTCAAAACATGTTTTTGAAAGAACTCTTCAAAACATGTTATTAATTACCTAATTAACTTTATTAATTATTGATATTGATTTTAATAATTTCTTCTTCTAGGTCTTCATCACCCACAACCCAAATCTCCATCCAAACCTTCAAAAAAAAAAAAAAAAACAAAAAATTG
>Ga0228710_1000175_pt1 | contig 63056 bp, 26 predicted proteins | sample MedpolnodulmetaG_FD_177995 | JGI IMG/M metagenome (GOLD analysis project Ga0228710, IMG submission 177995) | Root nodule microbial communities from Medicago polymorpha collected in Santa Monica, California, United States - pink nodules | ecosystem: Host-associated > Plants > Roots > Nodule... | reverse complement strand
AGTGTAAGTTCAATGAGGCTGAGAGGGAATTGAGACAGAATAGATGAACTGCTTAAGATTCCCAGCAAATATATGTCAGTGAGATTAATGTTATTCTGGAACAACTTCAAGTGTAACATCCAAGGTGTCCCTTGTTCATCTCTTGATTTTAGTCTCAGTGATTGAAGGTTTTCTAATTTTGCAATCCAATCAGCCACTGCCTCTAGTTGATCTGTCATTGCATCTTCCTGTAATGACATTTGTTGGCATGCTAATCCCAATTTTGTGATATTGACCAACGTGTCCAAGCCATCCTTCACTGGAGTCTCCTCATCTACAAAAAGACCCCATAATGTCTGGAGATCATGCAAGAAATTATCTCTTAGCTGAGGTAGAAAAAATCTGATGCGAGAAAAGCGATCCTTTTGTTTAGGTGGGAATCTGCTGTGGAAAGTGTCGCTTAGGAATAAGTGTCTTAGGTCCATCTCCCAAATGGAGTGAGGTAGAGTATGTATGTAAGTATGTTTGAGATCAAGAGTTTGCAGCTTCAACAACCTGCTTATAAATGACGGAAGTGACTCTAAGTAAGTCCATCTTAAACCCAAATACCTCAGTTGCGAAAGTCTTGCTATGCTTTTAGGTAACTTGGGCTTGTAAACACATTCAAGATCGAGAACCCGTAAGAGTAGAAAACAATAGCTTGAAATACATCCCTTCATGAAGTAGCCTACTTCTTGACCAGGTTTACTTCCCTCCCGGGTATCGAAGGACAGAAAGGAACGAACATCCTTGTAGTAGGTTCTCAGGGACGATGAATTGGTCCTGCTAGTAATGTCAGTGTCACCATGAATATGATAGTACCATATATGATCAGTATTAAGATGATCAGTCACCCAGCGTAAGATGGAGTTTTTTGGGCCTGCATCGGAAACTGTGGCAGTGTGGGGTTTAAGAAATATGGAGTCGTTAGCTTTTGTCCACCAGAGTTGTCGCAAAGCGTAGGGGAGACGGCATGTTTTGACCTTGCCATTGCGCTTTCTCTCGGCAATTTGAACGAGGTTCTGATCTATCAACTTTGTCAAGTACCGTTCAGCTACTTGCTCTGGGGGCTCTTGATGTTCCCCGTGATGCACCCGCTCCTCTGCAACCAACAAAGCAACCAGTCTTCTGACAGGAATCCCAAATTCAGCAGGGAATAGGCCAAAGTAAAATAGACATCCTGTTAGATACAGAGGTAAGTTACTCTTGATTGCTTTAAGCGTTTCAGACCAACTTTGAATTAGATCTTCATTGAATTGGCCCCCCTCCACCATGTTTGACCATTCCTCGTGTGTGACATCTTTATCTGAAAGTAAACAACTCATTTTGAATATCTGTAATGGCAGGCCCCCACACTTCATCACAATTTCTCTTCCAACCTTGATTAGCTCCGGGGGAATGTCCACCTTCAAATGTCTTGTAAACAGCACCCAACTACTTTCATCGTCTAATAACTGTAGTGGGTGAATAAAGGTCGTATCTTTGGCTACATCTGCATTGCGACAGGTCAGAAGAATTCTGCTGCCCGTCGACATATCGGGTATGGCCTCTTTTAAGGTATCCAACAAACACACCTGTGAAGTTTTTTCTATGCCATCAACAACTATTAGATACTTTGTGTTCGCCAAGGTTTCGAGGACTGGATCACTTGACCAGTCTCCCTTAATTTGCTTGGTGGCCTCCTTGGCAATTTCATCTATGAGTCGTTGAGCCTCGTGACTTGGAGGCACTGACACCCATATGTGACACTTAAAATGATTGATAACAGCCTTTTCTTCAAATATCAACTTTGCTAGTGTTGTCTTCCCCGTGCCTTCTATTCCAACTATTGAAGTAATGCAGCGACGTTTCTCATCTGATAATAATTGAGCCATCAAAACATGCACGTCATCGTCAAATCCAACCACGCCAGATTCCTTAGCAACGAGAGACAATTGCGTAGTTCCACGCAATATATGAACCATGGATGGTGATGAGAACTCGGCATGGGTCTGAAATTGTACCAAACCATATGCCCTTCTTCTTCTGGAGACATCTTCAATTTTGTTTCTGATGACAATGATCTCTTTACTAATAACACGCCGGGTCCAGTACTTGTAAGTGTAGGTTAGACTTGACCTATTCTTTAGTTCCGTATCATAGTGGTATGTGACAGATCCAATTTCTTTGGCAATACCTTGCATTTGCTCAACCCAAATTCTAGATCTTCTATCTATTTCTGTCATATCTAGTACGTCTCGAAACAGCACATACATCATGTATTTTTCCCCTCTGATTGATTGGACTTCCTGTTTGAGCCCCGCGACAAGCTGATACGAGGAGGCAGCTGGTTCTGGATGTTCCTCCGCAGCACCATAATTGTCGCAGTGTTGTTCAATAATCTCTCTCTCTTCTTGCATTGGGTCCAAAATTACAAGCTCTTGTTGTACTGTTCCTTGTTGAATAATAATATTTGCAATGCCATAAATGGTCTTTCTGTGTGAGATACTAATAACGTCCTCCAACAAGCAGTTGATGTCCTTGGCAAACTTAATTCTTCTGCTCCAACAACCACCCTTACCACCACCAGCAGCAGCAGCAGCATCAAGAAGGGACTTGCCATTTTGTGCCACGAGTCTCAGTTGACCAACCCATGCTTTTTGTCTTTCGTTCATCAGGCCTTTTTGACTTTCAGTAGTAGTAGTATCCCTAAGAAACGCTTGCGTTAGATTTAAATCTCTTTGCAAGCACTTCAAATTATCGTCCACGGACCTCCACAAATTCACATTCCAGACAATAACTTGATAAAGTGGATAACTCAATTGGAGTAGGAGTGCTGCCTGGAGAGGGAGAACCAGGGACACCATGATAATTACCAAACCAATCAAAGTGTACAAGAAGATGCTCGAAGTCAGCAGTCTTGATAAGATTGCTCTTCTTTTTGGATTGGTCTTCAGTTTATGCGCTCTGATCGGTCCACGTTTTGCAACAACTCCAAAAGCTTGAGAGATTACTACAATTAAGAAGACCACTGCCCAGCCACCATTGCTCGGAATAAAAAAAGAAGCAGTATAAGAAATAGAGAAAGGGATGAGTTCTGATATTATCAAAATTTCCACTGACAAGTCTTGAACGGGTACTGTTGTTGATCTTTGTGTTGTTGTTTCATTCATGTCTCCCACTCCCACGACTCCGAAAGTCAAACTTCTGCCAAGTGCATCTCCAATTTGATTCCTAGTATGCTCCATCTGCTTCTTAAATTCCGCTGAGGAAGCATCAGGATAAAGGAGTAAAAGGACCTTCCTCACAAGACCGAGACTACTACTCATTTTTAACCATTTTTCTCTTCTCGCAATGAAATTTCCAGCAACACCTGCCGTGTAATGACAAACTTCGTTCACCTCTTCCAACCACACGGTTTCTCTTTCATTTGTTGACTTCAATTTAGACACAATGTTTTGCAGGTCTTTGAGGCCATCTTTTACTTCTTCCACCATCTCAATCACCCTATTACTGGTTATTAAATTTTGACGACTAAGAATGTGATCAAGCTTCTCCATAGCTACTACTGTGGTAGTGGTTGAACTCCAACTGGAACTAGAAGGTGGTGGAGTTTGAACGGTGACACTGACGACATCTGTGTTTAAGTTCATTCCATGAGAGACATCTCTCATCCTCTTGAGGATCTTCTCAAGCTCTTTTCCAACCTTGTATTTGTCATACCAATGCAAAACTCCCCACCTCCTCCTCTTCACTGATTTTATCACGAACGTTTCTATCACATTCTTTGCATCCAGAGCAACGTCCTTCAACTTCTCTGCCCATTCTGTTAACGCTTGTTCCTGTTCGGCTTTCCCGCGCTGTTCAACCTGTTCTAACAATCCCAGCATTGACCTCAGCTCTTTCTCAATCCACTCTACGTGCCTCACTGCATCCCCCAACACGGCATACTCTTCAATCAGGAATTTAGCAACCGTTGATACCACCAAATCTATTGCAATATCCGCCATGCTCGATGATGGAGATGCGAACTCTGCTAATTAATTTGCTCCACTTTGGTTTTCAAACCCTCCTTTAGTAATTTAGTTTGCGCAAATTTTTGTTTCTTTCTTTGGACTGGGAAGAAGACCAAGAAGATAGTTTGGAGTACGTCTGCATGAGTTAGCTAGGTAAAAAGGACGAAGACTGTAGCTAATTGCTATGAGATAGACATATATTTACATTATTAACACAATTCAATCAACGGACGTAAATGTTTGGTGCAATATTTTATAGTACCCACCAACTTCTTTGTTTGACGCTATTATACTCACCAACCTGAGAAATTTACTTTTCCCATATTATAATAGAAGATACCTTTGCATTGATCCTTTCTTTAAACTTCTACTCCTAATGATTTTAGTTATTAGAAAGAAAAAAAAAAGACTTGCCCATTACTTTTTGTCTTTGTTTCTGTTTTTGTTTTCTTTGAAATTCACTCAATTCAAGATAATCATATTCAAGGTGTATGAGATATTAAATATGAGTACCTCTTTAAACCAAACTTGGAACTTTGGTTCACCACATCTTGAGAGTTTAGTCTCTTCTCTTTCGCCAGACTCAACCCATCTAGTATAAATTATTTTATTGTAATTTAAAATTACACATTTCATTTAATTTTGATGTATGAAAAAAATACGAAATAATTTTAAAGTAATAGGCACAATTGGTTTGTTAACCCAGACTTGAGAGGCGAGTGTTTGTGCGATTGTGTTTGGCATTTCTCTTTTTTAAAAATGAAAGTTAGTGAATTGGTGTTGTTTGTTTCTTTGTTTGGACTTGGAAGAGGATGTGAAGGAAATATTTTGGAATCTGCATGAGATGGGAAGAAGGGGACGAAGATATTGGTTGGTGGTGGATGTACGTTATTGACTGGTACATCCTGCTTGTTAAGACATCTCTGTCCTATTAATAACATAGTCTATAAATCAGATGTTTCGTGTATTATCAATTCATACCATTTGGCATTTCATTAATCATATGACATGAGATGTTGACATTTTGTGTCAAATTAGTTTTTTTTTTCCTTTCAAAATTACATTTGTGGTATTAATAAACGATATATTTAGAAAACCAATAATACTTTTTGTTTTGAAGAGGAAAAAATGTGATATATTACTACTAGTGGACTATCTTCCAGCCCAAGATGTACTAGAGAAGAAAACTGAAAAATAAATTAAAGGTTAAGCAAAAGCGTAAAGACATTAGCCAATTCCCAAGCATAAAAAAGGGATTTGGCATCAATTATGAAACGGATACGGAAAAACAGGAAATTTTAGCTTTAAACCATCAAAAGGAAAGAAACTTGGTATTCTCCGAAAACTGAAGAGGAGTACTTTCTTTGCCACGAAAAATCCTGTCATTTCTTTTCTTCCAAATCATCCAAGAACTCGCAAACCAGATCAATAACATGAAAGAGCTCCTTGATTTTGAATAACCTAAAGAGCTGCCAAACTGTAAAAAAAAATGATTCGTAATAATAGACAAATTCGTTGAATGAACTCCCAACCAATTTCGAACAAGTTGCCAAATTATATCAAACACATTGCACTCCAAAAATAAACGATTCTCTGTTTCCAACAATCCACAACTACCAACACACAACTGCGACTCCTATGCTACAATACCTCTTTGGAACAAATTCACTTTAATTGATAATCTATTACGGAAAAAAAAATGTCAAGCAAACACTGACACCTTCAATGGGACTTCGTGCCGCCACAAAAGATCCGAGGAAATAAATGTATATAGAAATTTGTATAGAGGTTTTATAATTGAAGACAAGCAAATGTTTCAAAGAGTTTTATAGTTAAGGATTTAATAATACATTTAAATATAAAATTTTAAAGAGGTATATTATTTGAAAGAAAAAAAAAGATCAACACATGTATAGCCGCGCAATCCGAGGAGAGAAAATATGGTAAAAAAATACGAAAAATGTAGTAGTAGTTAGATTGATATTATTATAACTTGTTAAAAAGATGTGTTTGTAAAGCATTTTCTATATTTTATTTTTTAATCAACATAATGGTAATAGCAATTTGAGAGCTAAGAGTATGGGTTCCAACTCCGGTCACAATGTTTGGTCAAACAATTTCAACATGGAACACATTTTCCAATTTTAAAAGTGTCATAATATTGATATATGCATGAAGCTGACAACAGAACTACTTCAATAAGATAGGAAACCTGAAAGCATGGACTCTGTCATGCATTAACAAGTTACTTTTAATTAATGTCTTCCCGTTGATTTCCACTATTTCGTTATCAAATAGTTTTGGCGTTGCTCGAAACAGATTAGCAATCAAGTAGAAGCACAAAATCAAGTAATGCTACTCGCTGGTAAGACGGATGTTTGTTTCAATATTTATTCATTCAATTCAATAGCGGTCCTACTTTTCTTTCTAAGCAAACAATTGACAGTGATATGTTTTTTTCAGTTGTTGCCAGTTTGATATATTCCCGAGAAACAATATCAGACAATCAGAATACTCCGAGTCTGGCAAAAGTGTGGAATGTATTGGAACTTCGGATTCTGGTTGCTGTGAGTCTCGTCTTACAAATGCTACTCATCTTTTTGGGAAACCGAAGGAAGTATGTAGTTGATAAAAGGCTAAAACTGTTGATATGGTTCACCTATCTGTCAGCTGATTGGATTGCTACCGTTGCTCTGGGAATTCTTTCCAAACACACCAAAGATCATAAGGCAGACCCCAACTTTGTAATTATGGCGATATGGGCGCCGTTTCTTCTTGTCCATCTTGGTGGCCCTGATACAATCACCGCTTACTCCCTTGAGGACAACCAACTATGGCCACGACATATGCTAGAATTACTCTACCAGTTAGCAGTTGCAGTTTATGTTGTTTACCGGTCGTGGAACACCAATCCCCTCAAGTACGTCACCATTCCTGTTGTCATGGTGGGAATAATCAAATATGGCGAGAGGACTTGGTCGTTGCGGTCCGGAAGCAGTGACGGATACAGAGAATCAATTCTCCCTCCTCCAGACCCAGGACCAAACTATGCTAAATTCATGGATGATTACACCGCTAAAAAAGATGAAGGATATCATGTTACCTTACATGAAATTAATGAAACTACTCCCTTAGTATTGGATCATAATTCTCGAAATGAATCCAATATACCAAATCCAGATATTCCAGATGGTCAAGCTTTACGTGATGGATTTAAATTTTACAACATTCCTGAGTGCCTATTTGCAGATCTCATCTTTAGTTTTCAAGACCACAAAAGCAGCCAATTTTTCTTTCACAAATCTAATTGGGAAAGTGCTTTTAAAGCGATTGAGGTTGAGTTAGGATTAATATATGATATGCTATATACAAAGGCGGTGATAACATATTCCTACCGCGGCATCTTCCCCAAATCTGTGAGCTTTTTCTTTACACTCTCTGCATTCATTACCTTTTCTTTTCTGATATCTAAACAAAATGTATATATTCAACTTGATAATAAAGGAGACAAACACTGGAACTATGACTTGATTATCACTTTTGTGCTTTTCATTGGTGCTATTCTTCTTGAGATATACGCGGTTATTGTTCTGCTTTCGTCAAGTTGGGTAATGAATTGGCTGAGCAAGCATAAGAATTGGCGAGTGAATCTTATCTGCAAGTTCATCTTCTTTTGTCAAAATTGGTTTAAACTCTCACACACTATCAGGTGGTCTAATCAAATGTCACAATTCAACCTCATTAGATTCTGCTTGAAAGATGAGCCCGTCAAATGCATCAAAATTCAGAAACTCCTTCAAATCTATAACTTTTTTGAGAAGTCTTACTATCAAAAAACAAAACAAGCCTCGGAGGGATTGAAGAAACTAATTTTTGACCAACTTAAGGATAAGTCTGAAGAAGCAATAGATATTGAATCATGTAAAAAATTATGCGCTTACAAGGGTGACCAAGTTCTTAACAAATGGAACTGTCAAATTCCTGACATTAACCGAAGCATTAAGGAGGTAGAGTTTGATCAGAGCATTCTGCTTTGGCATATTGCTACAGATCTTTGTTATTCATTAGACGATGAGCCTCAATACTTAACTCCCGTTGCTGTCCAAAGTCGTGAAAAATGCCAACTGTTGTCTGATTATATGTTATATCTTCTTGTTATATGCCCTTTTTTGTTACCCAATGGAATAGGACAGATCAGATTTGAAGACACGTGCGCTGAGGTGGATGAACTTTTGAAAGAGAGAAAATACATAAAGAAAAGAAGTCAAGTTTGCAAGGTGATACTCCGAGTGAATACAGTTATTCCACCATCAGAAGTTAAAGGTGATAGAAGCAAATCTGTGCTGTTTGATGCGTGTAGGCTTGCCAAATCGCTACAGTCTTTAGAAACGGAGGAGAATTGGTCAAAAGAAAGGAAATGGAAAATGATAAGTCGTGTTTGGGTGGAGATGCTGTGTCATGCAGCAAGCCAATGTCGAGGGCTTCATCATGCTAAGCAGCTTAGCCAGGGTGGTGAGTTGCTTACCCATGTCTGGCTTTTAATGGCTCATTTAGGCATAACAGAACAGTTCCAGATTTCTAAGGGTCATGTTAGGGCAAAGTTGAAGCTCTCTTAAAATGTTTAGTGAGTATTTAGATAGAGTTCTTGTTACTTCCATTATTGTTCTCTTTTCATTTCTTGTGCTTTTTCTCTAACTCAAACATCTCTTTTTTGCAGTGTCAAAGATGACTAATCATAGGAATGTGCCTTCCCAATTTGTGTTCAACTAATGTAATGATGTAATATTGGAATTTCTTGAGTATTTTGATCGGTATGTAGAGCTTGGTTCTGTTTGGCACTGTAAAATGCCGAATTGTTTGTAGCTGCTTTAACTATGAGTTCTGAAAATAAATTAATGTTACTTTGCCTTTCTTCCCTTTCCTGATTAGAGTTCATTATATCTTTTATGAACTGATTGATTAAGGCTCTGTTTGGGAGTTTGGAAGGGAGGGTATGGAAGGGCTTTGGAGGGAGGCGAGTAGAGGAAAGTCTAGAAAAATTTACACTGAATTTGAGTGTTTATAGAGAATGATAAACGAATGATTATGATTAACATATTTTTTAATTGAGAGTATTATAACAACACATATTAGATTTGAAGAATTTATCGAACTCCTCTAAATTCCTCCCCCGTTACAATTTTTGAATTCCCCCATTTTGGAGGGTTTTGTATTATGAAGAAAAATAAATTCCTCCATTCAAGTTGAGGGGCTATCATTTCTTCTATTTCCCTTTCCACCTTCCTTTTATCCAAAGTCTTCCCCTCCTAAACTCCTACACACACGCTTAAGATCAGATTGTGAACAATGGAGCCTATTTTATCCAATTTATTGATGCCAACTCAGCGACACATCATTAAGGAAGGCACCACATCATTTAAATAAATGTATGATTAAAAAATTTAGTCGACTTTATTAATAGGGAGACCAAAAAGTTGGTTTTAAAAAAATGGGACTAAAAATTCAAAAATATATAAATAAGGGGATCAAAATTGCATTTAAGCCAAAATATTATTAGATGTACATATGAAATAGACGTAGACCCACGAGTTGCGCGGTTAATTGCTAACATGATTACATACTATTTAAGGTTGGAAAGTACTTTGTTGCCTCTATATGTGCATCAACCGTGATAGATCATAGATATATAAGCATGTTAAATGTTGTAGAGATGTTTGAGGTAGTTGATATTTCTTCCACAGTGTGAGTGTTTAAATTAGTATGTAACCGCCAAACAAATAAGCTTTGTATTCCGTTGAAGGATATATGAAAAATTTGAGCGTTGAAAAATATGTCAATGAGCTGGTGTAAAAATTGAAGCACAATTAAGAAAAGGGCGATGTAAACAATAGAAACGTATGGAATTGGGAGGCCAACAAATGTATATTTGTGAAGTAGAATAACTTTCAGGGAATATTTTAATAAATTATAGGGTTAAATATGTTTTTGGTCCTTATAAATATATCAACTTTTCGTTTTAGTCCCTTTAAAAATTTTCTTCAACTTTTAGTCTGTAAAAAATTTCTCATCTTCACTTTTGGTCTCTTTTAAAGTAAACTCATATGTAAAATTCATATTTTTGCAGAAAAATTCATAATATTATAAGAATCTCTTCCAAAAAAAATTAATTTTTTTTAACAAAACATGAATTTAATATGAATTTTTATATTTTTGAAGATTAAAAATTCATATTTAATTTATATTTTGGTAAAAAAAAATTATTTTTTTCCTTACAATTTTATTAAAAATTACAAAAGTTAACATAAAAATATGGACAAAAAACAGTGATTAAAATTTTTATAGGGACTAAAAATATATTTAATCCTAAATTATATTATATCTTATATTTATCAGATGTGAAGTAGATTTTACAAGTATCACTGGAGACCGCTATTTTCTGAGTTTTTATGTGATATTTTCTTTCTCGTTCTAAATTGTGATTACCTTTTCATGAATAGGAATAGGCATAATTCACTTTTTGCTTGTTTTTCTGTTTTATGGCCTTCTTATTTAAATTATGGGTAGGGATGGGAATAGGTTAGGTCGAGTTAAGTTTTGTAAGGCCGACGGTCGAGTTAGGCTTTGCAAGGCCGACCAAATTCTTTTATGGCCTAAGCCTGGTCTGCGGCCTATCATAGACTTACTTTTTAGGCTTGAATTTGACTTTTTGAAAGTCTGTTACGGCCTACTAGCCTGTCTAAAAGCCTATTTCATATGAACATCTTTAAATAAGCAATGTGAACGAAGTTTAAATAGTCTAGCGAACTAATAAATAAATTAAATTAAACTCTCTTTTGATAAGCAACACGAGTTTTTAAGGAATTTGACTATATATTGAATCATATTTCAATTCTATATAATAATACATTTAAATATGCAAAAAAAATTAATGTATACTAATAAGCTTAAATTACGGTAAAGGTTAACAAATTTTTATTTTAATTCAAAAAGCAAAATATAATATAATAATAAATAATATTTTTCAAATTTACTTAAATAGGTCGACCTAATAGGCATAAGAGGCTTTTTGAATGACATGTGGCCTAACCTTTTAAGTTAAGGGTTAAATATGTTTTGGTCACCATAAATATACCAACTTTTTGTTTTAGTCCCTCTAAAAAATTTCTTCAACTTTTAGTCCCTATCAAATTTTCAATTACTACTTTGGTCCCTATTTTAAAGTTAATTTATCTATTTTTTAATGAAATTGTGCAGAAATGTGTAAAATATTTAAAAAAAATCCCAAAAAAGTAGAATTTTTTAACAAAACACAAATTAAATATGAATTTTTAACCATCAAAAATATAAAAATTCATGTTTTGTTAAAGAATTCTAAATTTTTTAGGAGAGATTCTTATAATAGTATGAATTTTCTGTAAAATTTTATTAAAAAATATGAATTCTACATATGAGTTTACTTTAAAGGAGGGACTAAAAGTGAAGATGAAAATTTTATTAGGGACTAAAAGTTGAAGAATTTTTTTAGAGGGACTAAAGTAAATAGTTGACTTATTTATAAGAACCAAAAACATATTTAATGTATTTGAATTTGTGCCTTAAGAACACACGTTACCATTTCCCTTAAATTATCTATGTGCATGTGGCCTTTGATATTATTTTTATAAAAAATAATGGGGTTATGCAACCCAAACAGCGGCTCATAGTTCGACTAGTGACCCAAAGCATTGACCGAGTCAACTAACTACCAGTACGGTTTTTAAAACTTTGGTTGTGGATATATACAAAGAATTCATGAAGATGAACTTCAACGAATGACTGGGAAGAGAAAAGCCATCGAACTGCTGAATAATACTCATTTCATTCAATGAAAAATGATTTCTAAATTAAAGTGATAAGGACTGTGCCACTTTCAAATGTATATATGGGCACCAAAAATAGCAACTTGTTAAGTGTTAACTAACTATCCTTTAGCTTACTGCTAACTAACAGAAACTGCCTAACTGTCTAAATAATATCAGCAAAGTAAAACAAAGAATTAAAAAGGATAAAGGAATAAAAAGTGGGATGAATATTTCTCTAATACTGGGTGAAGGTCAAATTTCAAGAGTATGATTTGAATACTAGAATATGATTAATGAGAGTTGAGTGAGGTGATAAATCGTTTATAATCCAAAGACTAATTCAATCAGTTCATAAAAGACATAATAAACTCTAAACAGGTAAGGGAAATAAGGCAGTGTAACATTCATTTTCAGAACTCGCAGTCAAAGTTGTGTTGTGTCAAACAAATCACCATTCTACATTATCGTACAGAACCAAGTTTTACATAAGGAACAAAAGATAAAAGCCAAATTTCAATATTACATCATTACATTAGTTGAACACAAAATGGGAAGGTACACTCCTATGCTTTGTCATCTGCGATACTGCAAAAAAGGCATATGTTTTAGTTAGAGAAAAAACGCAAGAAATGAAAAGAGCACAATAGTAATGGAAGTGACAATATTACCAAAACAATTAATGGAAGTAACAAGAACTCTTAGCTACTCACCAAACATTTTATGAAAGCTTCAACTTTGCCCTTACATGACCTTTTGAAATCTGAAATTGTTCGGTTATACCTAAATGAGCCATCAAAAGCCAGACATGAGTAAGCAACTCCCCACCCTGGCTGAGTTGCTTAGCATGTTGAAGTCCTCTACATTGGCTTGCTGCATGACACAACATCTCCACCCAAACATGACTTATCATTTCCCATTTCCTTTCTTTCGACCAATTCTCCTCCGTTTCCAAAGACTGTAGTGATTTGGCAAGCCTACATCCATCAAATAGCACGGACTTGCTTCTGTCACCTTTAACATCTGATGGTGGAATAGCTGTATTCACTCTAAGTATCATCTTGCAAACCTGACTTCTTTCTTTTATGTATTTTCTCTCTTTCAAAAGTTCATCCACCTCTGCACACGTGTCTTCAAATCTGATCTGTCCTATTCCATTGGGCAACAAAAAAGGACATATAACAAGAAGATATAACATATAATCCGACAACAGTTGACTTTTTTCGCGATTTTGGAGAGCAACACGGTTTAACATTTGAGTCTCATCATCGGAAGAATAACAAAGATTTGTAGCAATATGCCAAAGCAGAATGCTCTGTTCAAATTCTACTTCTCTAATGCTTTGGTTAATGTCATGAACATGACAGTTCCATTTGTCAAGAACCTGATCACCCTTTTGAGCACATAACTTTTTACATGCTCTAACATCTGTTGCTTCTTCAGACTTCTCCATGAGTTGGTCAAAAATGAGTTTTTTCAATTCGGGATGAACCTCTTGTGTTTGTTGATAGTAAGACTTCTCGAATAAGTTATAGATGCGAAGGAGTTTCTGGATTTTGATACATTTGATGGGTTCATTTTTTAAGCAAAATCTAATAAGGTTGAATTGTTGCATAAGATTAGACCATGTGGCGGTGTGTGAGAGTTTAAGAACTTTTTGAAACCAGGAGATGGATTTGTGGAGAAGATTAGCTCTCCAATTATTATGCTTGCTGAACCAAAACATTGCCCGGCTTGAAGAAAGTAAAACAATGACTGCATATATCTCCAAAAGAATAGCCCAAGTAAAAAGCACAAAGGTGATAATGTGGTCATAATTTATGTGTTTGTAATTGTATCCTTTAGTATTGAGGTCATCATTTTTGGGTTTGGGTCCTATCGTATGCAGGTGATGTTGGTTTATGTTTACTTTATATATTTTACAAGAAAAGGTAATTAATGCAGAGAGTGTACAGAAAAAGCTTGCAGACTTGAGGAAGATGCCAAGTTTAGAGTATGTTAGCACTGCCTTTGTATACAGCATATCATACATCAATCCTAGCTCAACTGCAATTACTTCAAAAGCATGTTTCCAATCTATGCTCTGAAAGAAAATTTGGCTGCTTTTTTGGTCTTGAAAACTAAGGATGAGATCAGCAAACAGACACTCAGGAATTTTGTAGAATTTGAATCCATCATGTAAAGCTTGAGCATTTGGAATATTTGGATTTGGTATTTGGGTTTCTCCTCGAGAATTATGATCCAATACTGAGGGAGTAGTGTCATTCACTTCATCTAAGGTAGCATGATATCCTTCATATTTTTTAGCAGTGTAATCATCCATGAATTTTGCATAATTTGGTCCTGGATCTGGAGAAGGGAGATTTGATTCTCTGAAGCCTTTGCTGCTTCCGGACCACAACGACCAACTCCTTTCACAATATTTTATTATTCCAGCCACAACAATTGGAACTGCGACATAATTAAGAGGGCTTCCCTTCCATGATCGGTAAACAACATAAACTGCAACTGCTAACTGGTAGAATAACTCAAGCGCATGTCGATGCCAAAGCTCATTATCCTCGAGGGAGTAGGAAGTGATTGTGTCGGGACCACCAAGATGCACAAGAAGAAACGGTGCCCAAATGGCCATAATTATGAAGTTAGGATCTATTTCAGGAATTTTGCTGTCTTTGGAAAGCATTCCCAGCGCGACAGTAGCAATCCAATCAGCAGACAAATAGGTAAGCCAGATCATCAAATGTAGCCGTTTATCAGCTATATACTTCCTTCGGTTTCCAAAACCGATTAGCAGTATCTGCAAGAAGAGACTGACTAGCACAAGAATCCGAAGTTCCAATACATTCCACAATGGTGACAAAATGGTGACAGCTGAAAAACAAAAACAAAAAACATTTGCAGTTGTTATCAAATTTGCATAGAAAATAAAGGAGGATTACTGTTGATTGTCACAGAAACAAACATTAGTCTTACCAGCGAGTAACTTCATGTTTTGTGTTTCTATTTCATATTTCTTATTGCTTTTCTGTTTCAAGCTTCTTCTTTTTGTTGAATATTTATTTGTTTCAAGCTTGTGATTTGACGAATTATACAACAGATAATGGTTTAGTTAAGCACAAGGAAATTAAAGTGACATTTTTGTATATCAACAACATAAATTATTTAGTTAAGCACAAGGATTTAAATTGACATTTTTTTAATTCTCACAAGGAACTTCCCATTTTGGATCTTAAATGAGTGTAGTATGTAAATATCACCCACTTTACAATTTTCTAATGATGGTATTTACTTTGTCCCTCTCAAAATAATAACCGATCAAAGTTTGTGTACGATTTTTAAAGAAATGGTTAATTGTATTGATTTCAATGATAAAATTAGTATAACTTGATAAAATATCTTTGTTAATTATAGTTAGTTAAGTAGTTAAGTTGGATGAAATTCAATAAATAAGAGTATATTAGTGGAAAGAAAATAATAAATGATGCATTGATATTTTGAAGTGATAATTGTTTTAAGACCGATGGAGTAGTAAGAATTTAATCTCTCCAACCCAATCTTTTATCAAAATTATCATACGAGTCTCACAAATAACTTTTTTTTTTGAGAGACAATAACTCTATTATTATATTTCAACAAAATTCAAATTTTAATCCAATTTATTAAGTGTGTATGTTTGACTCTATCCAGTGAATAGAGACTACGTATTTTTATAGTCACTCTTCTTTATAAGTACTTAGATTTGTTCACTCCACAAAGAGGTGTTTATTCAGATTTGGTTGAATAAGTACTCTTTTGACATTTCTTAAAAAATTAAAAAGATTATTGATAAATTTTTTATAGAAAAAATTAGTATTTCCTAAAATTTCTATAAGTTGAATATATTGTGTTTTTAGGATAAAATTTCCTTTTTAAACTTCTAGAGAAATGCCCTTTACATTTTCTATTTAAATTTGTGTTACACACAAGTGAATCACACTAAAATGTATACTCCATCCAGTCATATTTATAAGGAAAAATCTATTTTTTAGATTCATTGAATACATAAAATATTTGTGATATATATTATATACCAAATATATAAACTTTTTTTTTGAGAGAACCAAATATATAAACATAAAAAAAAATAGATTTTTGCTTATAAATATGACCTTGGAAAATATACTCTTACCTATCATGCATGAGCGCGCACTAGGTAATAATTAATGAGCAATGCTATACTTCAAGAAAGATTTTATCAAGAAAATTTCAAGAATGACATGGCAGAATAACCACCCTTAGATTTTATCAAGAAATTGTCCTGAAATTAATGTTAGCCAATAAAATCTCTGTCTGGCCGGAAATCATGGGGTGGTGGGTGTTATGTATTTTTTTTTTTTATGATAGGTTAATAAATGAGATTGAAATCTAAGGTGATTATTGTGCCATGTCATTCTTGAATCTTTCTTGATAAAATCATTCTTAATATCTAGCATTTTTCATAATTAAAGTAAACCAATGTATGGAAATTACATGGGAAATAAATAGGATGGAAAGTTCGTTGAAAAATGGCTTTCGCTTCACCATTTGATTTGCCCCATGAAATACTGCTAGAAAGGAAAGATGGATTTTCGAGGGCCCCAGTCTCACATCCCCAGAATCAAATCCGTATCAATCGAAGAAAGTGGGAAGAAAAAGATCAAGTTTGCGTTAAAATGTCTCTCACACATCAACGTGGAAACTTTGGGACGTTATGGGCTCCATCTGCTTGGCTATGGTGGTTAGAACGAACATCAAAATTTAAAAGCAAAGAATTAAAGAATGTATTGGTTTAAAGAAGTATGAACGTTTTGAATGCTTTAGAGCATTAGTATGACCCCTAAAAAGAAAACCATTGGTGGGACCATGTTTTGATCAAATTCTCATAATCTTTACACACTGTTTTTCTTCTTCTTTTTGACTTGTTGACATTTTGTCGATTGTAATGATTTTAGAGTAATACTTTGGCGTGTCAAGAACGAACCTCTTTCCCTTCCAAAAAAAAAAAGAAAGTACTTCATTCGTATTAAATATTAGTGCTTTAAAGTTTGTGTATAATTTTAAAAAAATAATTAATTGAGTTGATTTCAATTATAAATTTAGTACTAACTACGTTAAAAAAATTCATATTTGTATTAAGGGTCTTGATAACCAGTATCCTCAGGGCAATGGTTAAACCTCAGGACAATGGTTAAATTTTTTTTTTAAAAAAAATATAAGATGTTACTTTTGATAAAGTAATGATTACACAATTTTTTCATAAAAAACTTACTTGTTTTCGATGCTTAACCATTGCCCTTATGCACTGGTTAACATTCTCCTTGTATTAACGTTGTTTGTAATCACTATTGTTTTTACTATTTTATTCTTTAAAAAAGAGAGTTAGTTTATGTTTTTGACATGTTATTTATTACTTATTAAAAAAATTTATAATAAATAGACGTATGTAGGAAAAGAAATAATTAATGTAGTTGAAAGTAAAATGGTCTTAAAAAGAAACAAAAAAAATTCTAAAAAATGTCTTATAATTAGTGGTGGAAGTAATACGATTTATTAAAATACTATTATTAATTGTATTTAGTTGAATATTTAAGTTGAATGAAATTCAATAAATAAAAATATAATAGTGAAAAAATAATAAAGGTTGCATAGATATTCTAAAGTGACAATTATTTTAAGACAGATGAGTAAATTAAGAACAATAAGATAAATATTTAAAATTGAATAAAATGATAATGTTAGTAGTTAAATCATCCTTTGGTGGAAGATTATAATGTGAACTTATTTAATCTGATACACTTCTTTTATTCAATGTGGTGTACTGCATGATAAAATGTGAAGTCATTTAATCTAGAGTAAATGGTCAATTTATTATTGATTCTGCAACTCGCTGTCACAAAGATCCCTAACTTAGGATTAAATAGAAAGTAGTCTCTGAATGTGCACTTCCGTTATCGCTTTAGTCTTTGGCGTTGAATAACTTTGTTAACTGATGATGTAGCAAAGGTTTTATGCTGACAAAGAGTATGAGGCGTCATATGGATTAAAGTGAAAGTAGAAAATTGTCACTTTGGTCCTTGAACCGAAAATTAATATCCCAAAAATCAAGATCCCTGAATCGAAAATTAATATCCCCAAACTCATCCCAACGTGTTGCTCTTCGTCAAGAACTGGGTAATCTTCCTCAATGAAGTTGTTATGTGGTTGCGGAAGACTTGTTGTTAGGTCCTTGATTGCGCATACTAACTATCAGTTAGGTCCCTGACAATAAACACTTACTATCACTAAGGTCCTTGAAAGTAAACACTTACAAGTACAAAATAGGCCAACTATGATCCTATTTTATATCAATTTATCAATTCTAGCAATATGAAGAATTGTTTCAAGCTTTCAGGTATGATTATGAATCACATTTTTCCAAATTCTGTATTTGTAGATCTTGAATTCCTTCATTCTTTCTTCTTTTTAATCTCAATGTTAACTTCAAATTATATTATTTTCTTTTTTAAGAAAGATTATTAGCTTCAAGAATACATATTCAACTAAACTTTAATTGATTATTTACAAATATTCTCCTAGTATATTTATAGGAGCATGTGCATTTCTGTAGTATGATTGGAAAACAGAAACTTAAGCCACTTGATTCAATATTTGTTTTTATATTAGCTATTATAATAATCATTGATATAACGCCAAACCTGTTATGTGAATTATTAGCTAATATTTAGTGTTTGATGTCACATTTCTAGACATGTTATGTGATCATAGAATAGCAGTCATTGCATGGATGCATGATAAACGTTGTAGGAGTGGAATAACAACCATTGCATGGAAGCATGACAAATGTCGTGTGCCTGCAAGTGTTTATTGTTTGGGACCTTAGTGACAGTAAGTGTTTATTATCATGGACCTAACTAATAGTAAGTATGCACAGTCAATGACCTGACAATAAGTCTCCTGCAACTACGAAATAGCTTTATTGAAGAAGATGACTCATTTCTTGAAGAAGAGCAACACTTCGTTGGGATGAGTTTGGGGATATTGATTTTCGATTCAGGGACTAAAGTGATCATCTTCTACTTTCATTTAGTCTCCGTGACACCTCATACTCCTTGTCAGTATAAAACATTGGCCACGTCATCGGTTAACAAAATTATTTAACCCGGAGACTAAGTGATAACGGAAGTGCACATTCAGAGACTACTTTATATTTAATCCTACATCATGGACCTTTGTGGCAGCGAGGTGCAGAGTTATGGAACAAAGTAACTATTTATTCTTTAATATAATACACTTTGCTTGTTGTCTATTAAACATTTTTTAAAACACTTTCATTCATTGATTAAAAGTTCTACCAAATTACGTGGGTTTTATTGAAATTCCGTGAGAGGCATAAGAATTTTGATAAATAGAAGTACGTTGGAAAATGTGTATTGTTACTAACACTATTCTTAAATCAATAATTAGGTAATTATGAGTGGTGATACATGCACACTCATATGTGACATACACATTTAAACCTCCACATAAACATGTGACATGTGGTCTAGACCCCACAAACACTTTGTCTCTCTTCCCTTTGATCCATCTCTCTCCTCTCAAATATGTGGGGGTGCATGAGTGATATGAAAATATGAGTGGTCTACAAATCATTTTCCGGTAATTATTATTTTTCAAGCAAAGAAAGAAACATTCATTTGTCTATTTTCCCTTGGTTAGAAAGCTGAAAAAGTTGTGTTGTTCTTCCCACCATAATCTTCTTGGTCGTTGTCCCACCCATGCGTTGAATCACACTAAAATGTATACTCCATCCAGTCATATTTATAAGAAAAAATCTATTTTTTAGATTCATTGAATACATGAAATATTTGTGATATATATTATATAAACATATAAGCATTTTTTTTGAGAGAACCAAATATATAAACATAAAAAAATAGATTTTTGTTTGTAAATGACCTTAGAAAATATACTCTTACCTATCATGCATGAGCGCGCACTAGGCAATAATTAAAGTAAACCAATGTATGGAAATTACATGGGAAATAAATAGGATGGAAAGTTCGTTGAAAAATGGCTTTCGCTTCACCGTTTGATTTGGCCCATGAAATACTACTAGAAAGAAAAGATGGATTTTCGAGGGCCCCAGTCTCACACCCCCAGAATCAAGTCCGTATCAATCGAAGAAAGTGGGAAGAAAAAGATCAAGTTTGCGTTAAAATGTATCTCACACATCCTGTGCTTTTGATGCCGTTTCGCTATAGTTTCGACGTGGAAACTTTGGGACGTTATGGGCTCCATCTGCTTGGCTATGGTGGTGAGAACGAACACCAAAATTTAAAAGCAAAGAATTAAAGAATATATTGGTTTAAAGAAGTATGAACGTTTTGAATGCTTTAGAGCATTAGTATGACCCCTAAAAAGAAAACCATTGGTGGGACCATGTTTTGATCAAATTCTCATAATCTTTACACACTGTTTTTTTTCTTCTTTTTGACTTGTTGACATTTTATCGATTGTAATGATTTTAGAGTAATATTTTAGCGTGTCAAGAACCAACCTCTTAAACCGTACTTTATTCATCTTAAAATATTAGTCCTTTAAAGTTTGTGTATAATTTTTAAAAAATAATTAATTGAGTTGATTTCAATGATAAATTTAGTGCTAACTACGTTAAAAAAATTCATATTTGTATTAAGGGTCTTGATAACCAGTGCCCTCAGAGCAATGGTTAAACCTCAGGACAATGGTTAAAAAAATTTGTTTTGAAAATATAAGATGTTATTTTTGATAAAGTAATGATTACACAATTTTTTCATAAAAAACTTACTTGTTTTAGATGCTTAACCATTACCCTTGTGCACTGGTTAACATTCTCCTTGTATTAAAGTTGTTTGTAATCACTATTGTTTTTACTATTTTATTCTTTAAAAAAGAGAGTTAGTTTATGTTTTTGACATGTTATTTATTACTTATTAAAAAAATGTATAATAAATAGAGGTATGTAGGAAAAGAAATAATTAATGTAGTTGAAAGTAAAATGGTCTTAAAAAGAAACAAAAAAATTCTCAAAAAGGTCTTATAATTAGTGATCGAAGTAGTACGATTTATTAAAAAACTATTATTAATTGTATATAGTTGAATATTTAAGTTGAATGAAATTCAATAAATAAAAATATAATAGTGAAAATAATAATAAAGGTTGCATAGATATTCTAAAGTGGCAATTATTTTGAGATTGAAAAAAAAATATTAAAGAAATAATTATTTTGAGACAGATGAGTAAATTAAGAACAATAAGATAAATATTTAAAATTGAATAAAATGATAATGTTAGTAGTTAAATCAACCTTTGGTGGAAGATTATAATGTGAACTTATTTAATCTGATACACTTCTTTTATTTAATGTGGTGTACTGTATGATAAAATGTGAAGTCATTTAATCTAGAGTAAATGGTCAATTTATCATTGATTCTGCACCTCGCTGTCACAAAGGTCCCTAACTTAGGATTAAATAGAAAGTAGTCTCTGAATGAGCACTTCCGTTATCGCTTTAGTCTTTGGCGTTGAATAACTTTGTTAACTGATGATGTGGCAAAGGTTTTATGCTGACAAAGAGTATCAGGCGTCATATGGGTTAAAGTGAAAGTAGAAAATTGTCACTTTGGTCCTTGAACCGAAAATTAATATCTCAAAAATCAATATCCCTGAATCGAAAATTAATATCCTCAAACTCATCCCAACGAAGTGTTGCTCTTCGTCAAGAACCGGGTAATCTTCCTCAATGAAGTTGTTATGTGGTTGCGGAAGACTTGTTGTTAGGTCCTTGATTGCGCATACTAACTATCAGTTAGGTCCCTGACAATAAACACTTACTATCACTAAGTTCCTTGAAAGTAAACACTTACAAGTACAAAATAGGCCTACTATGATCCTATTTTATATCAATTTATCAATTCTAGCAATATGAAGAATTGTTTCAAGCTTTCAGGTATGATTATAAATCACATTTTTCCAAATTATGTATCTGTAGATCTTGAATTCCTTCGTGCTTTCTTCTTTTTAATCTCAATGTTAACTTCAAATTATATTATTTTATTTTTTAAGAAAGATTATTAGCTTCAAAAATACATATTCAACTAAACTTTAATTGATTATTTACAAATATTCTCCTAGTATATTTATACGAGCATGTGCATTTCTGTAGTATGATTGGAAAACAGAAACTTAAGCCACTTGATTCAATATTTGTTTTTATATTAGCTATTATAATAATCATTGATATAACGCCAAACCTGTTATGTGAATTATTAGCTAATATTTAATGCTTGATGTCACATTTCTAGACATGTTGTGTGATCATAAAATAGCAGCCATTGCATGGATGCATGATAAACATTGTAGGAGTGGAATAACAACCATTGCATGGAAGCATGACAAATGTCGTGTGCCTGCAAGTGTTTATTGTTTGGGACCTTAGTGACAGTAAGTGTTTACTATCATGGACCTAACTGATAGTAAGTATGCACAGTCAATGACCTGACAATAAGTCTCCTGCAACTACAGAATAGCTTCATTGAGGAAGATGACTCATTTCTTGAAGAAGAGCAACACTTCGTTGGGGGGAGTTTGAGGATATTGATTTTTGGTTCACGGATATTGATTTTCGATTCAGGGACCAAAGTGACCATTTTCTATTTTCATTTATTCTCCGTGACACCTCATACTCCTTGTCAGCATAAAACATTGGTCACGTCATCGGTTAACAAAATTATTTAAACCGGAGACTAAAGTGATAACGAAAGTGCACATTCAAGGACTACTTTATATTTAATCCTACATCATGGACCTTTGTGGCAGGGAGGTGCAGAGTTATGGAACAAAGTGACTATTTATTCTTTAATCTAATACACTTTGCTTGTTGTCTGATAAACATTTTTTAAAACACTTTCATTCATTGATTAAAAGTCCCACCAAATTACGTGGGTTTTATTGAAATTCCGTGAGAGGCATATGAATTTTGATAAATAAAATAGAGTACGTTGGAAAATGTGTATTATTACTAACACTATTCTTAAATCAATAATTAGGTAATTATGAGTGGTTATACATGCACACCCATATCTAACATACACATTTAAACCTCCACATAAACATATGACATGTGGTCTAGACCCCACAAACACTTTGTCTCTCTTCCCTTTGATCCATCTCTCTCCTCTCAAATATGTGGGGGTGCATTGGTGTTATGAAAATATGAGTGGTCTACCAATCATTTTCCGGTAATTATTATTTTTCAAGCAAAGAAAGAAACATTCATTTGTCTATTTTCCCTTGGTTAGAAAGTTGAAAAAGTTTTGTGTTGTTCTTCCCACCATAATCTTCTTGGTCGTTGCCCACCCATGCGTTGAAGCATACGTTTGCCTCCAAATCCAAAGTATATCTTTTTTCCAAAAACCCAAAAGAAACAAAGGACAAAAGTAATTATGTAAGTCGAGAGCAAATTAAGCATGGCTGAAGTTGTACTTGAAGTCGTTTCAGACGCCCTATCTAAAATCCTGATTGAAGAGTATGCGTTGTTGGGGGGTGCAGCGAGGCAAGTAGAGTGGATTGAAAAAGAGCTGAGATCAGTGCAAGGATTGTTAGAACAGGTTGAACAGAGCACATACGACCAAAATGCACAAGAGTTGAATGACTTGGCAGAGAAGTTGAAGGAAACTGCTCTTGATGCAAAGAATGTGATAGAAACGTTCATGTTAAAATCAGTGAAGTGGAGGAGGTGGGGAGTTCTGTATGTGGCTGACAAACACGATGTTGGAGTAGAGCTGTTGCAGATCGGCAACAGGATGAGAAACATCTCTCAGAAAATAATGAATTACTTAAACACTGATAATGTCAGTGTCTCCGTTGAAACTCCAGGAGAGGCAATAACATCGTCATCAACCACCACAGTAGTAGCCCCAGCAATGGAAAAGCTTGATCACATTCTGAGTCAAAATTTAATTACTGGTAATAAGGCGATCAAGATGGTGGAACAAGTAAGAGATGGCCTCAAAGACCTGCAAAACATTGTGTCTAAATTGAGTTCAAGCAGTGAGAGAGAATCTGTTTGGTTGGAAGAGGTAAAGGCTGTTTCTAATTACACTGCAGGTGTTGCCGAAAATTTCATTGCCAAAAGAGAAAAATGGTTAAAAATGAGTGTTTGCGGTCTAAGCAGGAAGAATCTGGTCCTTTGTGAAGGAAACAGTTCCGAAAATGAATTTAAGAAGGAGATGAAATATGTCAGGGCTCAAATTGGAGATGCACTTCACAGGAGTTTGACTTACGAAGTTCAGGGGAAAGACACGGGAGTGGGACTGGGATTCAAACAATGTTCAACACCTGTTCCAGATATTCCACTAGAGATGCTGATAGTTGTTGAAATCCTACTTATAGTTTATTGTGTTGGTCAATATTTGCCCATCATTGGTAAAGCCCCACTAATGTTCAGTATCGTTCTGGCACTACTACTGCTACTACTGCTACTGCTCAGGGGCCTTGTCTATTATCCTGGAAAACGAGGGAGAACAACGCGTAGACGCAAATCCAGTCAGAAAATGAAGAAGAAATTGAAGGGGGAAGGAAAAAAACTGCTTCAAGGCATCATGCTTTTCACTTTTAGTTATGCAGTCAAGGTCACCCAGCCCATGTTGATGTCTTTACTTATGGATGCAACGTTCACTCTCGTTTATTTACCTTCTGAAATTTTTGCATGGACTGTGGATTTGCTGAGGTCTTTGACGAAGAACTTGGAGTGTATGCAAAGAGATATAAATCTAATGCTTGTGTTTTTAAGTGATACCAAAAGTAGCGTGGAAGGTAGCCTGAATGAAAGACAGAGAGTATGGTTGGGTCAACTAAAAGACATGGCTCAAAATGGTCAGTCCCTTGTTCATTTATGTCCTACAGCTAAGGGTAAGGGATTGGCTGCCATACTTAGCAGAATTAAGTTTGCCAAGGACATCAACAATTTGTTGAAACAAATTATTGATATCTCAAACAGGAAGACAATATATGGCATTGCAAATATTTTCCAACAAGGAACAATGCGAGAACTCGTATCTTCAGGTCCAAGCATGGAAAAAGAAGAGATTCAGATTGGTGGTACGGGTGCCGAGGAACATCCAGTCACACCAGAAGCCTCCGGCTCCTTTTTTCAGCCTGCACTCAAAGATAAAGTCAAGTCACTTAGAGGGGAAATGGAACTGTTGGATGCTCTGTCTCTGGATGTACAAGACATGGGAGATCTAGATACAAGATTCAGAATCTGGGTGGACCAAATGGAGTGTATTGGCCGTGAAATAAAATCTATCATTGTTGAATATGATACTAAATTGGAGCACAAGCCAATTCTCATCTACATTTTCAAGTGCTGGACCCGACGCATTATTAGTAACAAGATACATGAGATTAGAAAAAAAATAGAAGATGCCTCCAGAAGAAGAAGAACATATGGTTTGGTGCAATTTCAGACCCATACCGAGTCATTGTCTTCCACGGTTCAAATATTACGTGGAACGACACAACTGTCCCTTGTAGCTGCTGAATCCAGCGTCGTTGGATTTGATGATGACGTACATGTGTTGATGACTCAATTACTGTCAGATGAGAAACGTCGCTGCATTACTTGGATAGTCGGAATTGGAGGCACTGGCAAGACAACACTAGCCAAGTTGGCATTTGAAGACAAAGCTGTTGTTGATCATTTTGAGTGTCAAGTATGGGTGTCTTCAACTTCTGAGGCTCGGCAGCTTCTACAAGAAATTGCCAACGAGGCTACCAAGCAAATTACACCAGACTCCTCGTTCACCTGTAATAATCATGACATTCTCCAAACCTTGTCGCACACAAAGTATCTCATAGTTGTTGATGGTATAGAAGAAATTAATTCCCAAGTTTGCTTGTGGGATACCTTGAAAGAGGCCATACCCGATAAGTCAACCGGCAGCAGACTTCTTTTTACCACTTGCAATGCAAATTTAGCCCGACATGCTGCTGATACTATAACATTTGTTCACCCGCTACAATTATTAGACGATGAAAGTAGTTGGATTCTGTTTACAAGAAATTTGAAGGTGGACAATGTTCCCCAAGAGGAACTCATGACGGTTGGAAGAGAAATTGTGATGAAATGTGGGGGCCTGCCATCACAAATTTTGAAAATGAGTAAATTGCTTTCACAAAAAGATGTAACATATGAGGAGTGGTCGAGCGTGCTCAATCAAGATCAAGTACAGATTTGGTCTGAAACGCTTAAAACAATCAATGAAGACTTACCTCTATATCTAAGGGGATGTCTATCTTACTTTGGCCTATTCCCTGCTGAATTTGGGGTTCCTGTTAGAAGATTGGTTGTTTTGTGGGTTGCAGAGGAACGGGTGCATCACGGAGAAGACCACGAACCTCCAGAGCAAGTAGCAGAACGTTACTTGACAAAGTTGATAGATAAGAACCTCGTTCAAGTTGCCAAGAGAAAGCGCAATGGCAAGGTCAAAACATGCCGTCTCCCCTATGCTTTGCGACAACTCTGGTGGACAAAAGCTAACGGCTCCATTTTTCTCAAATCCCGAAGTCCTTCCACAGATTCCAATGCAAACCCAAAAACATCCATCATACGCTGGTTGACAGATCATCTTAATACCGATCATATCTGGTACAATCATATTCATGGCCATGGTACTAGGAACAGTTCAACTTCTCTCAGAACCTACTACCGGGATGTCCGTTCCCTTTTGTCCTTCGATACACGAGAGGGAAGTAAACCTGGCCAAGAAATAGGCCACTTCATGAAGGAATCTATTTCAAGCCATTGCTTCTTACTCCTGCGGGTTCTTGATCTTGAAAGCGTTTACAAGCCCAAATTGCCTAAAAGCATAGCAAGACTTTCACAGCTGAGGTACCTTGGTTTAAGGTGGACTTACTTAGAGTCACTTCCATCATTTATTAGTGAGTTGTTGAAGCTACAGACACTTGATCTCAAACATACTTACATACATACTCTGCCACACTCCATTTGGGAGATGGAACTAAGACACTTGTTCTTGAGCGAGACTTTCCACAGCAGATTTCCACCACAACAAAAAGATCATTTGTCCCACATCAGATTTCTTCTACCTCATCTAAGAGATGATTTCCTATCTGATCTCCAGACACTGTGGGGACTGTTTGTAGATGAGGAGACTCCAGTGAAGAATAGCCTGGACAGATTGGTCAGTATCACAAAATTGGGATTAGCATGCCAACAAATGTCATTACAGGAAGATGCTATGACAGATCAACTAGAGGCAGTGGCTGATTGGATTGCAAAATTAGAAAACCTTCAATCACTGAGACTAAAATCAAGAGATGAACAAGGGACACCTTGGATGTTACACTTGAAGTCGTTCCAGAATAACATTAATCTCACTGACATATATTTGCTGGGAATCTTAAGCAGTTCATCTATTCTGTCTCAATTCCCTCTCAGCCTCATTGAACTTACACTATCACATTCAAAGCTAAAGGAAGACCCCATGCAAATTTTGGAAGCTTTTCCAAATCTTCGGACATTGTGTTTACACGCAGAGTCTTACATCGGCAAATCTTTGTTATGCAAATCTCGAAGCTTTCCTCAGCTTCATGTCTTGAAAATTTGGAAGCTGGAGCAATTAGAGGAATGGATTATAGAGCCAGGAGCACTCCCGTGTCTCAGACAATTGGAAATCAGAATGTGTCCTCGCCTGCAGATGCTTCCTGATGGACTAAAGCATGTCAACACTCTTCTTGAATTGAAGTTAACAAACATGCCAATGGAAATCAATGCTGAGGCACATAACATCCCACCCAATTGTCAAGTCTTCGAAACTAATTTTCAGTAGAATAATATATTTCCATCATTGCACAGCACGGTGAGTACTCAGTTGCCTCATATTTTTTATGATTACTTTCTTTATCCTTTACTTTCAATTGACACCTAGTACTGTAGTTTAATTATGTAAAATACTCTTGGCAGTGAGCTTCAGGAATACATCTACTGTGGATTGGTATGAAGGAAGCCTTACTTGAGTTCAACAAACTTCGTCAACTTAATTGCTTACCATGCAAATGAAACTACTATTTGCTTTTTGTTTTTGAAGAATAAAGGATGGTTTTGAGTTTGGTTCTTTGATTGAAGTGTGTGTATGAATTTTAAAGGATGGTTTTGAGTGTGTGATTGAAGTGTTTGTATTTTGACATTGTATTGTGGAATCATAATTTTGCTTGTGTGTGAAAAATATGTATTTGAAAAAGTTATTTTCCTAGACTGTTATTAATGGAGCTGTTGTCCTGATTTCTGTGTGGAGTTTAAATACCGATTGTTGAGTGAAGGGAGCTAAATTTTATATTGAGCATTTCTTTATCTACATTATGTCAATTTTTTTTATCTGCATGAACCGTGCAATCAAATGTGTAGAGGCTGCCTGTAGTGAATGACCACTTTGGTTTGGTGGTGCCTTAAAGAAAAATAACCTGCTTGCTGCTGCAGCTTAAAAAGGCGGTTCCTATGATTTTCTTTAGCTTCCCTTCACTTGTAAACTGTAACTATGAGACTGTCCTCTATATATATGTCAGTATAATTACCAGTGCTTCTATTCTATGGACCTTCACCAATCGCCACATATTTTCAACTTTCAGTATCATACAATCAGTTTCGTTAAAAGTTCATTGATAGTTTTCTATCACAAATCACACCAGAAGTATTCCTCTATTTCCTTAAGCTTAAACAACGGGATATGTTGCACGTTCACCACTAAATTGATTTTACAGTTCATTGATCAAATATAATGGACAACCTGGTAAATGTTTATGCAGTTGAAATTGGTCAGAGAATTCTCAGCTGGAAGATTTTCAGGATGTGTATAGCAAATGCCTTGGTCCTACCATTGTTGGTACCAACTCCTCGATAAACATGTGCGGCTTTGTGTTCTCAAAACCACATTTGTGCATCTGAAAATGCCCGAAAAATAAAATTTACATAAAATATGTTTTGAAAAAATATTAATTTTTTAAATACATTTTTTAAATAAAATGTGTTCTCAACACCACGGTGAAGATTTGTCTATTTGTCTGTTTTCTTTTTTTGCTTTGTGTTTTTAGCTGCTGGTGGAAATACATTTTTTACACTTTTTTTACTACACAAATTCAAAAATAGTTATTCTAGATTTAGTTGCTTAACAAGTGCTCCTCTTGTTGCCATACAATACCAATGACCTCTCGGTGCAACCTAAATTTTGCGGTAGTTATTTGGCCTTTACTTTTCCGGTAATTCTGATGATGGAGTTCAATAAGAATAAGAAATTCAATCTTTTATGAATTGTAATAAACATATGTTTGAAGGATTCAGCAGGTGTACTTCATCTAAAGAAATTATCAACTGCTGCCAGTATCATCACAATTCACACATTGACGGAGTCCATCTATTGCCAGCAACAATCTGTTGTTAAAGCCATCCAAAACTTTGATGGATACAACTGGGGGAAGTCTGTAAGTACCACATTGACGGAGGTGTCCTTTTCATTATGGTCCAACCCGTACAATTGAGTTCGTAAGGTGGCTCAGGTATGATTTCAATGTTTTGGTAGTTAATTTTGCAATGTGCAAGAGTAATAATGACATTGTTAATTGTTGGTTAAATAAAATATTTGGTTGTTTAGGTAGCTAGAAGTCCCAAAACTAAAGTGTATTCTAGAACAAAGTTAGTTGGTTCGCATGTTATTTTTAATAGTGGAGTTTGTTGTAACTGTTTCTAACTGATGTAGTCAAAAGGAAGGGGATTCAATTGTAGATATCTTTTTTAAATAAAATGTTTAGGTTGGATTTCTCTAATAGCAGTAAAGGTCATTTTTCAAGAGTGGAATTTGAATACTTGAATATGATTAATGAGAGTGGAGTGAGGCAATCAATCGTTCATAATCCAGACCTTAATCAATCAGTTCATAAAAGATCTAATGAACACACAGTCAAATCATCATCTTACAGTATCATGCTGAACCAAGTTTTACCGTATGGAACAAAATTCTAACCAAATTTAAACATTACATCATTACATTACTCACAAAATAGACGGCACACTCCTATACGTTGTCTGAAGCTGCAAAAAAGACATATGCAACTGATTGATTAACTACTCACCAAACATTTTATGAGAGCTTTAACTTTGCCCTTACATGACCTTTAGAAATCTGAAATTGTTCAGTTATACCTAAATGAGCCATCAAAAGCCAGACATGGGTAAGCAATTCACCACCTTGGGTGAGTTGCTTAGCATGTTGAAGTCCTCTACATTGGCTTGCTGCATGACACAGCATCTCCACCCAAACATGACTTATCATTTCCCATTTATGTTCTTTAGACCAATTCTCCTCCGTTTCTAAAGACTGTAGTGATTTGGCAAGCCTACACGCATCAAACAACACGGATTTGCTTCTATCACCTTTAACCTCTGATGGTGGAATATCTGTATTCACTCTAAGTATCATCTTGCAAACTTGACTTCTCTCTTTTATGTATTTTCTCTCTTTCAAAAGTTCATCCACCTCCGCACACGTGTCTTCAAATCTGATCTGTCCTATTCCATTGGGCAGCAAAAAAGGGCATACAACAAGAAGATATAACATATAATCCGACAACAATTGGCTTTTTTCACGACTTTGAAGGGCAGCGTGATTTATGTTTTGAGACTCATCATCATCAGAAGAATAACAAAGATCTGTTGCAATATGCCAGAGCAGAATACTCTGATCAAACTCTACCTCCTTAATGCTCCAGTTAATGTCACGAACATTATCACAGCTCCATTTGTTAAGAACTCGATCACCCTTGTGAGCGCATAATGTTTTACACGCTTCAATATCTTCTGCTTCCTTAGACTCATCCTTAAGCTGGTAAAAAATAAGTTCCTTCAATCCCTCAGAGACTTGTTTAGTTTTTTGGTAGTAAGACTTCTCGAAAAACTTATAGATGCATAAGATTTTCTGCAATTTGATACATTTGACGGGATCATCTTTCAAGCAGAATCTTATGAGGTTGAATTGTGACATTTGATTAGACCACCTGATAGTGTGCGAGAGTTTGAAACAAATTTGACAAAACGAGATGAACTTGTAGAGAAGATCCACTCTCCGATTCTTATGCTTGCTCAGCCAATTCATTACCCAACTTGAAGAAAGTAAAACAATGACTGCATATATCTCAAGAAGAATAGCCCCAATGAAAAGCACAAAAGTGATAATCAGGTCATAATCCCTGTGTTTGTGTCCTTTAATATCATGTCTAATATATATGTTTTGTTTAAATATCAGAAAAGAAAAGGTGATAAATGCTGAGAGTGTACATATAAAGCTCACAGATTTCAGGAAGATGCCGCGGTAGGAATATGTTATCACAGCCTTTGTATATAAAATATCATATATTAATCCTAGCTCAACCTCAATTGCTTTAAAAGCATCTTTCCAGCTAGAATCTTGAAAAAAATATTGGCTGCTTTTGTGGTCTTGAAAACTGAAGATGAGATCTGCAAATAGGCACTCAGGAATGTTGTAGAATTTGAATCCATCACGTAAAGCTTGACAATCTGGAATTTTTGTATTTGGTATTTTGGTTCCCCCTTGAGAATTAGGATCCAATACTAAGGGAGTAGTTTCATTAATTTCATCTAAGGTAACATGATATCCTTCATCTCTTTTAGCAGTGTAATCATCCATGAATTTAGCATAGTTTGGTCCTGGGTCTGGAGGAGGGAGAATTGATTCTCTGAATCCATCGCTGCTTCCGGACCGCAGTGACCAAGTCCTCTCACCATATTTGATTATTCCTGCCACGACAATAGGAACGGTGACATACTTAAGGGGATTGGTGTTCCATGACCGATAAACAACATAAACTGCAACTGCTAATTGGTAGAGTAATTCAAGCATATGCCGTGGCCACAGTTGGTTGTCTTCAAGAGAGTAAGCAGTGATTGTGTCAGGACCACCAAGATGCACAAGGAGAAATGGTGCCCAGATGGCCATAATTACAAAGTTCGTGTCTGTCTTATGATCTTTAGTGTCTTTGGAAAGAATTCCCAGAGCAACGGTAGCAACCCAATCAGCTGATAGATAAGTGAACCATATCAACAATTTTAGCCTTTTATCAACTATATGCTTCCTTCGGTTACCCAAAAAGATGAGTACCATTTGTAAGAAGAGACTAACAGCTACCAAAATCCGAAGTTCCAATACATTCCACACTTTTGCCAGACTTGGAGTATCGTGATTATCTGATTTTGATTCTCTTGAATTTACTATCAAACTGAAAACAACTGAAAAAACATACCTATGTCAATTGTTTTCTTAGCCTTTTTAGAGAGGAAAGTAGGACCACTATTGAATTGAATAAATAACTAAATAAATACTGAAACAAACATCCGACTTACCAGCAAGTAACATTGCTTGCTTTTGTGCTTCTACTTGATTGCTATTCTGTTTTGAATAATGCCACAACTATATGACTTGTTAATCCCTGACTGACCAATGCCTTCAGGTTTCCTATCTTACTGAAGTACCTCTGTTGTTAGCTTAATTCATATATCAATTTCATCACTCTTTTTAAAATTTTATATTTTATGTAACACATAATAAGCGTAAAAAAAAAAAAAAAAAATTTAAAACAAATTGTCAACATGTCATATCATGCCATTAATGAAAAATGCCAAACAGTTGGAATTGATAGAGATGAAACAAAATTAAGTCCATTTGATTTGTGGACTGTCTTGTTAGTAGGGCAGATATGTTTTGCAAATTAGCTGTATTAGTCAATAATATACAGCCATCACCTACAAATATCTTTGTCCTCTTCTTCCCATCTTATGCAGATTCCAAAATATTTCCTTCTCATCCTCCTCCAAGTCCAAACAAAGAAACAAATTTTTTTTAATTACTTTCATTATAAAAATATTGTGCAAATTACATTCCAAAAGGAGGGTCGGAAGCAAAGCAAGAGTACATTCCTTAGGCAGACAGAGGTCTCTTGAATATATCTATGTGAACTATTTGATTAGCCTTAGGAAGCAAAGTAGGACCACTATTGAATTGAATAGATAAAGTCCTGAAACAAACATTTTTTTTACCAGCTAGTAACATTGTTTGTTTTAGTGCTTCTACTTGATTTCTAGTCTGTTTGGAACAATGCCTTCAGGTTTCCTTCTTTTGTTGAATAGTGTAATTCTATTGTTAGGTTTAAACGTATCATTATTATTACCACACTTTGAAAATTTACATTTAATTTAAATTTTGAATCACAATAAAGAAAGAATAAGCTGTTTGATTGCATTTTCGCTGTACATTTAATTATTTTACAGCGATGCTATTTCTTACAAGATACAGAATCACGAAATACACGATACAGTGCAATACGGTTATCACTAGTATTATTTTAATATTAAAAAAACATAAAATTAGGTGTTTGGTGGAAAACACGGTGGTGTCGCTGTTATTCTTGTTTTTTGTGGATTTAGTCTTCGTGGTAACAGGCATTTCCCATTATAACACAAATTATCACCATGACATGTCATGTCATGAATGAAAAATGCCACACAATTGTGTTATCAATGAGGTGAGGCCTAAACCTATCAATAGTATACAACCACCAATAATAATGTTGGTTGTTTTCCCACTCATGCAGTGCAGTTAAGTCACACACCTCTTCTTGCTTCCAAAGCTTAAAATATCTCCTATCTTGGTCCTCTTCCAACTGAGTCCAAAGAAAGCAAATTAGAATTGAAAAAGCATGAGAAAATATTCACTAAATAATAGAGCTTACACCATTAATATTACTTGAGCATGGCCGACTTTGGAATTTCATTAGCTTTATCAGCCGCCAACGTCGCAAACGCTCTATCCAAAATCCTGATTGAAGAGTATGCAGTGTTGGGTAGTGGGACAATTAGGCACGTAGAATGGATTGAAAGAGAGCTGAGGTCAATGCAGGGATTGTTGGAACAGGCCGGGCAGCGTGGGTACGGAGAACAAGAGCAAGAGTTTAACGAGTGGGAAGAGAAGTTGAAGGAAGTTGCTGGTGATGCAGAGGATGTGATAGAAACTTTCGTGATCAAATCGGTGAAAAGGAGGAGATGGGGAGTTCTGTATTGGATTGACAAACACAAGGTTGGGAAAGAGTTGCAGAAGATCCGTAGGAGGATGAGAGACATCTCTCAGACTGGAATGAACTTGAACACAAATGTCGTCAGGGTCTCTGTTGAAACTCCAGGAAGAGAAGCACCGTCATCAACAACCACCTCAGTAGTGGCCCCGGCAATGGAGAAGCTTGATCACATTCTGAGTCAAACTACTATAGTTACTGGTGAAGAGGTGATTGAAATGGTGGAACGAGTAAGAGGCGAATTCGTCCGCCTGCAAAATGTTGTGTCTAATTTGAGGTCAACAAGTGAAAGAGAAAATGTGTGGTTAGAAGAGGTGAAGGAACTTTGCAATTATACTGAAAGTGTTGCAGGTAAATTCATCCTTGTCAAGGAAAGACGGTCTAAAATGGTTTTGCTTAAGAAGCTCCTTTATCTTTCAGCCGATTATGCTTCTGAAAATGAATTTAAAAAACAGATGAAGTATATTGGGACTCGAATTGGAGATGAAGTTCACATAAGTTTGACTTATGAAGTTGGTGGACAATTAGACATGGGAGTGGGATTCAAAAAAACATCCCCTGTACCAGACTTGTCAATAGAGAGCTTGATAATTTTCCACATCCTATTCCTTTTTGTTTGCCCTGTTATTGTTCTTTCCGACTTCTCGAAACCCAGCTTGTTTTTATTGTTAGTAATCATCTTTCCCGTTTTCATAATTGTTGATGAACGAGGAAGAAAAACATATAAGTCCAGTATGATGATGAAGAAGAATAAGAAGAAGAAATGGATGGGAAGGATAAGATGTTTTCTGTGCTCCTTTTTTTCCACTGTAATTTATTTCACAATTTTCATCCTGTTTCAATTTTACCCTGTCATGGGAACGTTCCTTTTCATCTTGAGTTTTTCACTTACTGAAGTTATTGGGTGGAGTCTAAAGAAGAAGAAGAGATGGAAGAAAAGGGAAATAATAAGACGGTTTACACGCTTCTTGTTTTCCACTGTAATTTATTTACCGATATTTTTCATGTTTAAGTTTCACCCTTTTCTGGCAACGTTCCTTTTCATATTGGGTTATTCACTTAATAAAATTATTGCGCGGAGTCTGAAGAAGAAGAAGAAATGGAAGGGAATGGAAAAAATAAGACAGTCTCCGCGCCTTTTTTTTAACGCTCTAAGTTATTTTGCGGTTTTGTCCCTGCTTCAGTTTCACCCTGTCCTGGCAGTGTTCCTTTTCATATTGAGTAATTTACTTTATGAAGTTATTGCATGGACTGTGAATTTATGGAGGTCTACAGCCAATAATTTGAAGTGTACGGAAAGATATTTAGCTGTAATGCGTGTGTTTTTGAATGATACAACCGAAAGTGCGGAAGGCCTAAGTAAAAGGCAGAGAGCATGGGTGGATCAACTGAGAGTCGTGTCTCAAAATGGTGAATTTCTTATTGATGGAGATGCAAAAGGTAAGGGTGGTTGTTTGAGCAAAATTAAGTTTGCCAAGGATATCAACTGTTTGTTGAAAGAGATTCGTGATGTATCAGATAGGAAGGCCATTTATTGCATTGCAAATGTTCAAAGAAATCAACAAGAGCTTTTACCTTTATTGGGCATACAAGAAAGAGATATTGAGAATGAAATCATTGTTGAACATGCTGAAAATTCTAGTGCCATGCCAGCAGCAGCCTCCTCCTCGTATCGGCCTGTCATGGGGCTCAAAGAGAAAGTCCAATCAATCAGAAGGGAAAAGGAATTGATGGATGCGCTGCTTCTGGATGCACAAGAGATGGGAGAATTGGAGGGAAGATCCAGAATCTGGGTGGAGCAACTGAGAGATATTTCCCTTGAAGCTGAATCTGTCATTAACAAATATGATGCCAAACTGAAGCATAAGCCAAATGTCATCTACATTTTTAAGTACTGGACCCGACGTGTTCTTAATAAGAAGGTAGATGGTATCAAAAACAAAATTGAAGAAGCTTCTAGGAGAAGAAAAGCATATCGTTTGGTGCAAATTCAAAGCCGAGCCGTATCCATGTTTCAAATATTACGTGCAAGGACACAACTGTCTCTCGTTGCCAATGAATCCAGTGTGGTTGGATTTCACGATGACAGACAAGCTATGATGGCTGCGCTATTGTCAGAGGAGAAACGTCGCTGCATTATTTGGATTGTTGGAATCGGAGGCACGGGTAAGACAGCACTAGCAAAGTTGATATTTGAAGACAACACTGTTGTAGCTCATTTTCAGCATCGCGTATGGGTGTCACTGCCTTCAAATTGTACGACAAACCAGTTTGTTGCAGAAATTGGCAAGGAAGCCGCCGAACAAATTACTGTAGAAGAAGAAGTCTTGTCAACTGATTACGTACTCACAACCTTGGCGCATACAAAGTACCTCGTAATTGTTGATGGCATAAAAGAAACTGCTCAAGTATACTTGGATACCTTGAACAGGGCCATACCCGATATGTCAACGGGAAGCAGAGTTCTTTTTACAACTCGCAATGCAAATGTAGCCCAACATGCAGCAGGTACGATCTTTGTTCACCCACTACAGTTACTAGATGATGAAACTAGTTGGCTGTTGTTCACAAGACATTTGAAGGTGGACATTCACCCCGAGTCAGAAACAGAACTTATCAAGGTTGGAAAAGAAATTGTAATGAAATGTGGGGGGCTGCCATCACAAATATTGAAAATGAGTGATTTGCTTTCGCATAAAGATGTTACACATGAGGAGTGGTCAAGAGTGCTGCGGGGCGAGCAGCTCAATGAAGATCAAATACAAAGTTGGTCTGGAATGCTCGACACAATTAATAATAACTTACCTTCTTATCTGAGAAGATGTCTATTTTACTTTGTGATATTCCCTGCTGAATTTGGGATCCCTGTCAGAAGGTTGGTTGTTTTGTGGGTTGCCGAGAGTCTGGTTCATCAGACAGAAGATGATGAAATGCCGCCGGAGCTAGTTGCAGAAAGGTACTTGACAGAGTTGATAGATCGGAACATGGTCCAAGTTTCCAAGAGAAAGCGCAATGGAAAGGTGAAAACATGTCGTCTCCCTAGTGCTTTGCGACAACTCTGGTTGACAAAGGCTAATGAGTCTAGATTTCTACATGGCCGTCAATCTGCCACGGATTCGAATGAAGACCCAAAGAAGTCCATTATTCGCCGGGTTGCAGATCATCTTGATAAAGATGATATCTGGAATGATCACATTCATGGTGACATTACTGATTCAACTTCCCTTAAAACCTACTACAAGGACGTTCTCTCCTTTCTTTCCTTTGATACTCAAGAGGGGAGTAAACCTGGGGATCAAGTAGGTAGCTTTCTCAAGGGATGTATTTCATGTGATTGCTTCTTGCTCCTTCGCGTGCTTGATCTTGAACGCGTTTACAAGCCTAAGTTGCCTAATCGCATAGCAAGACTTTCACGGCTAAGGTATCTTGGCTTGAGATGGACTTACTTAGAGTCACTTCCATCATCTATAAGCAAGTTGTTGAAGCTACAGACTCTTGATCTCAAACATACTTATATACATACTCTACCTAGCTCAATATGGAAGATGGAACTCAGACACTTGTTCTTGAGCGAGACTTTTCGAAGCAGATTTCCACCTCAACCAAAAGGTAATTCTCTATCTGACCTACAAACTTTGTGGGGACTGTTTGTAGATGAGGAGACTCCAGTGAAGGATGGCTTGGACAGATTGGTCAATATCACAAAATTGGGATTAGCATGCCAATCAATGTCACTAAACCAAGAGGCAATGATAGCTCAACTTGACACGGTAGCAGACTGGATTGCGAACCTAGAACACCTTCAATCGCTGAGACTGAAATCAAGAGATGAAGAAGGCCGACCTTGGAATTTACACTTGAAGTCCTTGGAAAATAACATAAATCTCACTGACATGTATTTGCTGGGAAGATTGAGCAGTTCAACTATTCTGTCTCAATTCCCTCTGAGCCTCGTTGAACTTACCCTATCACATTCAGAACTAGAGGATGATCCCATGATACTTTTGAAGGATTTTCCACATCTTCGAACACTGTGTTTACTCGCAGAGTCATACACGGGCTCAACTGTGGTTTGCGAATCTCAAAGCTTTCCTCAGCTTCATGTCTTAAAAATTTGGAAGCTGTGGCATTTGGAGGAAATTAAGATAGAGCCAGGAGCACTCCCATGTCTCAGACAACTGGAAATCAGATCGTGTCCGAACATGCAAATGCTTCCTGATGGACTAAAGCATGTCAACACTCTGCTTGAATTGAAGTTAACAAACATGCCAATGGAAATCAATGCTGAGGCGCATAACATCCCAACCAATTGTCAAGTCGTCCAAACTAAATTTCAGTAGAATAATATATTTCCATCATTGCACAGCATGGTGAGTACTCAGTTGCCTCGTTTTTTATATGTTTGCTCTCTTTATCATTTACTCTCAATTGACACCCAATACTATAGTTTAATTATGTAAAATACTCTTGGCAGTGAGCTGTGGTCATATATCTACTGTCGATTGGTCTGAAGGAAGCCTCAATTGGATTCAACAAACTTCGTCAACTTAATTGCTTATCGTGCAAATAAAACTACTATTCACATGTTGCTGTGGAACAATAAAGGATGGTTTTGAGTTTGGTTCTCTGTTTGAAGTGTGTTTATGAATTTTAAATTTTGTTTATGGACTTATAATTTGTATTTTGACATTGTGTTGTGGAATCATAATATTGTGTTGTGTGTGAAGAATATTAGTATTGGGAAAAGTTATTTTCCTAGACTGTTATTATTGAAGCTGTTGTCCTGATTTCTATGTGTGGAGTTTAAATACTGATTGATGAGTGAAGGAAGCCAAATTTTAAATTGAGAATTCCATTATCTACATTATGTCAATTTTTTTTATCTGCATGAACCGTGCAATCAAATGTGTAGAATCTGCCTGTAGTGAATGACCACTTTGGTTTGGTGGTGCCTTAGAGGAAAATCCTCTTATAAATAACCTGCTTGCTGCTGCAGCTTAAAAAGGCATTGGTTCCTAGCATACTAGAATGCATTATTATCTTAACGCATTTAATATTATTCTCTTTAAATTAAATCCATATTCTTCTTAATGATTAAGCCTATGATATTTTGTGTTCTCAACACCACACTTGTGCATCTAAAAATGCCTGAAAAATAAAATTTACATAAAATATGTTTTGAGAAAATATTAATTTTTTAAAATGTCACATTCTTAAAGTTCGCTTTAGTATTGGTTGGAGACGGACTTGGACAAAGAATCATATCATTAACTAAGTACTTGAAGAATTAAAGAGCAGGTGGATGAATGAAACTTAAATTTCTATAACAAATGATAAAATAAAGTTAAAATATTTTCCGTATAAACCATATACTTATTTTATAAGCTATCTTTGAAAACGTATGAAAATAAACTAAAAAAATCATTATAAACATGTTAAAAGTTGTTTTCATAAATTCTCACAAATGATCATGTAAATATTTATATCAATATATAAATTCAAATAAATCAACTCAAACTCACCCTAAAACTTAATGAAAATACTTTTATAAAGATCAACCAGATCTCATAGAAAATTAGTTCTCTCCCTCTGTTTAGACCCACTAGATTTTTTTGTCCCCTTTTTCAATTTTACATGTATTATTATAAGCTCATGACTAATGAAGTATGTAAAGGTTTTTGACTTTTTGTGAGTGAGATAGATATTTTGATTACACGCATACGCATGCATGTGCAATCTTTTCATCTACACACAAAGACAAGAAGAGAAATGAAAGTACTACATGCTTCACTCACTCATCTCACAACAAACACAAGAAAGAAAGATGCTTCGTTTAACATCATCACCATTTTCACTTTCTTTCCCTTCAATTTCCAACCTAAATCTTCTTCCATCATTCCCTCGTCCTTCACTGTTCTACCTTCCTTCTTCATCTACTACTTTCCACACAACTTCACTTCGCATTCACACCCCACCACCTCTTTCTTCTTCTTCCCTTTCTTCTTCCTCTGTTGACCAAACTACTTCCATTTCTCAGGTTTATTCAAACACACACTTTTTTGCCCTTGCATTTATGAATAAAAATCCTTTTTTTAATTCGAATTTCTAACTTTTCTCTTAAACATGATGGCCCAGATGCAGGATAATTTGTTATTGTACTCAAGAGCTTATTGGGTCACTCAATCTCTTATTGCTTGGAATGTTGATGATGATGATCAAAATGGGGTTTGTTACCTACTTTCCAGCAAAGATGCTTCTTTGAACATTTCTAATTCTCAAATTCAAGGTTCTTTTTTTTCTGACTTTCAACTTGTAGTGTACGTATGTAGCACCGGTACTTTAGATTGAAGGCGTGGTTGCATTTAGTGTATGTTTGGTTCTGCTTTGACAAAAATTGATTTTGAGTGAATTGATTCTGTAAAATTGATCCTGATTAAAGTGAGTTGCAAAAAAGTGATTTGTGTTTGGGCACATTGAGTTGAATTATAAGTTTGTGTGTTAGAGTCAATTCTAGAATCAAAAGCTACAAATACTAGCTTGAAGTAGAATTGTTTTAGGTCTCCAAAATTGATTTCTCAAAAAAATGCCAAATATAATTTTATAGTTTGAATTGCTTTTGACATTTGAAAAGCAGTTCTAAGGCATCTAAAAGTGAAACAAAACACCCTCTTAATCCATTTCCATTTTCTCAAATTATTACAAGCGTCCATTTGTCTTTGTTAGTGATTCATAATTTCTAGTTATTCTGGCGTGTGACAAAAGATATTCTATTTTTTTCATTTATAATTGATTACAAATGTTCATTGACTCTTTCTGTCTGTAATTGATAGGTGAGGATTTGAAAATTAAGCTTCAAGAGGATAAGGCTGGCCTTCCTGCAAATGTAACACACCCTTTTTAGTCTGTATCATCTTTAAGATTTTTCTAAATAGCAAGCACTGCTAAATACCTCTGATTGCTTTTAGGAATAGACAAATAATTCAGTCCATAAACTATCGCTCTCTCACCAATTTGGTCCCTAAACTATTAAAATCAACTAAAAGGTCCCTAAACTATATTCCCATGGGTCAATACCTCAAATAGCCCCTATAATTTGGGAAAGGTATGGAAATAGCCCCTGTAAGATAAAAAACACTGATTTCACCCTGTATTTTTGGATTCTTCATATTTTAATCATTTGCAGGGGATATTTTCAGACCTCACCCAAATTACATGGGCTATTTGAGGTATTAACCTGATTCTCATCCATCAATTTGGTCCCTCAGTTAACTGGTTTAGGGACCAAATTGATGGATAGGAGTATTGTATAAGGACCTTTTAGTCGATTTTAATAGTTTAGCGATCAAATTGGTGAAACAATGATAGTTTAGGGACTAAATTGGTTGTTTATTTATTCTTCTTTTTGACAATCTGGTGGCTTTTGAATAAGCACTATTTAGTTACTTCTGCAAACTTTGTGTTAATAGGTGGTGGAGAAATTTCCACACATTCGAGGTTACAAAGCTTTCAATCTACCTCCTGGTTCAGATATTAAATCTCTTCTTAAATCCCAGTTGGCGGTTGTTATTTATGATTGTAAGTACTTGCTGTCTTCAATAGCTCAGAGGAGTATATTTAAAAGTTATAGAATAGCATATATTTGTGTTCAGCAGCACTTTTATTAGAATAGTTCAGTTAATTTCTAAACCATGCTGCACTAGATTGTGTAGAATGAAAACTCTATGCCGGGTGCTTTGCACTATATTTGATGATATTTGGGCTTATATAATTGTATTCTTGTCTAAATGTGGACGAAGAAGCGCTAGTCATTAGTTTCTACTAACAACATTTACTTTCATGATTTTGCTCAGCTGATGAGAAATGCAGGGACTGTACTGGTTTGCAGTTACCTGGTGTTTTAGATGAGCTTTTTTCATATAATGGTCCACTCGGTGCACTTTTCTCAGAGGAAGCTGTGTCACTTTACTTGTGGGCGCCTACCGCTCAAGTATATTTTCTTCCACTGAAATAACATAAAATTCCTATGGACACTCTCTTCAACCTTATCTTCATATTAAGATAGATCTTTGCGCATTATTTTTTGGGTGAAAACAGTCGGTGCGTGCTTACATCTATAAGCACCCATCAGGAGATGATCCCATAGAAATTGTTCCTCTTGAGGAGGAAAACGGTGTTTGGAGAACTAAAGGGCCAAAAAGTTGGGAGGGTTGTTACTATGTTTATGAAGTATGTGTATACCACCCGAGTACTTCGAGGGTTGAAAAATGCTATGCTAATGATCCATATGCTAGAGGGTATGCTTAGTTTTCCTTCAATTGTCTATTCCAAATTATTTCTATAATCTAGATCATAAGTGATTATACAAAATTCAATTTCTCGAATGATTTGTTGTTTTAACCTCTTCTTTTTGTGTATTAAGCAGACTTTCATCAGACGGCAGGCGTACTTTTCTGCTTAATCTTGACTCCAATGAGTTGAAACCTGATGGATGGGAAAATCTGGCAAATGAGAAGCCCATTTTGCATTCTTTCTCTGATATAAGCATATATGAATTGCATATAAGGGATTTCAGGTAACTACTCACATCTTTAATTTTATCATAGTTATCTTGGTGACCTTTGAAAAACATGTGTATGCCTTAAGCACTAAAATTAAAATAATGTTTTATAAATAAATAATATGTTATTTTTTTATGCTTCACATTTGAATTTGTCTGATTTTTAGTTCTCCTGGTTTCTCGAGATATCATTAGGCTTATATTGCTTGCCAGTCGGTAGTTGTTGATACACATTAGCCATTTTCCATAATCTTTAAAGTGGTTAATTATTGTGCTTACTGCTTTGTTTTTAGAAGTATCACTTGGGATTGTTGCTTACTCTAAAGCTTTTAAGTGATATTTTCTTTCTCACTCTAAATTCTTATCACCTTTTGCTTGTTGCCATACAGTGCCAATGATCTCTCTGTGCAGCCTGAATTTCACGGTGGTTATCTTGCCTTTACTATGACGGTAATCCTTACATCTTAGTCTTTCTAAATTCTAACTATAGAGTTCGATAAGAATAAAAAATTCCATCTTTTATGAATAGCTATGGACATAATTCACTTTTTGTTTGTTTTGCTGCCTTATTATCTTCTTATTTGAATTATCTACATGCATATTTTTGAAGGATTCAGCAGGTGTACTTCATCTAAAGAAATTATCAAGTGCGGGTATCACCCATGTCCATCTATTGCCAACATTTCAATTTGCTGGGGTTGATGATCAGAAGGAGAACTGGAGAAATGTTGGTAAGATTTATAACATATTATCCACTGAATAAAACCATTTTTGCAATTAAACTCTCCCTCCTTCAAACATCTTTCATGGAACTTCTAGTTCTTGAATGAGTAATATTTGGGCTTTTACTCTTATATTATTATTTTTTTCAATGTTTTAAATTAACTCATTTGCAAAGTAAAAATTGGTAATATAAATATAAAAGGTTAAAGGGAATTATATTATATGTAGATCTAGTGTTAGTTTAAGCTCTGCTTTCCACTGTCTTCAGGGAAACTTTCTTAGTCTCAGTTACTACTGTGTCGTCAATTGAATACCTATGTCTATGTAGGCATTTCTAAGGTCCATTTAACATTTGTTCCATCGTTCTATCTTGCAGCTTTTTATATGTCCTTTTGTATATATCTGACTTCACCATTCTGATAGATATGTCGGTACTGGAAAGCTTTCCACCTGATTCAGATGAGCAACAAGCTCTTATTACAGCCATCCAAAACATTGATGGATATAACTGGGGGTAAGTTTCTAATACCACAGTGATGGACAATTCAGACACTCATATATGGTAAAGTTTTCTTATTTATGTTCTCGTCTTAAAAAGGTACAACCCTGTTCTTTGGGGTGTCCCTAAAGGCAGCTATGCAAGTAATCCAAATGGTCCAAACCGTACAATTGAGTTTCGTAAGATGGTTCAGGTATGAATTCAATGTTTCGTAACCCTGATGTTAAATTCATCGATCTATAAGTTGTAGTTAATTTTGTTATGTGGAAAAGCAATGCCATTGTCTATTGTTGTTCTGTCTCTTGGAATTTATGTACATTGCAGGCTCTTAGTCATACTGGCCTTCGTGTTGTGTTGGATACTGTCTACAATCATTTGCAGGGAAATGGGCCCTTTGATGAACATTCTGTCCTTGATAAGGTCAGGAAATATCAAGAATTTTTCTTCAGTTGACTTGTAATTATTTTATTTAGATACATATATATGTAGTTGTCCTATTGAGTATTTCTCCATTATTTTGTTAGCCTATCTACTTCTGTGGTGTGAAAAAATGTATCTTATAGATTGTTCCAGGTTACTATCTAAGAAGGAACACAGATGGTTTCATTGAGAATAGTACTTGTATGAATAATACTGCGAGTGAACACTCTATGGTTGAGCGTTTGATCCTCGATGATCTTGTACACTGGGCAGTCAATTATAAGGTGATTGTTTATATCTTCACTCGCCGTGGTGGTTGTTGTTGCTGCTGTTGTTGTTGTTGTTGTTGTTGTTGTTGTTGTTGTTGTTGTTGTCGTTTATATCTTCACTCGTGCTTACTTGTTTCCTCTTTGATATTTATGATTTTGAAACTTGCTGTTTTTCTGTTAATGGAATGGACCTTCTAAATTCTTAAATAGTACATCATTGATTTTATGCGCAGCGTTCATTTATTGTATTTTTTTTAAAGAATTTATTCCCGCTCATGAAATCTTTATTGGAGATTCTTTGTCTGATTTGTAAAGAGATTAAGCAGTCTGCAGCTTTGTATTTTTGTTGTTCTTTGATGTATAAGTTATCCTGATTTGAAGGATTGTTTATCCTCCCCTTAATTATACTTTCCCTTCAATTTTCTAAAAAAATATGTTGAGATTCCATTAATTAATTTTCATTCATCGTAATATTATTTTTTCTTTTCAGATTGATGGGTTCAGATTTGACCTTATGGGTCATATAATGAAGAGTACAATGGTATGTAATGTAACTCACTCTGGGATTTTACTGACTTAGGGCCCGTTTGGATTAGCTTATTTTAGAGCTTATGTAAAACAGCTTATGCAAATAAATAAGTTTTTATGTACTATTTATAAGTTTTTAAGGTAGTTTATAAAAAACCCGTTTATGAAGATACAATTTTCGTTAGTGAGAGTTTATAAATTAAAATAAAAGCTTATTTATTTACATAAGCTATTTTTCATAAGCTCAAAATAAGCTCAAACCAAACGGGGCCTTAATATGAAAGTATATTATTAAAAAAAAATGCAAGATATGGATAGATAAAAAATAAGAGCTAACAAATATGCTTTAATGTTATTTCACTCGGTTATGGGTCACAAAGAAAAGAACTTCAGCAGTTTCTGGCCCTCTGAGTTTGGATTATGGGTTGAATCCAAAAAATTATAATAATAAAAGATGAATCTGACATCATAAATCAATGTATGATTATAAAAAAAAATTCTTAAATGAATGCATGACAATGTAACAACTCTTATGTCGAGTTTTCTAGAAGAGGCTAATATGGTTGGTCATAACCTGGCTAAGGTGGCCATATACAACACCTGTTCTCAGCTTTATTTTGACATTCCCCCTTGTATTGATTCTTTGATTTTTAATGAAATGCATTAGTTTTCTCTTAAAAAATAAATGAAATATGATTTCGTGACATGGATGCAGGTGAAAGCAAAAAATGCTCTCCATCGTTTAACAAAAGAAAAGGATGGAGTTGATGGTTCAAGCATCTACATGTACTTGTTCTCCAATGTTGTTTTTTTATTGAGTTACACACATTGATGAATTTCTTTATGATCTTCATCCCTCTTCATTCACATGTTGTACTTTTTCCTCATGTTAATTTCTTTATTTTAATTTAATTGAAAAACAGATATGGTGAAGGATGGGACTTTGGTGAAGTTGCCAAAAATGGGCGTGGGATAAACGCTTCTCAGTTCAATCTTGCTGGAACACAAATTGGGAGGTAGGCTTTGCCTTTTTTCCATCACATGTTGCTTAATAATCATTCAAAACGTTTTTTCTTTCTACATGTACAAGATAGAACTTCTGGTTTAAATGTTCTTTTTGGTTTTTGTATTTTTTTTTAATTAAGAAAGAAGTCAATCCAAACATGCATCTGCCGATGCAAGTTCAACTGATATGGTTATTATGTATTTACGTTCTAATTTTTAATAATTGTCCATTGTTACTTAAACTTCTGATCGTTGAATTTTAAACTGCTCTATTTTTTTTATTGTTGATTTGTCTTGCTGGAATGTAATATTCAGCTTTAACGATCGAATTCGTGATTCCGTGCTTGGTGGATCTCCATTTGGCCACCCTCTTCAACAGGGTTTTGTGACTGGTCTACTTTTGCAGGTATTTATTTTCTTTCTTTAATAACTTAATTCCTACTCCTTCTCCTCCCTTCTCAAGCTTCTTGATAATATATTTATATAATTTTTTTATTAAAAAAGACTAGTTTGCAATCCTGTGGCCTACTGATAATTATTCATGTCACAGATTGTATATTTTTGGCCCCTTCCTTAGATGTTTTCTGTATCCATTCCTATTAGATGCCCATTTTCCACTTCATAATGAACATCTTTGGCTCCACTAGTAGAATTCTAATGTGATTTGTTGCCACAAATTAACATGGAAAAATATGCTCAGCAATCCCTTTTAGTGCTTGCATGCAATTTTAATTCAAAAACTTGAGTGTTGTGTTTTATCCTATTTCTGCAGCCTAATGGCTATGATCATGGAACAGAAGCTAATATGAAATCCATGCTTGCTGCATCAATGGATCACATCCAGGTTTTGGCTTTATGAAATTTTGTATTATATTTCAAGTTTAAAATATTGGAACACACCGTTGAAATTATTGAATATTGCAGTGCCTGCTGGCAAACTTGATATTTTTATGGTTGGATTTCATGTAAATTTTGATGTTTTATGTTTTTGACTCGCATCCTTTCTTATTTCTCTGTTTCAGCATTTGAATAGGTGTGTCATTTTATACTTATATCCAAATAGTAAGCATTAAGAACAGGGGAGATGATTAGTAAATTCTCTGTGCAAAATTTTGGAGGGAAATTAGCTCACAATATTTTGACATGATTTTGCATAGATGAAGTCAGTTTCTTTGTCTTTTGGTTTACTTAAATTCAAAAGAATTAGAACTTAACTTATACTATACTATTTAGTTTACTTACAAACTCCCCTTAAGATGGATACTTGGTAGCTGTAGCAGCCACAAATTTTATCGATTATCTATCTAATATGCGATCTGCATATGCATTTGACGGGACACAACTTTTGATCATATAAAGTAAACAATTTACTCAATTTCTCTTACTTTCTCTTTGACCCTTCTCTCTTAGTGAGTTAGTGTGCTTTGTGGTTCTCTGTAAGTGTATCAATGCAATACAAAAAAATATACATGCATTATTGACTGCTAGAGTTCTGTAACATCCTGTCATCACTATTCCGATCAATTTGGTATATATAAGTCATTCATATTCTTTCATGTTTATTAGATTGGAATGGCTGGAAACTTAAAAGATTTTGTACTAACCAACTCCCAAGGAGAAGAGGTATTGACATTGGTCCACTTGCTATGTCTATTGGAATTAAATTTGTACTGTGTGCATAATATTTAAAAAATATCACCATGTCTGTTTCATTTGAATAATTGAATTGTCCTAGCAATTAAGAAATAATATTGAAATTATGATTTAATTCTTATTTCGAAGTATGATCTAGTGTTTTCTTGTTTTAGGAAAGAAAAAAGAGTGTGTATTTAAAAATTGAGATATAAATAATTAATATTGTTTTATTCTGCTGGGAAGGGATGGGTGTTGGGGAAGTAGCTGATGGAAACTGGTATTTAATAGTAATAATTGACTTTTATTGTTGATAGAATAAGATTACACGATAAATTTCCAAGAAAATTTTGGTTCTCTCCCCTCCAAGAATTTGAGAGCTTGGTCTCTCCCTCCCAAATAACCATTTCTAATTTTCAGAAGTAACCCACAACAGCCTGTGGTTTCCCTTTTATTCACACAATACATAACTAACTTAATAACTGCTTACTACATAATAACTTACACAATATCTGCCATAATTGCTATTATAAAATATAATATTTATTTATTTAATAATAATAATAATAAAAAATAGTTTCACAGTTGCTTTCGAATTGTGGGCTCTGCAATGTGGAGAATGGTAGTCCTGACTCATGACTCTTGAGTTTGTAGTGGAGGGCGGCTGTGGTTGGCGTGGCAAGTGATGACAATGTTAGGAATAAGATTAGTTGTTGCTGAGATCTCACCTCGACTATAGATATGGCCTAAGTAATCGTCGATTCCTAATAAGGCTTGGACAATCCTCATCTCTTGAGCTAGCTTTAAGAGTTGAGCAAGACCAAAAACCTAAATTTTTAGCAGGGATTAGAGCTTATCCTAAATCTGTTATTGGACCACCCATATTTCACTACACTCTAGATGTTCAGTCCTAAGCGCGAGACAATGTTGTTGTCGGACCAACTGTATATGTCCATGCTCCAGATTTGTCTATGGAAGTATTGACGGTAGCTGGTAATTAGTAATAAAGATGCTGGTTGAGGTGTTAGAGAAGAGTGGTAGCAATGGCAGTAGTAGATAAATGGAGAGGTGGAAGTTATGACAAAGTGTAAGTACAGGTGGTAGCGATGATGGCGGAACAGATGTGGAGATAGTTCTTGAAGTATCAAACTGAGGTGGTGAAAGCAATTACAATACATGCATGTGAGCTGAAGAGAGTGACTAGAATCAGAACTCTTAGGCTCTGTCTGGGGGTTTGGAGGGGAAGGGAAGGGAGGGTTTTGGAGGGAAAAATAGAGAAATCTTTCAAATTTTTTGAGTGTTTTTGTAGAGAATGATAAATTAATATTTATGATTAATCTATTTTTAATTTTGAAAGTATTATAACGACATATATTGGGTTTGGAAAAATTACCCAAACCCCCTAAAACCCTTCAAACTCCTCCTCCAATACTAAACCCCCCAAAGCCCTTCCCTCCCATAGCTCTCCATTCTTTCCATTTATTCCTTCCTTTTTTTACAAGCCCTCCCCTCTCCTCGCCTCAGAACTCCCAAAGAGAGCCTAAAAGAAAATTTACAGCTAGGAAGTTTGGACCAGGACTAAAGATATTATCATACATGCTCTATGGAGATCATGGATTTTTTTTTCATGATATTTTGGAAAAGATACCTGCTTGCAGCTTTGGTTGGTTTGTTATTTTGCATACATGCAACAAATTTGTGAACCTAATATGCACAATAATGAAAATGTTGGTGCATTTCCTCTGATAGATGATATCATCAAAAATTGATACCTGTAGGCAGGATGAGAACTCTTTTTATGAGAAATCTTGCCAAATAACTTATTATGATTACATCAGGTGAAAGGGTCGGAAGTATTAACATATGGTGGGACACCCGTTGCATTTGCCTCATACCCTATAGAGACTGTAAGTGTATTCCATAGTATATCCCCTGGCCCCACTTTTCCACTTCTATAATTCTCTGTATTTTTGAGAAATGATCTAGATTTTAAATTATCAATATTGAACATCTTTTTCAACAATGTGCCTGTGAAAGGGGATAAAAACATTTTGAACATCTTTAGTTGATTACTTTTTCAGGTCAATTATGTTTCTGCTCATGATAATGAAACCCTTTTTGACATTGTGAGCTTAAAGGTAATATGATATGGTCAATATTCTCAACATTCTATTTTGCACATGCAATTTTTTTTTCCTGGGTCTCTGGTACAAGTTCATTATTTACTTTCAGACTCCGATGGATATCAGTGTAGCTGAGAGATGCAGGATAAACCATTTGGCAACAAGTGTTATAGCATTATCACAGGTAAAATGTTCGCTGCTTAAATCACGAGATTTTGTATTTCTTTTATTTATACTGATCTTATGTTGGAGGCTTCAGTAAGTGCAACAAATAGTATAGGGTAGGATGAGACAATCTAGAATACGAAGTTATTTTTTGACAAAATATAGGTTAAGTTAATAAACTTGCAAAAGTATAATCTGATTGTTCAGCAGATTGTAACTGTCGATTTCTTATAGCGAGACTATTATGGTACTAAAGAATTTCTGTTCTTAGGGCATACCATTTTTTCACTCTGGTGATGAGATACTCCGCTCAAAATCACTGGATCGAGATTCATACAACTCTGGGGATTGGTTCAACAGGTATTCTCTACACAATCAACTTCTGCTATGTGTATTAACTATCATTGTCACTGCATTATATTTGCCAAAACTAGTATCATCTGTATCATTTCATTATAATGGTCTAGTATTTATAGTTGTTGCTTTGTTATTTTATACAGATATAGTGTCACTTATAATGTGCTTATTTCACCTAACTTTACTTTTAATCTCGTAATTTCAGGCTTGACTTTACATACAATTCCAATAATTGGGGTGTTGGTCTTCCTCCACAGGAGAAAAATGAAAAACACTGGTCACTGTAAGCATTCAAATACTTCATTATCACCCATTTAGTGAACGGTCTTCAAATGCATGCCTTAACATTACAGATTAAGGAAACATTTTTTTATTAAAAAGTATGACATTCAATACATTAGTAATATAAACTATCAAGTATTACACTTAACTACGGATAATTTCTAAGCGCACTTGTTGGCACTGCTTCATAAAATATGCCACACTATTTGTCAAAAAAAAATGCCACACTAGGACACCGACTTACCCAGCATTACATTGATAAAACTTACTATCTGTTGGGTTGTTGCAATTGTGATTTAAGGAAATCATTTTGTTTGTTTACCACTTCTATTGCATTTGTTTGCTACTTCATGATCTTGAGTATCCTTTGACTTTTCAGAATGAAACCAAGACTGGCAGACCCATCCTTCAGGCCTCAAAGGATTGACATCCTAGCTACCATGGACAATTTCTTAAACCTGTTACGTATTAGGTATTCTTCACCACTTTTCCGCCTGAGGACGGCGAATGCTATAGAGGTGAGATATTTTAAATTTCATCATTATATAAAATTACTTCATCAATTAGTACATGATACTGAAGTTCTAAATCACCTTAAGAAATATTTTTTATCAGCAACTAATTATTTTCAGCATGTTAATCAACATGAATTCTGAAGTATCAAATTCAGCAGTGTTAATAATTATAATCATCACCATTGGCAATTGTCATTGTTATTGATCTGAGTAATAGTTTTTCAAGCTTTAAGACCTTGATATTTTAATTTCCGGTGTCATTTGCAGCAAAGAGTACGCTTTCACAACACTGGACCATCACTGGTTTCTGGAGTCATAGTGATGAGCATTGAAGATGGTCATGATGGCTTTCCTGGGTTGTCTCAGCTGGATCCCATGTATGTTAAAACATATTGCAATTTTGTTTTTGATGACTAGAATATGCTTTAGTTTTGTTGACAATTGTGTTTGGCAGATATTCGTTCATTGTTGTCGTTTTCAACGCGAGTCCACAAGAAGTATCATTTGTTAGCCCTTCCCTGCAATCAAGAAATCTTCAATTGCATCCCATTCAGGTATAATCAATTGCATCTTCAATTGCTTGAATTTTATCGAATTATTATTTCAAATGAGGCGTTCAATTCCAGGTGTGTACTGTGTTGTAGGAAATGTCATCTGATGACCTTGTTAAGAGTTCAAAGTATGAGGCTTCCTCTGGTTGTTTTGTTGTGCCTCGAAGGACGACAGCTGTGTTCGTCGAGCCAAGGAAAATGTAATGTGAATGCTTTCTTTCGGGAGTGGATGTTAAGCCAATAATGTAAAAATGTAATGTGAATGCTTTCTTTCGGGTGTGGATGTTAAGCCAATAATGTAATAATCACAAGTGATTATGATGCTAGTTTTGGTTCATCAGAATGGTTGTTTTGTGACCTTCACGGTCACACCTCAAAGACTTTTGACATGTCGCTTAATTTCACACATAAATTGTCTTTTTTCTTCACATCCATACGATTAGTACGAAATCTTTATTAGTATATATAGCGTTGCTACTAATACGTCTAGATTCAACAAAAGAAAACATACAGTAAAATGACACTAATACATCCAGGCAAAAAAGAGAACCTTACTGAAGCCAAAAAAAAAAAAAAAAAACCTTACACGCTCTAATAATATGGTTTCTGAAGCTTGTAATTTACTAGGTTTTGTAATTTGAATGCTGAAAATGAGTTTTGAGTGAAGTTTCTATTATGGGTTACCCATGTTCTATATTCGCCCTAAATTGAGTAAGATACCTGTGTTATTTGGCTAGAGAATTTCTCTTCCCCCCTCTTTACATTCTCAAAATCCAGCTGAAATTCTAATTTTACCCCTCGGATTACAAAATCTGGACGAAATTTGTTTGGATTGTGCAATCCATGCATTGCATATATTCTAATAATAATTAGGACTTTTTATACATCCGGATTGTACAATCTAGATGTGTAAAACACACTTTTCATGACTTTATGCAACTCAGATGTGTAAAATGCACTTTGCAGAACTTAATAATCAATTATAAACTGTGATAGTGTGACAACTACACCGCAAATTATATTTAGGATTGGAAACATCATTTCCTCTGTATCTAGATCAGGTCCGTCCCCGTGAACTTGGTTCAGTTGGTAAAGATAATGCATAATATATGCAAGGTCCGGAGTTCGAACCCCGGACACCACCAAAAAAAACACCAGGTCCAATTTTACCTTGAAAAGGGGTGTTTGGCTGTTTGCTATGGAGGTTTTCTTGTTATAGATGTGCCTGGAAAGTCCTCTATGGTAAATGAATGATTTTCGATTTATCATATTTGCATATTATATAATTTTCTTTTGATGGTGTATAGTGATTGTTAGGGGGAACATCCTAGTGCATTTTACACAAGGTTATCAAAATCGTGAGTTAACTCATGGAATCATTCCAAGAGTTAACATGGAAATTTCAAGGCAAGTCGTTTGTGAACAAAATCTAGTAAAGTCGGAACTACACTCGAGCAAATTTCTTCAAACTCATAAAATACCCTTCTCATTTATATTTTGCAAGCATATTAGCAAATGTTTCATTCTGGTATTTGAGCTAGAAGCTTCTGTGCTTCTAGAGTAGGAAACTGGGTTAGGGTAGTATTGTTCTTACGACTTTTGGTTCCAACTTCATATATACATGACCTTTGTTTTATCTAGGCTTCAGTCTTGTCCTCTAGGAAAATGCCGAGAGCATTGGCTTGGTTTAAAAATGGCTAGTTTGGATTGATTATTTGAGTTTATCTACCGACACAAACACTTGTGAGACCTTTCGGGAGAACTTATGAAAACAATTTATGACATGTTCATAAATTGTTTTCAGCTTATTTCCATAAGCTTTCCACGATAGCTTATGAAAATAGGTTATAAGTTAATATATGAAAATATTTTGACTTATTTTATCTTTTGTTACAAAAATAACTTAAACATAAGCACTTGCCACTTAACATGATGAATGTTTATGCTATAAGCGTTTAACTAAGTTGTTTATCCAAACAGAGCATATGTGTGGAGTAAATTTTGCCACTTTTGATGCCAACATCTTATTTTGTGCCTTCATGATGAAGTTAGTAATTACTTGCACCACATGCAAAGTAAAGGCACGCACATGTTTTTCATAGTTATGATTTTTACAAGTGTTTTGTAGCACTATTGTTCAAAGTCTTACGGTGAAATATACACCGTTTGGTTGTCACAATCACCCTTTTCCACTCTCCATTTGATCCATAAGTTTTAACAGATTCTCAGTTTCCACCGACTAAATTTCGTTGTTCTTCCATATAAATTGATTTGCAGATAGTGCAAAAGTTTTTAACAAAAGCTGGATTTTCACAATAACATAGCTTGGACTTCGAATGCTTATTGCTCTCACAATATCTTTTGGAGCCATATAATTTTGTATTTAGGAAATATGAAATCTCTTCAATATTTTGCACTTTTTCATAATTCTGTTATAGTTTTCAACATGGTTTTTCGACATGTGACATGTAGTTAGGTATTTTCTTTGGAGAGTATGGATTTACTCTACAATTAACAATAACTAGTATCTACAATAAAACATAACTCAGCTAACACATTTATGCAGTTAGTTGATGATGCTAATGTTAATCAACTTCTAGTGGGATCTATTCAGAAAAGATTCTCATAACACTCCTTAATGTAGGTTTTTTGTTACTTTTCTCTTTTTTTAGGTTAGCTTGATGTCATTAAAATTATAGAAAACCTAATTAAATCCGATAATGAAACTCGTAATAAAATCTTAAAACTAATGATGTTAAATCGGATACAACTAACGTTTTCTCTACAAAATACTTTTTGTAAAATTAGAATATTGTTTTATGTTTTAATTAAGATACTAATGTTGGAATAAATTAATATTCTTATTACTTTAAAGTATCGAATTCAAAAAGGATCTCTTCATAGAAGAATTACAAAGACAAGGTTTATAACAAATTTTATTTTGATGACCTAATGATAGAGACATCACAATTCTCTCAGAGCAACAATCAAAATTGCAATTTAAATAACATCAAAACAACAATAAAATAGTTTAAGATAATAGTTCATCAATCAAGTGTATCAATCTTGTCATCAACCTCCTTCAACTTCTTCTCAACATGCTTAGCAAGATTTTTCAGTTCTTCAGCAGTTAGGTCTTCATACAAATTGTTATTTTTCAAGTTTCGTAGCATAAAAAGATTCAGCTCTTGCTCACGATTGTCATGCTTCAACTTTTTTAGTTTGTCCCTTGCTTTAGCAATCATCTGCATAATGTATCTTTCATGGCTCACATTCTTGTTTTCGTCTATCAAAGAATAACTTTGATACCTCTCAATTACCTTCTTGGCTCCTTCTGGATGCGGCCAAACCTCAGTCTGAGAATCAAAAGGACTGGAAATTATAGCACAAGCCGAAATATCACAAAGTGTTGTCAGTTCAATTACCTTCTTTATGAGACTCTTCTTTCTTTTATTGTAGCTTGCCTTCCTTGCCGCATTATCGGAGATAAAGGCAAGTTTCACCTTCCTTCTCATCATTGTTGCAAAACAACTGCAAAGAGAGTTACGAGAAACTAGAAAGAAAAAAAAAATGTGTGTTAATTTCCCGTGGCATATGCGTTTTATAAAGAGCCATATCACCTGCCCCATTTTAAAATATGACAAGTCATCGTGTGAACAACGATCATCATGTGAACGATGTATATTTCCTTGGGTTTGACATAGAATCATATATTATTTCCATATGTTAGAATGTCTACATTAGTGTATTATAACAAAAACAATTTAATTTTGTAAAAAAAAAAAATTAATTTATATAGAATTTCACTATAAAAAAATTATATTGTAAAATAATCATAATTACATATCATTAAAAATATTTAACTTTAACCGAAACTATTTGTAAACACACACATATGATTGGTTATGATATTTTTTTTTATAAGATAGATATCAAAATTAAGTTTATTAAAAAATAATTAAAAGTCTTGTGTCATAAATTATTACACCTGATTCAAAAAAAAATAGTATCACACCTTAATCATCTCATATTAACTACTTTTTTTTTTAAAGATTTAAGGCGTTGCTATTGTCACATAATACGATATCTGAAATATGTAACTTTTATTTGCGGTGCACGAGTGCATTGTGATTTTGTGTGAGTTGTCATATTATTTGAATTATAATATGTTTATGGCATTATTGTTTGTAGACATTGAATATCTCTACGCGTAATTGTAAAGATTAATCGTTTGAGTCTAAAATAGTTTCACAAAACTCATCAAAGAAAAAATTATTTGGCAAAAATTGCATAAAATTTTAAAATAATTATTTTTAAATATTTTCTTTTAAAATATATTTAATCATAAATAGTAATTACTTTATTTTGTTTTCGTTCAAACTTATTATGACTATAATTATTTTCAATATTTTCTCAATTAATTTTATAACCACATTTGTTTTCTACTAATTATTTTCAATATTTCCTCATTTAATTTTATAACCACATTTGTTTTTCTACCTTTCCAAGTATTTGTATTTTTTCCTTCAAAAAAGTATTTATATTTTTTCTTATTTATCAAATAAATTTTCATCGGTCAAATTAATTTTCTCTTTAATACTTTGAATTTGGATTTTAATTTGCTATTATCATAATTACAATCATTAATTTTTTATCTTATTTTTCATTAACAATCATGTCTTTTATTTTATAAAAAAATATCAATATTTTCTTTCTTTTTCAAGAATATTTCTTGAAATATATATTTTTATTTTGGTTAAAATTTATATTTCAGGAATATTTTTTAATTTGTTAATGTTTCCTTAACAATATTACGACCGCATAGTTTGATATTTGAATGTCTGAGATTAGGATGACAGTTTGTATCGTAATTCGTAGGTGGAGTCGTGGAGATTGTCCTATTATGAGCCTTGGAGGTGTAGAATTTTCCAAGTGCATATGGGTAAGGGACAGGGGCGGATTTATGTTAGGACTATGTAGGGCTAAAGCCCCACATGCCACTTCCCTATTATTTTTTTTATATATATTATAAAAAAGGTAATAGTTATTCTAGTCCCTAAATGTGTAATAAATAATCATAATAGTCTCTCAGTGTATTAAAATTCTAAAATAGTCCCTGATTTTGTACTTTGTTAGTCATAATAGTCCCTGAAGTGACAATAAGTATATTAAAGGACTAATATGACAATATCAATGAAGTATTTCAATGTTAGAGACTATTTTGATTAACGAAGTGTACAATCAAAGACAATTTAAAATTTTAATACATTGATGGACTATTTGATCCCCACATGTATCAAAGGTCTGGATCCGCCCCTCGTAAGGGAGAAAGTCCCATGAGGGAGGTATGGGGAAGGGGAGGGGATCTTACCCCGTTCCCAAGCACTTTCATAAAATAACTTTTTATACGTGATATTCTTTTTTTGGTAGTGGTCGGGGTTCGAACCTCAGATCTTGCATATTTTATGCATTGTCCCTACCAACTGAGTTAAGCTCACGAGGACAACTACTCTTAATGAGTTTGGGTATGCTCCATTTAGTATTAGCTCCATTTAGTCCATTTAGTCTCTAGATTCAAGTGCTTTATATGTTATTTTTTTTATTTTTTTTTATTTTCATACAACATGTATATAAATTTTGTTTATAAGTGATGTTTATTATTGTCACAAGGCTCACAAAAGTGTCTTAATTTTTTTATTAATTTTATGATTAAACTCTAATTGTTTTCTATTGTTATTTCGATTGAAAATAATATAAATTTGATGCTTTTTAAATGTTGATTGAGTCTTCGCGTGAGCTTCACGATCCACGGAGATGGGGATGGAATCCCTAAGGTATTGTTTGGATCCATTGAAAGGTATAAGGAAAGATACTTCAAGGAAAGAAAGCACATATTTCAATATCTTTTCCCTCCTTTGGATCAAAAGAATAGTGGCATGGAAAGAACAAATTGGGTGTGGGGCCCACACAAAAACTTTCCCCTCTCTAATGGAGAGAAAGTAGGACGAAAGCAGCAAATTTTTTGTTGTTTATATTTTCTCCTTACTGACATCATCTTTTATATATTATATATAAGGGTATTTGTGACATTTAATAAAAAAATACATCTTTCTTTCCTTTCACTTTCTTTTCACTTTCACTCATACCAAACAACCAAATAATCATCTTACTTTCCACTCACTTTCATTCCTTAAACATTCTTTCCTTATATTTTCTTTCCTTTTTGCATCCAAACAAAGCTTAAGAGAGGAATGAAAACAGTGTTAGGGGGCAGTTTAGATGGCACGAGAGGGAGTGGGAAACTACTCCCCACGCCCACCACGCGTTGTTGACATCCCTACTTAATATGGATATTGCTCTCTCAATATCTCTTGGAGGCACAATTTAGTTGAATCTGCTATGACAAAAAATCTGATTTTGGTTTCTAAAAAAAAAATTGTATTTTTTTTAGGAGATTATATAATTATATTTTATTCGGTGAGTTGGTCTGATGACATAGACATAAAACCTTATAGTGTGCTTTACTAAGAGTCTATGTTCAAATTCTCTTTATGCCAATTTCTTTGGGCTAGTCTATACTGATTTTGAACGGCCCTCCGCTCATGGAATTGGTCATTTGGTCGAATATCAGGTTTTAAAAGGGACCAATAATATTAATAATCAAGCACACATTACCAACGCAATCCAATCAAAAAAATGTTACTAATAAATTCAATCATCTACTATCACTTTTTTTCAAGGAATCATCTGCCATCACTTTTTTTTTTTTTGTTACAAAGCTAATCAGAGCAAAAGAAAAGAAAGCAAGAAAGAAAAAAAAAGGAAAACTAGGCCCTAGGGAAGAAGACTCCCGAGGCGTCACTCCAAAGCAGCAAGAGGAAGTCTTTCGAAAAAGTGGTGTGGATGAAGAAATCAACATTAAACGCGGTCCCTAACTCATCATCCATTATAAACTCGTCCATAAACCAGATAATTACTTATTCGTTATTTTTTTACCACAAAGAATAACACTCTTTCATTATTATTTTATTTGGGAAACCCCTGATATGGTACTAAAGAATAAAGTCCACCGGTAGACCTGTCCAAATGATTTGCTGCAACTGGTTACCTCACTTAAACCCTTAATTTTTGTATCAAGGAGTGCTTGAAGAAAGGTGAAGTGGCGTTGTGCAGTAAGAGAAAGAATAGAGCCTAGCCAATAGAGTATATTTCAAGTCATTCTTATATTTTCTTTGTAATTTTTTTTAGGGAATTGGAAAAAAAATTACCAATTCTTATTCTCGTTTTATATTTTTTCCATTGTAATATACTCTAATCGTTTGTCAAATACTTGTATATAATTATTCAAAATGAGGGAAAAATACAAAAAAATAAAAATTGATGGAACATAAAATATAACTCTGTAGATCCACGCAAAACCGCATGTCAACTAAATCGGGCATAGTAAATATTTAAAACACACAAGTGGATCCAATTTTAATTAACTAACAAGCCTTAATCAGAAGTCTACAAACTGTTGTATAAATCGACCGTCAATGTAAAAAAAGGTCTAAGATTAATCAATCACACACTACTCATACAAATACAACCCAGTCAAAACTAGGGGTGTTTGAGGTACGGTTTGGTTCGGTTTTGAGGTTAAAAGTCATCCGAATTGCAAGATAAAAAAGTATGAGGTTTGGTTTGGTTCAGTTGACTTATAAAATAAAATTCGAACCAAACCAAACCAAACCAATGCAGTTTGGATTGAATCGGTTGGTGCGGTTTTTTTTAGACATTAATATTTTTTGTTTCCAACATTAAAATCAAATTAGAAAGCTAAAACACAACATATTTTCAGTAATGTTTTAAATTTCATCCAACACTATAATTTTATTTTCATCCAACAATGTTCTCAACTATGTAGCTCAAATTAAAATGTGGACAAAAAGTAATCCAACTTTGTAAGAAATACAAAAGACTAAAATTTGTATCAGTCTCAAAGAGTTCAAGTAGCACATAAATACATTTTTGAAAGAAGAAACTTAACTGGAGAAAAAATATGTCATTTTCTTATATTGTGGTTTGGTTGGTAAAATCAAAACTTCAAACCAAACCATATGATTGAGTAAAAAACGATCTGAATACATCCGAAACAATCAACTATCACTTATATTCATCAACCTATAAACTCATCCAGGATGATTTCAATAATTACTTTTTTTTAAGGAAAGCTAGATAATTACTTCTTTTTTTTTTTTACTAGAGCTATTCGTTGTTTTTTACCACAAAGAACCTAACACTCTTTCGTTATTTTTTTTTTTTTCCCATCGCAAATTCGCAATTTCCATTAGAATCAATCACATTTGAACACTTGAAACCCTAAATCAACCAACAAATTGTATCAGAAGCAACAAATTGGACTTGCATTCATCTCAACGCCACCGGATTCGGTCACCGGCCGCCACAACCATCGTCAGGTTCTCTTTCTTTTTCGTTTTCCATAACTTTTCGCTCTCAGCTTTTTAATTTTCCATATTTTTCTCATTTTCTGGCAATGTTAGAAAACAGAATTGCATTGGAATCAATGGAGGCTAAATTTTTTCGCTTTTTGAAGATTGTGGGTGTTGGATACAAAGCTAGAGCTGAATCTGCAGGGAGGTTATTGTATCTCAAATTGGGTTACAGTCATGAGGTGGAATTAACCGCGCCTCCCGCTGTTCGTGTTTTCTGCTTCAAAAACAATGTCATTTGTTGTACTGGAATAGATAAGCAAAGGGTTCATCAGTTTGCAGCTACCGTTCGCAATTGCAAGCCGCCTGAAGTTTACAAAGGTAAGGGGATAATGTATACCGATGAAGTTATCAAGAAAAAACAAGGAAAGAAGTCTAAATGATTGTATAATCTTCGTCGATTTCATGAAGTCTGCGAATCAGGTGCACATTGGCTTGACTCTGGAATTGTTTCCGTCTAGTTTTGGATAATTGTAGTGTTAGAATTCTTAAAAAGAGCATGGATTATCATGTTTCAATTAACAGCATTTTTTTGCTTAAATGTGATTGATATGTATCATTTAGAGTTTATCTTTGTTGAGATATTTTATCTATTTAATAACTAAGAGTTGAAATATTATTACATGGTTCGTTTTGAATTTTATTTACTTCACATCTTCATTTTGAATCTTTGCTGATGAATGCACTGAGAGTTTTGGTCAAAGAATTTACAAAATGAAAGTTTGTATTGAGAATATAAGTTAAACACTTGTCAATGTAATTCCTAGAATTTGGGTTGAGCCTAACTCAACCCCTCAATAAACGGATTGTAAGGTGCGGATTTCCCCTGCTTATAAGCTTATATTCATTTCATATCTTATCTAATGTGGGACACTTAAACACACCCCTCATGCCCATGATTGGACATCTGAACTTTTAAGTCAAGCTATATCAGACAAACTAACTATTTGACTCAATATCAACATTGAAGATAGGTGTTTGTAATTAGGAATTAAAATATTATGAGGCAAAGCAAAGTTTACCATTGGTGATTTGTCATTCTCTTCAAGCCACTTTTCAATTGCTTTTTGATCATATTGTTCTTCCAATGGGAGATGTGCTCCCTCTTTCACAAGTGTGTAATGATGTAGAAATTGCTTTCCAAAGGGAAGTGGAGTGGCAAAAAATCTAATGCTTGTACCTTTTAATAGTTTTTGTGTGCAAAGAAAGGTGCATGTTAGCATGTAGATGTTTTAGTGATTAAATCAGATGATGCAGCAACTGCAATAGCAGAGAAAGTAGCTAAGGATGCTAACCAAACTTGTCCTTGGAGCTTCATCTTCTGGTATATTTACAAGTAAAAACATAACCGTATGTCTGCGAAAATCTCAGTATGCACTCCAAGATATTGTACAGTTTATGTTGTTTTCCAAGGAAAATTGTCCATATGACTGTCAAATATGTATATTGATGGAAGCATGATTAGATGATACTAGTGAAACCAGTTTTTCCTCCAGTGGCTCATCAAACTGTACTTCCGCTAGTCAGACAGATTTTGGCTCAGTTGCATCATGTGCTGTTTTACATTCTTCTTCCCTGACAACACAACGACTTAAAGCTCACTCGAGTATAGAACATACCCTTCTAAGACCTGTCCTAGTTTAAATGAATGTAATCATTCTGAAGGCCAGTCTCTAGATCTTGGGAGAGAGAATGCTACTACAAGTTTTTCTAGAAACTCAGATATTGATAATGCTCTATGTCAGACCTCTAGTTGCAGAAGCATTTCAGATACCGAATCTTGCATTTATGATCAAAAGTATGCCAAGTATGTGCCCCAAAGTTACTAAACTTCCATCACCTAATAGGTAGGAAAACTTTAACCCCGAGCTGGAAAGGTTGAGAATTGAACTAAGACATGCTAGGAGTGCATGCAGTAGCTCAAACTCAGAACATTGATACATCACAAAAGCTGAATGAACTAAACATTGATACATCAACTCTTTCCTTTCTTCTCAGTTCAAAGCCACAACCTGTCATCCATCACGACTTGAAACCTGCAAACATCTTGGTGACAACCTTATCAGCAAGATTGGTGATGTTGGTCTGTATAAGGACCCAACGCTTATTGTAACACTCAGCTGCATTAGAACTTCCCCCACTTATGTTAGGTCTTTTTTCTATTCTGTGAAATTTGAGTTTTTTTTCGGTACACATGTGTTTATAAGGTTGGGACTGTTTGACAATCCTCACCTAACCAGCCGGTTTTGAGGAGGTTGAGCTAGGCACAACCAAAATTTTAAAATGGTATCGGAGCCTATCCATCTAGTGTCACCTGCTATTTATATCCACGCTTCAAACCCAATAGTGTTTTGTGTGAGCGGGTGTATTGGGAAAAACTCAAGTCTCGTATAGAATAGAGATAAAACCTAAACATAAGTTTATAGAAATTAGTTTTGTAATGATGAGTTAGACTCTATAAGAAATACACAATTTTCTTATACAAACTCACCTCTTGATTTCATGATACTACCTCCAATCTTCAATCAATATAACTTTTTCCTTGTCTTTTTTTACAAGACCTCTTTCACATTTTTAACTATATTATTTATTTACCAACATTCCCCTAATTATGTTACATCCATTTCTGTAACTTGTAATAAATATTATGATGGAAATGTAAGCAAATTATCTCTCATGAACAGTGAACTTGTAAAATAATATAATTGTCAACGAATTTAATATTTTTATCAACTTTCTTAATTCTCGTGATTTGTTCACTTTGTCTATATATAGGGTAGTGGTAGTACTCAACTAAAGCATATGCGCTCATCTCTAAAATTTGGAAGTTGTAACAAGCTTCGGTTTGATATTGTGCTTCGCAAAGCTTCCTAC